>PVML01018195.1_pt1 | contig 312891 bp, 280 predicted proteins | sample 1853371 | NCBI WGS metagenome assembly PVML01 (sample SAMN08533508, study PRJNA380276) | Human gut metagenome, whole genome shotgun sequencing project. | isolation source: participant 1, chromium library | host: Homo sapiens | collected 2017 | reverse complement strand
TATCGGATTCGATGATGCTGAGGAAGAACTGAAACGAATGGAAGAGTTTAGGAAAGTGCAGGCGGAGGTTGAGCAGAAGAAAGAGAAAACTATGTCGCAGAAGATGTTTAAGGTAGTATAGCGATTCTTTGTAGAGATGCTCCGTTTTCGTTCACAACAATTCGATTTAGAATAAAAAATCGAAAAACTCTTAACACAGAAAAAAATGCTAGTATAATTCTAATTAGAATAAGAAATAGAAAAGGAGAGATGCCTATGTTTAGAGGCGATGTATTACGAGAAGCACGAGAGAAAGCGGGATATACGTTAATGGGCTTATCTAAAGCATTAAAAGAGGAGTATGGTAGTTTGGTTGTTGATTATACAACCTTGTCTCAATGGGAGATAAATCCGACAGCAGCCTCTAGAAAAGGTAATATAAGAAAGGTGGCAGACTTTTTAAATATTTCACTTACAGATTTGTATGAAAACGAAATACCATTAGTAAGTGACAATGAGATAGATATCCTTGATTTAATAGAAAAAATTATTAGTATTTATAAGATAAATTCTAATGATGAAAGAATTAAAAAAGTTAATACTATTCTTATGTAAGTGGAAGGAGTAGGGTTGTGATAATATGTGAAAGATTATATAGAGCAGTGAGAGAGCGTGAATTGCAATGTATCTCGAGTAAAAAACCGGATTTGTTTAATGATATTTTTGATTTTAGATATTACCTTGATGCAATGTATAGTCATGAGATTCGGAGTCATACAATACATAAGAATCAATTATACTATTCTTGGACTCCGGATTATGAAATTGCCAAACAATTCTTAGAAGTAACAAAGGGAGTGGGAGGATATTTGGCAATAGCATATATGGATATATTTTTAGATACTGAAAAAGGTTTGCCAATAAATTTGTCAAAGGAAATATTATTTGCATATCCTTTAAATAGAAGGGAAAACTGGATTGATATGCTCATTTTGAGGGAAATTAATTCGAAAAAACCTAATTCAGAATACATCCAATTGAATAATCTGAATTATAATACTAGAAAAAAGCCTTATTTTTTAAGTAATTTGTTGACAGCGAGAAATAGTGCTTATTCGTTGGCGGCAACCACTCAAGAATATGTATTGATTATGAAGGATGCAAAATATACAATAATTGATGATATGGAAGCGTATACCCCACCTGGCAGGAATAGTGGTTTATTGTATACTGGAATTACACAATGGTTATTAAATAAAGCAAAAGAAGACTATACTTTAAAACAAGTAATAAAACGAACGGTCTTTGATATGGAAAGAGATATTAGTTTATATCAAAGTAATAATGTTATATCAGAAGTAGATTATGAAGAGATAAAAACTACACTTAACATATATAGGAAAGCAGTTGATTAATCCTTAGTAGTACTCCTTTCCGGTTTACTACCAATTTTACTACTAACAGGTAGTAGCAACTTGCAGGGTTCTACTCCAATTTGCTACAATCTGTAATTTCAGAGCATTTCATCATAACCCCGGAAAGCCTTGCAAAACAGGACATTTCCGGGCAGATTAAGGAGAAACAAAACAATGATAAAAATACTTTTCGTTTGCCACGGCAGGGCTTTGGGTACAGTTATAAGTGGCGATGAAGTGCGATAAAGTGGGGTAAATCGTGGTGGAGTGATAGGTTGGGGACTACGGTTTTTATACGGATTAGTAGAGAAAAAATATGAAATTATCTTGTGAAAAAATGTGTTAACAGCAGGTACGAAAGTGCCTGCTGATTTTATATTAGAGTGTGGTGCTTTGTATTGTAAATGTTGCACGCAAATGATATAATTTTGGGTATAGGAGGGCTTTGGAATGAATAAGACAATTTCTATGAGTATTAGGGTTAGTGAAGAAGAACTTGATAAATTAAAACGGGCTGCAAGATTGGAAGCATATGCCTCTTATAGTGAGTTTGTTAGGAGAACAGCATTGCTTGAAGCAGACAAAATAATTCAAAACAAAAAGGAAAACGGTGATAAAAATGATAACTGTTGAGAATTTAAAAAAAGTATTAGATAGACTTGGATATTCAAAGATTAAAAATGGTGATGTGTATTCAAAAAATTACGCAGAATTTGACTGTTGTATTAGTATTGATTTTGCTAATAAAAAAATAGTATATCCCAAGGAAAAAGGAATGAAAATTCATAGGGAAACAACGTGTAATTTTTCCGAACCAGAAAATTTTGTTGTACTTGAATGCATAACAAGTTTAATGGACAAAGGATATAGACCTGAAAATATAGAACTAGAAAAACCTATGCCAGGAGGTCATAAAGACAACGGTGGGTTTTGTGATATTCAAGTAAAGGATAACACAGGAAGAACCTTTCTTTTGATTGAATGTAAAAGGGCTGATGAATTTGATAGGTATTGGAAAAAAACTATGGCGGATGGAGGTCAGTTATTTAGATATTTTAATTCATATAGACAGGCTCAAGCTTTATGCTTATATATGTCAGATTTTATAAACGGTGACATAAAAAGAATGATGAACATTATCTCTATGCTTGATAATAAACAATTATTGGAAACTGATAAAAAGTTGAAAAGTTTTAAACAGGTTCAAATGGATAATGGTGATAAAGAGGATTATTTTGTTGTATGGAAAGATACATATCAACAAGACTTTGAAAATCATGGAATTTTTGAAAAAGAAATTGAATTATATAGTGTTGGAAAACAAAAGTATAATATTAACAATTTAGACGAGATCACACATGATTCTATGCAAAAAAAATATCATGAGTTTGCAAGTATTTTAAGACAGCATAATGTAGGGAGTCATGAAAACGCATTTGACAAATTAATTAATTTGTTTTTGGCTAAAATTGTTGATGAAACAGTAAATTCTGAAGAATTATTGTTTAGATGGAAGGGGGCGGCATATGATGATTATTTCAGCCTTCAAGATCGTTTACAAAAACTATATAAGGAGGGCATGGAAAAGTTTATTGGAGAAGAAGTTACATATATTGATCAAAAAGAAGTAAAGTCAGCCTTTCATTTATTTAAAAATGATCCTGATGCTACAAGAGATAAGGTATTAGAATATTTTAGACAAATGAAGTTTTATACCAATAGTGACTTTGCTTTTTTGGATGTTCATAATGAGGAGTTGTTTTATAAAAATTCTGAAATTTTAAAAAGAATGGTAAAAATGTTAGAAGATATTATTCTAAAAACAAAAGAACCAAATCAATTTTTGGGCGATTTATTTGAAGGTTTTTTAGATGATGGTGTTAAACAAAGCGAAGGACAGTTTTTTACACCAATTCCGATTGTTAAATTTATTATCTCGTCATTACCATTAGCTGAAATATATGATAAATGCGAAGAAATTCCGTGTGCGATTGATTATGCTTGTGGAGCAGGACATTTTTTAAATGAGTTAGCTCAAGAAATTAAAGAAATTGTGAATTTAGAAACAGAGTCTGAAATTCATGAATATTACAAACGAATAGTAGGAATCGAGAAGGATTATAGATTGTCAAAAGTTGCAAAAGTTTCAGCATTTATGTATGGACAACCGGATATACAAATATTATATGCAGATGCATTAGCCAATAATGAGAAAATAAGAGAAAATAGTTTTAATATTTTAGTGGCGAATCCACCATATAGTGTAAAAGGATTTTTAGAGACATTATCAGAGGAGGACCGAAAAAAATATACATTATATAAGCAAGTGCCGGATATTTCTACAAATAGAAGTATTGAGACGTTTTTTATTGAGAGAGCAAATCAATTATTAAAACCTGAAGGCATAGGTGCAATAATTGTTCCGATTAGTGTTTTAAATAAAGGGAATATTTATGCAGGATGCAGAGAAATTATTCTAGGTAACTTTCAAATTGTTGCCATTGTTGAATTGGGAACAGGAACTTTTGGAAAAACGGGACAAAATACGGCTACTTTATTCTTAAAAAAAAGAAATATGAATCCAGATATGGCAGTGCACAATAAAAATAGGGTAGAAGCATGGTTTGATTTGGATGCTTCAAAGGATATTGTGTTTGATGATGTGGATGATTTAAAACGATATTGTATCCATTGCGGATTTAAATATGAGGAGTACCAAGAATGGCTAAAAGGTGGAGTAACTCCGAATAATAGTTTATTTGAAGAATATGTGAAAAAGGCCAAATCTTCTCAAAAATACAAGAATATAGATAAAAAGAAAATATCAGCAAAATATTCTGAGAAAGCAAAGAAAAACGATTTGTCAGATTGTATTTTTACACACATTAAAACAATAGAAAAAGAAAAATTATTTTACTATTTGATGGCTGTCACGAATGAATATCCGGTATTGATAATACAATCCCCGATAGAGAATACAGCGGAAAAAGAATTTTTAGGATATGAATGGAGTGGAGCAAAAGGAAACGAGGGAATAAAATACCTTGGAAATGAAGTGGAAGATGAGGATGATACTATAAGTAAAAATCAAGGAATTCATAATATAAAGACTCCTATGTTTGATCCGAGTGATTTTGAAAATACTAAGAAGTTAAACTATTATATTAGAAAAAATTTTCAAAAAGAGAAAACGTATATACCAGAAGAACTGTCAACATTTGCAAAATACAGTAGATTAGAAGATATGCTCGACTTTTCGAATACTGAATTTGATAAGGTAATAAGAACAAATGCGACTAATTCTTATCTTGATGTAAACAAATACAAGTATGAAGTTTCAAGAGTAAATGATTTACTAAAAAAAGTGAATGGAAGTACAATAAAGATTGATGCAAATCAAATTAAGTCTGATGGAAAGTATCCTGTAATAACTCAAGCTAAAGATGAGATGATTTCAGGTTATATTGATAGTGATGAAGTAATAAATGACTTACCATTAGTCGTATTTGGTGATCATAGTTGTACTTTTAAATATCTTGATCGTAATTTTGTACGTGGAGCAGATGGAACACAACTTATGAAATTTGATAGTGAGAAGTGTAATGCAAAATATGCGTTTTATTATTTGTCGAATATTGAGATACCAAATGCAGGGAAATATGAACGTCATTATAAGTATGTGAAGAATTTAATGATTCCGTTACCTCCATTATCAATCCAAAAAGAAATAGTTCATGAGTGTGAGAAATATGATAAAGAAATAATGAAAATTCAAAATGCTAATATTTCTTTGCAAAAAAGAACAAAAGAAATTATAGATGCAATATTCAGTAAAGGATATGAGGAAAAGAGAATACAAGATGTGTCAAGAAATACACAGTATGGAACCTCAAAAAAATCTAAAAAAGAGGGAACTGTTGCTGTAATAAGAATGGGAAATATTCAAAATGGAAAGATAGATTGGTCGGATCTTGTGTATACAGATAATGAAGATGATATAAATAAATATGAACTTAAAAAGAACGATGTTTTGTTTAATAGAACTAATAGTCCAATTCATGTGGGAAAAACAGGAATTTATAAGGGAGAGCAGAGAGCTATTTTTGCTGGATACTTAATTAGAATTAATTATATTGCCGAAATGATTGATCCTGATTATTTATGCTATGTTATGAACTCAGAAAAAATAAGAAATTATGGATTCTCTGTTATGAAAAAGAGTATTAATCAAGCTAATATTAGTGGTGAATTATTAAAACAATACAGAATTCCAGTGCCATCGATGGCGGAGCAGAAACAGATAGTAGCAGAGATTGGCAAAATTGAAAGAGAGATAGATGAAGGTTATTCTAAAATCGAATCATTAAAAGCATTAAAGAAAAAGTATATTAAAAAAGAATTATTTAATTAGGGGATTCCGAATCTTTACCACCTTTCTCCCTGAAGACCGATGCCCCCTCTCACGCATATTTTCGCGAAATTGCATAGGGGGTATTGTGTTAACTTGGTTTTAGCAACTCGAATGGCTGAAATTAAGGGAAAAAATGAAATGCTGTGTGCGAAAAGTATTGCCGATTTGTGTAGAAGTAGGGCTGCCTTGAAATAGGGCAGCTCTTTTTCAAATATTGTATTGACTATTGATCTAGGGAACAGGATTGTGAATATAGATCATCAGCTTCAACGGTTATCTGATATGATCTTAGTGATTGAGCCAACAAAGACTTCCGCCGGAACAAGAAAACTTCCGGTAACAGAGGATGTTGCAAAATGCTTTCAAGCCATCATCGAAGACCGGGAGAAACCAAAGGTAGAAAAAGTGGTGGATGGATATACCGGGTTCCTGTTTTTGGATGACAAAGGACTGCCGTTAGTGGCAATGCATTGGGAACATCGCTTTAACAACATGGTGAAGCGGTACAACGATATCTATCGGGTGCAGATGCCGAATATCACGCCACATGTTTGCCGGCACACGTATTGCAGCAATATGGCGAAATCCGGCATGAATCCAAAGACATTGCAGTACCTTATGGGGCATAGCGATATAGGAGTTACGCTTAACACCTATACGCATTTAGGACTTGAGGATGCAGAGGATGAATTGAAGCGGCTGGAGGACCTGCAGAATGCCAAAAAGGAACTAGAACGGACACAAGGGGAGAAGCCGGTGTCGCAGAGGATGTTTAAAGCAATATAAAAGTTTTGAGAGAAAGAGAGATGAGCTTGGCTTCGCTTTTCTACGGAGGATTGTATAAATGAAAAAATTATTTCAATTGAAAATATGAGGTAATAATGCTATACTTATTTAAATGTATTGTTGCCTAAAAGAAGAAAATATTAGGTATCAGGCTGGGCGAAATGCTCAGCTTTTTTGTATTAAAGCAAAGTTGGGATGTGGATAAATGAACAGAGAAGAGATAGTACAGGCTGTACAAAGCTATATAAGGAATGAAAATGAAAAATATGCATTGTTAATAAATGGTGCATGGGGAAGTGGAAAGACTTTTTTGTATGAGAACTATTTATGTGATGCAATATCAGATATAGAAGTTGGAAAAAATGAGAGAAAGAAGAATGTTTATATCTCATTATATGGGATTTCTACAATTGAGACATTATCAAAACAATTGATGACAAATTATCTTGTATATGTAAAAGCAAATGGAAATGAAATAGTAAAGAAAGGTGCAAAACCAGTAGCGGGTTTTTTAGGCATTGTAAGTAAAGCATTTTCGTTTTCAATAGGATCATTTTCTGCTGATTTTGGAGATGTTTTGAAAGACATTTCAGGCTTATTAGAAGCAAAAAATATGGTTGTATGTTTTGATGACTTAGAAAGGTGCACCATACCAATCAACGAATTTTTTGGTTACGTAAACAATCTAATTGAACATTGCAATTGTAAAGTCTTGATTTTGGCAGATGAAAACAATATTGGAAAAGTATTTGCAAATACAAACATTGAACAGAAATATCAAACAATATTAACGGGTGATAGAAAGGTTATTCAAGATCAATCAGAAGAGAATAAGAAAAAGAATAATATTGATAAAAATTTGATTACGATTCGACAATTAAAAGAACTAAATGAAAGATTGTATTCGGAAAATTTTATCTATCGTGATATAAAAGAGAAAGTTATTGGAAAGACATGCAATTATTATCCGGAAATAAAAGAAAATTTAGTGGAACTTATTTCTGGAACAGATAAACATAAAGGATGTGTTGGTGAAGGTGATTATACAGAATTTTTAGTATGCCATATGGATGCTATATTATCGGCATTTAGTGAAGTAGATAATAGAAACTTGAGAATTATTATTGCTTGGCTAGATATGTTTAGAGGTATTTTTGTAATGACAAATAGAAATATGAAGTCTTCCCAATATTATGAGAATATCATCTCTGATTTTTTAAGATATAGTATTTGGGCAGTAGTTTCAAATAGAAAAAATAAAAAGATTATAAAAAGTGCATATTATGGGAATTCTGATTATGTTTATTTTGAAGGGCATGAATACACGCATACAATTAGATATTATTTTATTGATAAGTACATAAGAAGTGATTATCTTGATGAAGCAGATTTGGTGAGCTCTGCAAGGAGTATTGAGGCGCGATGTGAACGCGAAAAAATATATAATAAGGAACAAATACAGTCTACAGGAGTAGCATACTCAGAATTAAGAAATTGGAGGTATATGGATGATGATCTAATAAGGGATGGCATTCAAAGAATGATTGTTGAGTTGAAAGAGAACAAATATGCATATCCTGTTTATTCAAATATTATAGAGTTGCTTCTTCTTTTTAGCAAAATGGGATTATATGAAGGAGAGTTATCCGAGGTTCAAACAATAATGTTATCACTTGTAGAAAATGATATGCGTGTTCAAGACGAAAACAGGAGTCCAATTTCTTTTAGAGATGAGGACGCAAAACATAAATATTTAGAAGTGTATCAACCCATAGCTGAGAGTCGAAAAAAAAGAAATGAAATACTAGACAAAGGAAAAATAGAAGAAGAAAACATTTATGATAATGCAGAAGCATTTTTACAACATTGTCACAAGAGAGAAGAATATTATTGTACTCATAAATCATTTATGGAATACATAGATGTAGAAAAGCTAATAAAGTTAATAAATTGTAGTAAATTAGAGGGTGTTTATAAAATAGCAGATGCATTCGATACAATTTATTATATGGGTAATGTAAGAGATTTTTATATGAATGACATTGATGGATTGAAATTGTTGAAAGAAAGATTAAAAAAAGTAGATTCTAAGGGTATTACAAGGAAATGTGCCATAGAATATTTAATTTCGAAAATTGATAAAATACTTGTAGGATTAGGAGTAGGAGGTGAAAATGAATAGTTATGGCGAAAGGGCTGTTGTTAGGGAATGGAATCAATTCGCGTTTATGTATAAATGATTTATCTGTTGAATGTATAGCTGAAAGATTTAAAAAGAATGTATTAGTTTATTCAGTCATTATTAATAATATTTTTGGAGTACAAATAGCAGAAGATTTTTTGAAGAACTCAGAGATATCAGTGTCTAAGTTGGGAATAGAGACATTAGCAGGAATTTTGTACAAGTATATAAAAGGAAACAAAAATAATGTTTGGACAGATAATGATGAGTATAGATTACAAGATTTAATTACATGTATTTGTATAACCTCCATTTTCTATGATGAGAACGGAAAAATTGGACAAGTATATGATAAAAGCAAGATGCCTTTGATGGAAGATTATGATTATATATTTACACTAAACTATATTGAATTTTGGGATGATGAACATAGATGCATTCATTTACATGGAAAAATTGACTTATCAAAACTTCGTGACAAGAAGGCTTCAATACTTGTTAGTGCAGGCGGGATGAATTATAAGGAATATGCAAAGGCTGTTGACAATATTCGGAAAACAAATAGTGTAATAGAGTTTTATCCTAATGATATTGTATTTGCACCAAGTGAAGTGGAAAAAGACAAACTGGTTTGTGTAACAGGAATATCTCCGTCTAATAGATTATATCCAGCGGATGATTTGTTTTTATATAGAGCAAAAGAATTATATGCAGACCTAGATTTGGTTGATGAACTTGATGTTTTTGGAATGTCTCCATTTGGAGACGAGAGTATTATTGAAAAGATAAATGAAAAAAATTTGATTCGTATTTTTGTTTATAATAAAAATGAAAATGATGAGACAAAAGTATGGGAAAGTAAGTTGAAATGTAAATATGAATTGTTGGAGTCTGATGATATGAAGTAGTAACCCCACCCGCTTTTTACTCCGTTTCTACTACTTTTGCTGTACACATCTTGCAATATTTTGCTAAGTTTTGCATTTTCTGTACAGAAATGACCGATACATGAAGAAGAATTTACACCGCGCAAATCACTGCAAATGGCAGCAGTACAGCGCATTTTGAAAGGAGTTTTTATGAGTATACGTGTACTTTTCATCTGCCACGGCAACATCTGCCGCAGCACAATGGCACAATTTGTTTTTCAAGACATGGTAAACAAAGCCAGTCTTGCTGATAAAATTTTTATTGATTCAAAAGCAACCAGCACGGAGGAGATAGGCAATCCGCCGCACAGAGGAACAGTTCAAAAAATGAACGAGCTGGGGATACCGATGCAGCCGCACTTTGCATCTCAGGTAAGAAAGAGTGACTATGATAAGTTTGATTATATAATTGGAATGGACAAGTGGAATTATAAAAATATGATGCGTATTTTTGGCGGAGATTCTGATGGGAAGGTGTCACTGTTGCTTGAATTTGCTGGGAGTGGAAGAGATATTGCCGATCCTTGGTATACAGGAAACTTTGATGAAACATACAGAGATGTTAAAGAGGGATGTGAAGCATTGCTTGAAGTGTGCAGGAATATAGTGTGAAAAATAAGATTGAAAGTCATTGATACAGTACATTAAGTGAGTTCAAAATCATTCAGCGTTTGCCAAACAGCCAAAAAATTGTAATCTATGGGTGATACGAATTGTTGATGTAATATTACACATATGTTAAAATTATATTTGGTACGATGAATTTTGATAAAAGGGTTAAACTTTTTGGAGAGGTGAGGCTCTGAATGAATTGGAATTATGATTTTTACATGGCATCGTCAGTTGTTTTGATGGTGCTCATAATATATTACTATCGGGTTGCTGAGCTTGGCAAACTTTCGAGAAGAATATATGGATACTTTTTAATAATCTGTTTTGCCTGCTGCGTGACGGATATGTTTGCAAGCCTTGTGCTTATCAGGCATTTTCACGAGATGATAGTGCTTAATTATCTGGGACAGATGGTGGCATATTCATTTCAGCATTTAGTGCCATGCATGTACTTTTTGTATATAGTATCTTTGGCAAAAGAAAATGACCATTTTAAAGGAAGAAAGTTACTTTGGTTTATTCCGGCGGCTATTGAGCAATGTATGATATGGACAGATTACTTTACGAATGCTTTGTTTAAATATTCCGTAGAGGGAGGGTATCAGCGTGGACCGTTTATGCCTGTTTTGCTTGTGTGCACTATATATTATTTTGCAGCAGCTATGTTTCAGGCTTTTTCAAAAGACAGTGTTATGGAAATGCGTTACAAGCTCGTTACTGTCTTGTTTATGTTTTTGAGTTTGGTTGCTATGCTTGTACAGATGCTTAATCCGATGCTGATGGTCATAGGGGCAAGCAGTGCGCTCGGCTGCCTTATAATGCAGATGACTTTGCAAAATCCTATACTTATCATGCAGGCAAATCATAAGGAAATTGAAGCCCGTGAAGCTGCTGAGGAAGCCAATAAAGCTAAAAGTACATTCATTGCAAATATGTCACATGAAATAAGAACGCCTATGAATGCGATATGCGGAATGGCTGATATTTTAGGTAAATGCGAACTTACCGAACTTGAACACGAGTATGTTGATACCATACAGACGGCGGCAGATTCACTTTTGTCTATTATAAATGATGTTTTGGATTTTTCAAAAATAGATGCGGGAAAGATGGAACTTTGTCCCGTTGAATATCGGTTTGACACATTTATTGAGGGTATAGAGAATGTCATTGCGGCAAGAATTTTTGATAAAAAACTTGAGTTTGAAGTTTTGATGTCAAAAGATATTCCGGTTTGTCTTTATGGTGATTGTGCCAAGATAAATCAGGTACTTGTTAATATATTAAGCAATGCAGTTAAATTTACTGACAAGGGTAAAATTAAACTTGACATAGATTCAAGATATATAAATGACGATGTTGTGGAGCTTAGTTTTGCAATAAGTGACACGGGTATAGGCATTAGAGATGAGGATATGGACAAGCTGTTCAATCAGTTCAGTCAGGTTGATGCCATGCGTAACAGAAAAAGGGAGGGAACCGGGTTAGGTCTCGCTCTTGCAAAGAATATTGTACAGATGATGAACGGAAGTATAGAGGTTCAGAGTGAGTACAATGTGGGAAGTTGTTTTACTGCTAAGATAAGACAGAGAGTATGTGAAGAACAAAATACTGATATTAAAAAACATGCCCTTGAAAAATATAAGAATAAAGTTATATTTGTATATGAAAATGATTACAGTAGCAGAAAGCATCTGCTTGAAATTCTCAAACAGCTTGGTCAGAATACAATTTGTGTCAATTCCATAGACGAGATTGGCAGGGAAGTGTATAATATATATTCGGATAGTGACAAAATTTTTATATATAATTACTTTGATTATCAAAGAGTTAAAAATATATTGGCTGATAATGATATGTTTGGCAATATAGAAAAAATAGCATTGCTTGAATTTTATACTGTTTTTTCTGAAAATGATGTACCAAAATTGTACATAAGAAAGCCTTTTGACCTGTTTAAGGTTTACAGGGTTTTATTTGAAAAGAAATCTGATATGGCTAAGGAGGCTTATGTACCTCAAAAAGGCATAGTGAGAAAAAATCTAAGCAGCGAAGTTGAGACTGATATTGACAGCGTTCCTAAAAAAACACAGGAAGTTTCAAACGAGAAATTTAAAGACGCGAGGGTTGCTGTTGTCGATGATAATAAAGTTAATTTAAGGGTTGCTGTAACCCAATTGAGAGAGTTTGGGGTTATTCCAGAAGTATTTTCAAGTGGAGAGGCAATTTTAAAGGCACTTGGCAGAGGCAGACAGTATGATATGATTTTTATGGATCATATGATGCCTGAGATGGATGGGGTTGAAACTACAAAATATATCAGAGCCATGTCATCGGAGTATTGTAAAAATGTACCTGTTATTGCACTTACTGCAAATGCCATAACAGGTGTTGAAACAGAATATAAGGCAGCTGGAATGAATGACTGGCTGTTTAAGCCTGTTAAGCTTGATGATCTTAAATCCATGATAATTAAATACCTGCCGGATTAAGAAAAGGTGTTACCTCAGTACATCTGATGCATTACCGGGGGATAAAAGTTATCCGGGATTTGGAAAAGGGGGATTAAGATGGATGGAAAAATTTTTGAAAAATTGATTGATGTATCGGAGTGTGCGTTTTTCATTTCAAAATCCGGCGGCGATATGGAAATTACATATGCCAGCAGGAAATTTTACTCAATGCTTCAATATTCAAAAGAAGAATTTGAGGAAAAATATAACAACAGTCTTATGGCGGTTATCCTGCCCGAAGAAAAGCAGAAGGTCAAAAACCTTATTGCAAGGCAGTTTGCAGCTGGTGGAACAGTAAAGGTTGAATGCAGGGTAAAGAGAAAAGACGGGACGATTGCGTGGCTGGCAATTTCAGCAAAAAGTATTTTACATATGATGGAAAATAAATTTTTCTGTTCTTGTCAGGATGTCACGAAGTCTAAAAATAATGTTGAGAGTGTATTTAAGGCTAAACATGAGATTGATGTTATTGCAAACAGCATCCCGGGTGGAGTGATCAAGATACGAATGAAAGACATGAAAATTCTTTATGCAAATGACGGATACTTTATGCTTTCAGGTTATTCCAGAGCTGAATTTCACATAAATTTCGGAGATTATTGTGACCGCATAATACATCCGGCTGATATGAAAATGGTTATGGGTACATTTGGCACCACTGTGGAAAATCATGGACTTTTGGGCTTTGAACACAGATTGCTTGGGAAAATGGGGCATACTAAGTGGGTTTATGTAAATGGAAGAAAGATTGATGATGAGAGTGGAGACGATGTATATCTGTGCGTTCTTATGGACATTACGTCAAGAAAAAGCATGGAGGCAGAGTTTGAAGAAAATGCGAGACGTTTCAAATATGTTTCGGAGTATCTAAAGGAGTCTATGTGGACATACGATATAAAAGAAAAAAAGTTTTCTATGAGTGGAAGTCTTGGCGAGGCTTTTTCGGAAGAAAAATTTTTAAACACATGGGATGACTTGCCAGATATTCTTGAACTGTTTCATCCTGATGATGTAGAAATATTCAAAAAAAGGATAAAAGAAAGAGTAGAGAAAGCAGGCAGCAGCCGTTACATATACCGAATAAGGGACAACAGCGCACTTTTTAAAAATGTTGAAATATGTTCTGTGTCGGTTTCAGATGATGGTGGAAAAAAGCCGGATAAAATTTATTCAGTGGTCAGAATAGTTGATATGGCTGATGGAATTTCGGCAGTTCTTGATAAAGAAAGAGAAGAAATATCAGGTCAGAATAAACTTATAAATATGGCTAAGTCGGCACAGGCTAAAGCTGAGGATAATATTACATCACTTATGCCGTATGCATCATTTATGAATGCGGCAGAAAAAATCTTGAGTGGCAGAAAAGATGATGACCATTATGCTCTTGTATGTGCAGATATAAATGAGTTTAGAAAATTCAGCCACAATTATGGATTTTCAATAAGTAACAGAATTTTGGAAGAGTTTTCAAAAACGCTTCTTGCAAATCTTGCACAGGATGGTGTCTGCTCAAGGGTTGATGGAGATTATTTTGTTGTGCTTTTGAAATACGAACGTCACAAAGATCTTTTGAAGATGATGTCATCTATGGTTAAGTCAAGAAATATTGCAAGTGAAGAAGAAAAAGAAGTAAATATAGAGTTTGGTACAACTACAGGAATTTATCTTGTACAGGAAACGGATTGTGAACTGCTTGAAATGCTTGAAAAAGCAGATATGGCAAGAAGAAGCATCAAAGGGCTTCGTGGAAATCACTACGCTATTTACACTGATGACCTTAAGAGTGAGCAGTTTAAAGAAGAAGATGTTATCGAGCAGATTCATGATGCGGTAAGAAATCATGACATAGAGATATGCTATATGCCTAGAATATGCGGTGATAAAGATAATATTGTAGGCTGCAAAGCAGTACCAAGGGTTCAGTTGAAGGATGGTCAGGTTCTTGAATCTGACGATTTGATGAGACTTATTGAGCGTGGCGGAAAGCTGAACAGCTTTGCACTTGCTACATTGTCATTGGTATGCTGCAGTGTTGGTGCATGGAAAAAAATGGGCAATAAAATAGTTCCGTTTTCAATTGAGATGACTGCAAGTGAACTTTCAGATAAAAATATTGTTAAAAAGATAGATGATATTGTAGTGAAACAGAATGGCATTGAGCCTGAAAATGTTATTATAGAAATTCAGGAGAGGTATCTTGCCGATATGACTACAGTGCTTGAGATGGCTATAGAAGAATTATGTGCAAGAGGATACAAAGTCATCATAAGCAGATTCGGAACTGACCATACGGCAGTACATTCCATCAGGAAACTGAGTGTGACAGGTATAAAGTTCCACGGTGAATATTTTAATAAATATATGACTTCAAAGAAAGAATGCATTATTCTGAGCAAAACCGTGGAGATGGCAAAAAGTTTAGACCTTACAGTCACATGCGGAGGAATACATACGCCTATGCAGGAGGAATTTGCAAAGAAAATAGGCTGTGAGATGTTTGAGGGCGATATGTATTACGGTGCAGTGAGAAGCAATGTATTTGAAAAATGTTTCCTTGAAAGTAAGTCAAAGGAGACAAATTAGTGCGATACTGTTACAGGTTGCATTATCGCATAAATGTGTGTAAAATAATATTTATGATTTAATATTGAAGAAAAGTTAAAGGAGATAAAAAATGATTGACATAAGATTTCTGAGAGAAAATCCGGATATTGTTAAACAGAACATTAAAAATAAGTTTCAGGATGACAAACTTCCGTTAGTAGACGAGGTTATAGAGTTTGATGCTAAGTCAAGACAGGCAAAGCAGGATGCGGATGCACTTCGTGCTTCAAGAAAGTCAATCTCAAAAGAGATTGGCGCACTCATGGCACAGGGTAAGAAAGAAGAAGCAGAGGCAAAGAAAGCAGAAGTTTCAAAAAATGCTGAAAAGCTTGCAGAGTTAGAAGAGCTTGAAAAAGAATATCAGGAAAAAGTTAAAGAGAGAATGATGGTTATTCCAAACATCATTGACCCAAGTGTTCCTATCGGTAAGGATGACAGTGAAAATGTTGAGATTGAGAAGTTTGGTGAGCCTGTAGTTCCTGATTTTGAAGTACCTTATCATACAGAAATCATGGAAAAATTTGATGGTATTGACCTTGATGCAGCAGGAAAAGTTGCAGGAAACGGTTTCTATTATCTTATGGGAGATATTGCGAGACTTCATTCGGCAGTTATATCCTATGCAAGAGATTTTATGATTGACAGAGGATTCACATATTGTGTACCACCTTTTATGATTAGAAGCAATGTAGTTACTGGTGTTATGAGTTTCGCCGAGATGGATGCCATGATGTATAAGATAGAGGGTGAAGATTTATACCTTATCGGAACAAGTGAGCATTCAATGATTGGTAAATTTATAGATACAATTGTTGACGAGAAAGAACTTCCAAAAACTCTTACAAGTTATTCTCCTTGCTTTAGAAAAGAGAAAGGTGCTCATGGAATAGAAGAGCGTGGAGTTTATCGTATACATCAGTTTGAAAAGCAGGAAATGATAGTTGTATGTAAGCCGGAAGAAAGCAAAATGTGGTTTGACAAATTATGGCAGAATACAGTTGATTTGTTCAGGAGTCTTGATATACCTGTACGCACGCTTGAGTGCTGTTCAGGTGATTTAGCAGATCTTAAAGTTAAATCTATCGACGTTGAAGCATGGTCACCACGTCAGAAGAAATATTTTGAAGTGGGAAGCTGCTCAAATCTTGGAGATGCACAGGCACGTCGTCTTCAGATTCGTGTCCGTGGAGAGAATGGAGAAAAATATTTTGCACATACTCTCAACAATACAGTTGTTGCACCACCTAGAATGCTTATAGCTTTCCTTGAAAATAATCTTCAGGCAGATGGAAATGTTCGCATTCCTGAAGCACTCAGACCATACATGGGCGGCAAGGAATTTTTAGGAAAATAGATATAGGCATATCGATGAATTGGAGGGATTGCACATGAGGCTTGAGAGGAAAAACCTTGAAAGAAAGACAGATGAGAATGTACATGAGTGCAAGCAATGCGGACGCATACTTAACAAAATGTACAGAGACGAGATATGTCCCGAGTGCAAGGATTTAAACTTATTTGCAGAGGTTAAAGACTACATCAGAGAGAATGATGTAAAGGAAATAGATGTTGCAGATCATTTTGGAATACCGGTTGCAAAGGTTAGAAGATGGATAAGAGAAGGTCGTATCCAGTACAAAGAAGGTGAGCACATCACACCGATTCATTGTCAGGTTTGTGGAAAAACGATAGATTTCGGAGCTGTATGTCCGGAATGCAGAAGAAAGAACGGACTTCATATATATGCTAAAAAGAGCTATAGTGATGATGATATTCACAATGCGATGAGATTCCTTGGAAAAGAGGAAGAAGGCAGAAGATATTAGTATATTGTATCATTGATGTAATACACTGGATTAAAAACAGTACGGAGTTTATTCGTACTGTTTTTTTGGGGTGCGCCTTGCGGCGCACGTCGCTAATGGGTGAAAGCCCCTAATCTACCCTAGTAGTGGGAAGGATACAGCCAAGACCAAGGGTGTCCATCGTGAGGTGGAATCTGAAGGAAGGTGGAGGCAAATCTCCGGTCTGACGAACAGAAATCACATCAGGCTACAGTTAAGGATAAGGTTGCCCACCAAACCAAAGTCCAATAACTACTCGGAATTAACTGTAGTAAATGTGGCAGATATATGGAGAGAAAGTGACGTGTGGTACCAAGGGAGGTCTCGTCAGCGGTTGGAAACAGAGTATGAAAACCGTTAGTAACAACGAATGGCGAGAAGTCAGCAGAGGTCATAGTACCATTATGGTTGCAAGCATAGTGGGAAGGACTGAACTTTAGGAGATGTGAGTAAATGAATGTAACCAAAGATGGATTTAAGGACAGACAACTTCATATTGAGGACTATCTGCAAATGGTATCTGCGGAACAGAAAGAGTATGCAGAAGTGTCCGCCCATCAGAGGATTACTGAAAACAACGACATCATCACAGATTTTCAAGCGGACAATCTAATGGAACAGATTTTACACAAGGATAATCTTAACAAGGCTTATAAGAAAGTGAAATCTAACAAAGGAGCAGGCGGCGTTGACGGAATGAGCGTAGATGAACTTCTAGGCTTTCTGAAAGACAACCAAGAGCAACTAATCCAACAGATAAAGGATGGGAAATATAAGCCCAACCCAGTCCGTAGGGTAGAAATACCCAAAGAAACAAAAGGCGAGTTAAGAAAACTGGGAGTGCCAACAGTAGTTGACAGAGTGTTTCAACAGGCAATCACACAGATATTAACGCCGATTTACGAGAAACAGTTCTCGGAGGATAGTTTTGGATTTCGACCAAACAGAGGTGCGCATGACGCACTGAAACAATGCCAGACAAATGTCAATGATGGATATGTATATGTGGTAGATATGGATTTAGAGAAGTTCTTTGACACAGTATGTCAGAGCAAACTAATTGAAGTACTATCACGAACCATCAAGGATGGGCGGGTAATATCACTCATTCACAAATATCTTAATGCTGGAGTTATCAGCAGAGGAATGTTTGAAAAGACAGAGGTCGGGATGCCACAAGGTGGACCATTAAGCCCACTTTTAAGTAACATCATGCTGAATGAATTGGATAAGGAACTTACACGGAGAGGGCATAGATTTGTCCGATACGCAGATGACTGTATGATTTTCTGTAAAAGCAGGAAAAGTGCAGAAAGAACCTTAAACAACATAGTGCCATATATTGAGGGAAAACTATTCCTGAAAGTAAATCGCACCAAGACGTGCGTGGCACATATCAGCAAAGTCAAATACCTTGGCTATAGCTTCTATAGATACAAGGGAATGTGCAGATTTCGGGTACATCCAAAATCAGTAATAAAGATGAAGAATAAAATCAGAGAGCTTACAGACAGACATAACGGATGGGGAAATGAATATCGGGCATTAAAACTGACGCAGTTTATTAGAGGATGGGTAAATTACTTTGGAATGGCAGATATGAAAATTCTGTTGCAGAGTAATGACAAGTGGTTACGCCATAGAATAAGGGCAATCTATTGGAAACAATGGAAGAAACCTAAAACGAAATACCGAAAGTTGAAAGAACTCGGAATGAATGAAGACTTTATTCAATGGCACGCAAATATGCGCCAGGGTATTTGGAACTGTAGCAATAATAGACTGGTACAGTTTGCCTTGAGTAATGAAAAACTCCGTGAATGGGGATATCCAACATTCACAGAGTTTTACTTGAAAAGATGTGAAAACTAAAGAACCGCCGTATACCGAACGGTACGTACGGTGGTGTGGGAGGTCGGTAGATAAAATAATTATCTACCTCCTACCCGATTTTATGGTCTTATGAGAAGGATGGATCCATAACGGATTCTTTCAGTTTTTCCAGGTCATTGGCATAAGGGTGAGACAATGCACGGTCAAAATTCTGGATTAATACATCAAGATTTGCCGGATGATCAGGAGCTTCCTTCATTTTTAAGTAGCGTTCCCGGACAGACTGCGGCATTCTGCCCCGCATATCAATTGGAGTATATAGTTTCCCGATTGAATTGGCAGCAAAGATTGCGGTATATACAGTAAACAGATTCTTGCAGGATAATACGGACAGCTTTGATTTGGTGGAATGGGTGCTGTTTGATACTCATACTGAATCGGTGTATGAAGCTGAGGCTGATAAGTTATATGAGGAGAACAGATTGTGTCAGAAAAACTAATTGTTCATAAAGTTCCAGATGAGGTGCAAAAGCAGAGTATAGAGACTTTAAAAGTGCGTAAGGAAACATTGGAGTATTTGCGTAATAATGGCTTTTATACCATTTTAGATGTGATTGAAAGACAAAATGAAATTCCTAGTTAGTATAGAGGAAACATATATGCCTATCTAATTTTTGGTATTGAGGGGTAAATAATGTTTAGTGACTAAACTTTTTCATCATCATCTTCAAAAGTAAAAATGTCTTCTACGGTAGTGTCAAAGACTTTGGCAATATCCATAGCAAGTTTTAATGAAGGATTATATTTGCCATTTTCGAGATTGCCAATGGTTTCACGCCTGACACCTACGAGGTTAGCAAGTTCAGATTGTTGCATGTTATGCTCTTTACGGAGTTCATGAAGCCTAGTCTTTAATATTGGCATTAGTATCCCTCCTTTTCAAATTTAAGGAAAAGCAATCCGGGAAGTATCTGAGAAGCAGATACAAAAAAGCCATATGCTTTGAAAAATGGAAATGATATAAAAACAGAAAGAATTCCTACAATCATCATAGAACACAAGAGAATTTCAAGGCTCATACTTTTGGCTGACAAGATGTGCTGAATACTCATTTCATCATCTGATTCTTGCTTAGCTAATAGAGTATAGAAAGAGCAAAATGCACTTATAAATAAAATAACAGCACCTATAATTTTGACGGGTTTAAGAGAAATTAGGTTTGAGATTGAGTATAAAAGCCATAAACAACCATTGATGACATATTGGATTGTATATTTTTGAGTTATTGACAGAGTTTCTTTTTTGTTCATAATGATAACCTCCAATGTGGTATATTTTTAACATCTGTTGCAAATATATCACATTTGTAGTGAAATGTAAAGAAAAAGTGCGAAATATATCACATAAAATATATGCCTGCTTTATTGCGGGCATAGTGTAATATAAGTATTGATATATTTAATTGCTCAATCCATTTCCTTATGATATACTAATACTAGTATTAATCGCATGTTTTGTGGAAGAAAAATTCAGTAGAAGTTCCGGGAAAATCAAATGGATGTGCTTATAGATTTGGGCGGGCAAATGTCTGGTATGTTGAGTAAAGAGGTGTACATATTATGGGTAATGAATCAGGTGAATGGATTATGCATGGCATTGAGTGGGATAACCCGGATTGCTCCCATTCTGTAGATGAAGCAATAGAATATATTAATGAAGTTGGATTTTTGCCATTATTTAAGAATGATATAGAAGGTTTTTCACTTGAAGAAAAAACTTTTTCAGAGCATTGGTGGAGTGATAATCCAAAGATTGACCCATGGATGTGGAGAACTATTATAGCAAGACGGCATGATATTGTCTATGGTAAATTCTTTGATAAGAAAGCAGGTTTTATATCAAAAAAGTGGCTTCCTGTATTTGCAAATTATCGTAGGGATGGCTATGATTTTGATTCTTTATATGATGATGGAAAAGCACCAAACAAACACAAAAAGATTATGGTTAATTTTATGGAAGATAAGGAAGATTCAGAGATTTATTCCAATGAATTGAAAAAGAAGGCAGGATTTGGCAAGGATGGAGAAAAAGGATTTGATAGTGAAATAACGAATCTTATGATGCAGACTTATCTATGCAACTGTGATTTCAAGAAGAGGGTGAATAAGAAAGGCATTGAGTATGGATGGGACGTTGCAGTGTATTCATCTATTGAACATATTTATGGCTATGATTATGTTACTTCTTGTTATAAGGATAATCCGCAGGAGTCATGGAGACAGATTGCGGATTATATGCATGAATTGTATCCGGAGGCAACAGATAAACAGATAAGAAAGATATTAAAATAGTTTTGGTATTTCTGGATGTAGACGGGAAAGGCTAGCAGTTATGCTTAGTGCCTAAACATTATTTGTTAATATGATGTATTTCATTTTCTATTTCTTGCATCATTGCTTCAAACATTTTTTCCGGGGTGTCATAGTCTAATATCGAAAATTGGTCTCCATCATCTGCTAAATTTCTGCTTCTTTCACTTGAGTTTTCGGCATATTCAATCACCAGCGAATTATAGCCACTTAAAAGTTCAATTATATGAATTGCTTGATTGTCTGGCAAGATGAACCATTGTTCATCTTCCAAAATTACATTGTCAAATATCTCCATCAACTTCTCGGAAATATGAAGTCTATATTCTCTTAATAATTTTTCTGGGTTCATTAATTCCATCTCCATTCACATTATATCATTTATTTCATATATTATTTTCTTCAGCTGATTTAGTATATACCACCAAATTATACTATTTTCAGATATTTTGCAAATTCTCTTTTTAACAGCATGATAATATAAGCTTTAGACGGCAGATTAGGTCGTGAAAAGGATGGCACATTGAATGAGGAGTATTGTAAATGGTGTTAAGCAGACATTTTAATTGAGAATCAGCCGGAACTTTTTAAATAAATTGTGATTAAAAAGTGAAAAATAAACATTCATTTTAATATCGTTCGTGTCGAAAAAATGTCATTTCGTGTAAATGGCATTTTTTTTGATGCCTTTTATTGTATAATACCGCTAAGATACAATGTATTTTTGTAATGTTTTAGGATATTGCATAAACACATCGAGTACAATAAAAGGAGGGAGAGTTTATGAAGTATTTAAACTTAAAAAAGATTACTGCGGTGGTATTGTCAATCGGAATGGTATTTTCAAGCAGTGCCGTTACCGGGTTTGCGGCAGATAACAGTAAAAAGATAGCTACGATTCCTAACAGCTATATTAATAAAGTGGCAGACGATATTGATGATAAATATTTTTATGATGGAACATATGTTGATGATTGGGGGCATACACGTAAGGGTAGGCAGCTTGGAGCGACATATACAAAGCAGTCAACTGAATTTTTGTTATGGGCACCTGCGGCAACATATGTAAAAGTTAATATTTATGCAACAGGTGATGATAATGACAGCAATGCACGTGATATAGGAAGTTATCCATTAGAGAAAATGCTTGTAAATGGGGAATGGAATGGCCTCTGGATTATAACACTTGTTAGTGATTGGGGCGGATTGTATTATGACTATACGATTACAACAACAGATATTACCCATATTAGTAGCGACAGAACAACACAATATAAAATTCAGGACCCATATTCGGTTGCGGTAAGCAAAGACGGAAAGCGTTCGTATATAACAGATACATCTTCAGTATCTCCAGAGGGTTGGGACAGCGACAGACATGTGTATGTTGATTCGACAAAAGCAAATACTGTTTATAAAATAAGTGTCAAGGATTTCTCATCAGATACCGCATCGGGCATGACTGCAGGCGGAAAGTACAGTGCTTTTACGGAAAAGGGCGCAAAAGTAAACAGTGCGGGAGAGCTTGTATCTGGTATTGATTATCTGAAGGAACTCGGTGTTACGACAGTACAGCTTGCACCGTTTGCGGATTTTGATGGCGACAGTGAGTATGAGATTTTAAATTATAATGTACCTGAGGCAAGCTATGCTTCCAATCCGTCGGATAGCAAGACTGTTATAAAAGAATGTAAAGAGATGATTCAGGCACTTCACAGTGCGGGATTTTCTGTTGTGATGGAGATGCCGTATACGCATGCCTCAGAGGAAAATCCTCTTGAAAAGTCGGTTCCGTGGTTTTATTACAGATTGAATACTAACGGTACAAGGTATACAACAAATACGGGATATAGCAATGAGTTTGCCACAGAGCGGAAGATGTATCGTAGTTACATGGTTAATTCCATGAAATATTGGGCAGAGGAATATCATGTTGATGGATTTTCACTGGATTTGATTGACTGTGTCAATGCGAAGTACAAAGGTTCTTCGTATGTATATAAATGGCTGGATGAGATAAAGACATCATTGGCAAAGGAAGATGCCAATCTGGTTATCTGGGGAGATAATTATACAAAGGAAGATAGACAGAATAAAACTTCCTCTTATGATGAAATAATCGGCAGCACAGGTGGCACTTATGGCGAAAGAAACGAAAAAGCCGTAAAAATATACAAGCAGAAAGCAGCAATGAAATATGCTAAGCCGGGAACATTGTTTATGGATGGCGGAGAAGAAATGTGTAACAGCGTTGAGGGAACAACTCTTGCAGACAGCAGTTACATTGAATGGAAGGATTCAGCAGAGTATGCAGATGTAGTCTCATATTACAGAGGACTTATGGAGATACGAAAAGCATTTTCACCGCTTGCGAAAAGCCAGAAAATAAAAAATTCTGAAGCTTATGTGCTTGCAGGTACAAAAGACGACGAGTGGAATACTATGGCAGTATTAAATAATGAGTCAGATGTGTCAAAAGAAATTACAATTCCTGTTCAAGGAAGAGCTGCTGCGGATTGGGTTGTTATTGCAAATGGCGAAAGTGCAGGAGTTGTATCACTTGGTGAAGTCTCAGGCTCCGTTATAACTGTACCTGCGTATACTACAATGATTCTTGTAGATAAGGAAAGCTTTGATGATGTGGCTGTAACATCAGGTAAAGGAAAAGTAATTGTTAATTATGTGATAAAAGACAGTGAGCAGAAGTTACGTGAATCGATTACACTTCAGGGTACATCGGGAACGAATTATGCGATACCTGAAAATATTAAGATTCCATCAGGATATACTTTTTTAAGCAAGACAGGCGATGAAAAGGGTGTGTATACATCAGAAACACAGACAGTTACATATTATTATAATGCGATTAATCCGGATACAGTGGTAGACGGTATTAAAAATAATGGAGTATACTGCGAGAAGGCACAGTTTAAAGTAACTTCTTCCGATTATACACAGGTAATGGCAGGAAATAAAACGCTTACACCTGATGCGGACGGTATTTATACTGTATCTGCAGCAGATGGCACACAGACAATAACATTGACGGATAATGAAGGATACAGTATTTATCTGTCTGTTACCGTAAATGCGAATCATACAATGGATAACAGCGACTGTACGAAAGAATCAATATGCTCTGTCTGCCGGAAAATATTTCTGGCACAGGCAAATCATAAGTTCAGCGACACATGGACAAAAGACGATACTTATCATTGGAAAGTGTGTGAGAATGACGGCTGTACGGTAACAACAACAAAGACAAAACATAGTGGTACAGATGATGGTGATTGTACAACACCTGTAATTTGTGAATGTGGTGAGATTGTTACAGCAGCAAAGGCAGAACATATATATGGTGAATGGAAGTCAAATGGTAACGGCACACATACCCACAAATGTACAACGGCAGGATGTACTATAGAAGAAACAGAAAGTTGTGTAGGCGGAGTAGCAACATGTAAAAAGAGAGCCGTCTGCACGGATTGTAATGCTGAATATGGTACTTTAAAGCCTACAAACCACAGTGGAAATCAGGTATGGGTACAGACAGAAAAAACTCATCAGAAAAAATATGACTGTTGTGGTGCTGAGGTAACTAATATCGAAGATCATATCTGGGATAATGGACACTGCACGGTATGTGGATATGATTGTATTCATAAAGGCGGAAAAGCAACATGTACGCAGAAAGCGGTTTGCGAAACCTGCCATAGTGAATATGGAGAAATAAATGCAGACAATCATACAGGAACAGAAAAGTGGACACAGACAGCAACAACACATGAAAAGAAATATGATTGCTGTGGTAAAGTGACGATAGCACAAGAAAATCATAACTGGAAAGACGGTGCTTGTGAAACATGTGGTTATGTATGCGTACACAGCGGCGGAGAAGCAACATGTACAAAAGGTGCGGTTTGCGGAACCTGTGGCAAGGAGTATACAGATAAAGATATGGCAAACCACAGTGGAAAGGTAGTATGGGTACAGACAGAAAAAACTCATAAGCAGGCATATGATTGCTGTGATAAGGAAGTATCGACAAGTGAAGCACATGGTTGGAAAAACGGTGTATGCACGGTTTGTGATTATCAGTGTAAACATGCAGGCGGAAGTGCAACATGTGTGAAGAAAGCGGTGTGTACAATCTGCAGTGAAGAATATGGCACTTACAATATGAGTATACATGAAGGCTTGAAGTCAGTAGCGGCAAAGGCGGCTACCAGGACAGATGAAGGAAATATTGAATACTGGTATTGTAAAGATTGTGACAGATATTACATCAAGCAGGATGGGCTTGTTGAAATTGAAAAATCACAGACTGTGGTTGCAAAGATTACAGATACAACATCATCGGACGATACGGGTAAAGGCGGTAAGACAGAGACAGTAAAAGAACAGACGCCTGATACAGGAGATAATAAACGTGTATTTGCATGGCTTCTTATGTTTATAATAGGAGGGGCGGCAGCAGGGTTAACGATTAAAGGTAAAAAGACAGAAAATTAATATTTTAAAATGCCGGAATTTTGCTTCCTGTGCGGGGCGAGATTCCGGTTTTTACATGTTTTGGTTTTATTTATTGGATTTTTATAATTTTTTATATATTGATAGTTAAATGTTTGACATAATAACAGTTTCTTAATATAATATAAAGAATATGATGCTTTTTGCATTAAATATTTAAGAAAGAGAGAAAAATTATGAACGAAAAACAAGAGTTCAAGCCATATATTCCGGCTGATAAGGTGATGCCTGAACTTACAGTTACATCTGTAATTATCGGTATCTTATTAGCCGTATTATTTGGCGGTGCCAACGCATACTTAGGTCTGCGTGTTGGCATGACCGTATCGGCTTCTATTCCTGCGGCCGTTATCTCTATGGGAATTATCCGCTTTATTTTAAGAAGAGATTCTATTTTAGAGAACAATATGGTTCAGACAATCGGTTCTGCAGGTGAATCTGTTGCGGCAGGTGCAATCTTTACACTTCCTGCATTATTTATGTGGGCTCAGGAGGGCGGCACATCTATGCCTTCTTTGATAGAGATAGCACTTATTGCATTAATTGGTGGTTTCCTCGGAGTATTATTCATGATTCCACTTCGTAGTGCATTAATTGTTCAGGAGCATGGCGTGTTACCTTATCCTGAAGGACAGGCATGTGCTGAGGTATTAGTTGCCGGAGAAGAAGGCGGTGCTAAGGCAAGTACAGTATTTGCAGGTCTTGGTATTGCAGCTGTTTATAAGTTTATCGCTGATGGACTTAAAGTATTCCCTAGCGAGGTTGATTTTACTATCAAGCCATACAAGGGTTCGGCTGTTGGTGCAGATGTACTGCCAGCACTCCTCGGTGTCGGTTATATCTGTGGACCTAAGGTATCTTCATACCTCTTGGCAGGTGGTTCCGTAGCGTGGTTTATGATTATGCCGTTAATCGCTTTGTTCGGTGGAGACAACATTATCGGACCTGCTACAATTCCAATATCACAGATGGGTCCATCACAGATATGGTCTAATTATGTGCGTTATATCGGTGCAGGTGCGGTTGCTGCCGGCGGTATTTTAAGCTTAATCAAGTCATTACCTCTTATTGTAAAAACATTTAAGCAGGCAATGAAAGGCTATGGCAAGAAAGCAGACGGTGAGGAGACAAGATCAACTAAGGATCTTCCTATGACTTTGGTTGTATTGGGTATTGGCGTGCTTGCAATTATCATGTGGTTAATCCCGGCGATTCCTGTTAATCTTCTCAGTGCGATTATTATTATTATTTTTGGTTTCTTCTTTGCAACTGTATCATCACGTATGGTTGGTTTAGTAGGAAGCTCAAATAATCCTGTATCAGGTATGGCTATTGCGACACTTCTTATTTCGTCAGCAATTCTTAAAGCTACAGGTACAATAGGTATGAATGGCATGGTAGCCGCTATAAGTATCGGCTCTGTAATTTGTATTATCGCAGCTATTGCAGGTGATACATCACAGGATTTGAAGACTGGCTATATAGTAGGTGCAACACCTTATAAGCAGCAGATTGGTGAGCTTATCGGTGTGGCTGTATCTGCTGTTACAGTAGGCGGAGTTCTTTATTTGCTTAATGCAGCATGGGGATACGGTTCTACAGAATTACCTGCACCACAGGCTACTCTTATGAAAATGGTAGTTGAAGGTGTTATGGGAAACAGCCTTCCGTGGGCACTTGTATTTGCAGGTGTAGCCATTGCTATAGTTGTTGAAATTCTTCAGATTCCTGTACTTCCTTTCGCAGTAGGTCTTTACCTTCCGATTTATTTAAGTACACCGATTATGGCAGGTGGACTTGTAAGACTTTACTTCGATAAGAAGAAAGGTCTTTCAGAGGAAGAACGTAAAGCTAAGGTTAATCAGGGAATCCTTTACTCATCAGGTCTTATTGCAGGTGAAGGTCTCGTTGGTATTCTTTTAGCTGTATTTGCTATTATTCCTGTAGGAACAGCAACTCTCGGAGATGCTATCAATTTATCAAAGGTTATTAATCTTGGTAACATTGGAGGCCTTGTATTCTTCGTGGCACTTATTGCAACATTAATAGCATTTATTAATAAAAAAGAAAAAAAGACAAATTAAAAAAAATGTGTTATAATAAATCTGTTGGTTTTTATGCCGACAGATTTATTATTTTTACGAAAAATTCTGCTTTTTTGATAAAGAGTTTTATTTAAGGAGGTTTCATGGCTAAGCAAAAGGAGAATTACTTAGACTATGTTCCAAAACATAATTCATTATTTGAATTTAGGGATAACAAGAAAGGGCATGTTGAAATTAAAGTTCATAATAAAGGTCTTTTTAATAGAATAGCACAGCTTATTGCGAAAAAGCCCAAGTACAGTTACATTGAATTAGATGAATTTGGTACATATATATGGCGTCAGATAGACGGAGTACGAAGTATTTATGACATCGGACAGCTTGTAAAACAACATTTTGGAGAAAAGGCAGAACCTTTGTATGAGCGTTTATGTCAGTTTACAAAGATACTTCATAAAAATCAGTTTATTGTATACACTAATAAGATTAAACAAAAATAATATTAATAAAATGTTTTAAAGGAGTTAAGACATGAGAGTATTATCTGAATTAGAACCTAAGAATGTATTTTCATTTTTTGAGGATATTTGCAATATTCCGCATCCTTCTTATAAAGAAGAGAAGATTAGCAATTATCTCGTTGAATTTGCCAAGGCAAGAAATCTTGAATATTATCAGGATTCACTTTACAACGTGATTATAATAAAGGAAGCATCAAAAGGATATGAAGATGTTGCACCTATTATTCTTCAGGGACACATGGATATGGTATGTGAAAAGACACCTGACTGTGATAAGAACATGGACGAAGAAGGACTTGATCTTGAAGTTAATGGTGATTTTGTTTCTGCCAAGGGAACAACACTTGGCGGTGATGACGGAATTGCGGTTGCCTATGCACTTGCGATATTAGATGATGACAGCATTGCACATCCACGTCTTGAATTTGTGTGTACCGTATCAGAAGAAGTAGGCATGGAAGGTGCTGCAGGCATTGATGTGTCAATGTTAAAAGGAAAGAAGCTTCTCAATATGGACAGCGAAGATGAGGGAATCATGCTTGCAAGTTGTGCGGGAGGATGTAGTGCACAGGTTAGACTTAGATTAAACAGAACAGAAGTGACAGGAACAAAACTTCGTATTTCTATATCGGGACTTACGGGAGGACATTCAGGTGTTGAGATTGACAAGGGAAGAGGAAATGCAAATGTTCTCATGTCAAGAATTCTTCGTGATGCCGCTGAGAAAGCACCGATATTTATTGTATCTGTTGAGGGAGGCAAAAAAGACAATGCCATTCCGAGAGAATGTTTATCCGAAATTATCGTTGAAGAAGATAAAGCTGAGGCAGTTAAAGCTGCTGTTGAAGAAGCTGTAAATGAGATAAGAGAAGAATTTGCGTCATCTGATGCAGATTTTAATGTTACAACAGAATTATCAGATGGATGCAGCGTTAAAGCTGTTACAAAGGAAGACAGTGCCAAAGCGGTTGCACTTATACAGTCACTTCCTAACGGAATAATGAGAATGAGTCAGGATATTGATAATCTTGTTGAAACTTCACTTAATCTTGGTATAATTTCATTAGATGAATCAGGTATCTGTCTCAGATTTGCCCTTAGAAGTTCAGTAGGAGTTGCATTGAAAAATCTTAAAAACCAGATTGCATGCGTAAGTAAAACATACGGTGGAAGTGTTGAATTTACAGGAGAATACCCGGCTTGGGAATATAAGAAAGATTCAAAACTCCGTGATGATATGGTTAATATATTTGAACAGATGTATGGCAAAAAACCTACTATTGAGGCAATTCATGCAGGTGTCGAATGTGGTATACTTGCAGGAAAGATAGAAGACCTTGACTGCATATCTATGGGACCGGATATTTTTAATATTCATACAACTGAAGAGCATTTAAGCATTTCTTCTGCAAAGAGAATGTATGAGTATATACTCAATGTAATAGCATGCAAATAATATGCAATAGATAAAAAATTTTTTAAAACGAAAGGATGAATTATTATGATTTACGCTTCACTTAATGCAAAAAAAGGTAACTATGAGTATCCGGCAGCAATTGCCACAGCTTTGGAATTTCTTGCAAAGCCTGAAACAAAGGAACTTCCTGTAGGAAGATATGAACTTGACGGAGATAACATTTATGTTCTCATTCAGGATCAGACAACTGCACCTGTAGAAAAGAAGCGTGCAGAAAGCCACAGAAACTATATTGACATTCAGTATCTTTTTACAGGAAAGGAAGTACAGGGATACGCACCTCTTCTTCCGGGCGTAAAAGGTGAAGAGCCTGCTGGAAAGGACAATATTTATTATGATGAAGTAGCTGACGAACAGTTCGTTACATTACATCCGGGTGAATTTACAGTATATTTTACTAACGATATTCATCGCCCTAACTGCACAATGGACGAACCTGTTAATATTCATAAAGCAGTTGTAAAGATTAAGGAAAGCCTTATTAAGTAATAAATTTATATAAGGTTTGTAATATAAGTTGCTTTTTTGAAAGGAGACGTGATGATTATTTTATGTCTCCTTTTTGCCATATGATTTTTTATACGCTGTTTATAATGGAGTCAGATTAAATATGGAATTATTGGATATAGTTGATGAAAATGGGATACCAACAGGAAAAACCATTGAGAGAAAGATTGCACATAGTGAGGGAATAAGGCACAGGACTGCACATGTGTGGATTATAAGAAAGACGGATAATGGAGCAGAGGTTCTTCTTCAGAAGCGTGCGATGGGTAAGGATTCATTTCCGGGAAGATATGATACTTCTTCGGCAGGTCATATACAGGCTGGTGATGAACCTGAAGAATCTGCAATAAGAGAGATGAAAGAAGAACTTGGAATAGATGCATCCGTCAGTGATTTGCATTTTGTTGATAAATTTGTAATTAATTATAAAAAAGAATTCTATGGAAAGATGTTTAAGGACAGCGAGATAGCTTTTGTTTATGTATATACCGGATCTGTGGATATCGACAAGCTTACATTACAAAAAGAAGAGCTGGACAGAGTGGATTGGTTTAACTTAGAATATGTTTATGAGGAATGTAAGAAGCATAATCAGAAGTTTTGTGCACCGATTGATGGTTTAGAGATTGCGAGAAAATATGTCTGTGAATATGGAATCTGAGATGGATTTTGATGATAAGAAGTTTTATATGAATTATCTTGACGGATTAACGGATGATATGCCGGATGAATTTTTCAGGCTGGCACAGGTATTTGAACTGAATTTGTTTGAACCTGTGAGGATTGATGGCAGCAGTGACATTTATGCGGCATATATTATGAATGATGCAGTTGAAAGCTTTTTTGTGTTTGAACAGCCGGTAATCACAGGTACATACAAAGATATTGAATCTGAGCAGATTGCGGGAGTGGAAAAGCTTGATGATGGTTATATGCTTATAGTAAATCAGGGTGGAGAGAATGTATTTACAATAAAGTTTGTAAAGCTTAGTATTACATCGACATATTTTAATTATGGCTGTATGGGTCATTTCTGGGTAAAAGGATATGAATATTTAAGGCAGCTTGAATACCAGCTTGCAGTTATACGCGATAAATACCGTTTTCTTGGAAGTTCATCCTGCAATGAAAAAGAACTTGTGTTTATGAGGCTGGCAGATTTTCCACCGGTTAAAAAGTACAGGTCAGTCCCCAAAGCATATTATGTGCCTTATCCCGATTCAATATATCCTGAAGCTGTCAGTTATCTTATGGAAACCGCAAGAAGTGTCGGCGATAGAAATATGGAACGGATGCTTAAAATTTATCAAAAAAAGCCGGACAGATTAAAATGTAACATTATTGCATCTATGTTTCATAAAAAATCGCATGGACGATTTATAGATAAGATTATCAACGATATAAGGGATGCTGCATCTTCATATGACAGAAGAAAGTTTGACAAAGAAGAGGAAATACAGAACCGGAAAATACATGAAAAAGCTTTAAAAATTATGAATAGTTTTAAGCAAAAAGGGTATGAATGTTTTCTTTACAGAGAAGAGCCGTTTGTATATTTGAAAGATACGATTACATACAAAGAGCATGTGCTTGTATTTAAAAAACGTGGACTTAATCGAAAGTGTGCTATATATACCATAACCAATGATGAAATGTTTGAGAATGATATTACAGAAGAATAATAAAATAAAAAGTATACTTAAAGGCGTGGGAGAGATTCCGCGTCTTTTTTCTGAAAATATGTTGGAAAGGGTTTATATAAATGAATATACCAGAAAGAGCGACGAAAGAACAGATAGATACAATGACAGATACAGAAGGCAATATGCGGGTTTCATCAGTTCCAGGTTCGGGAAAAACGTTTGTGCTTACATACAGAATAGCTTATCTTATAACGGAGATGTTTGTTGAGCCGTCGTCAATTGTTGCACTTACTTTTACCAATAAAGCGGCAGCCCAGATGAAACACAGATTAAGAGATATAGTTGGAGATAATGCTAATTGTTTCACAGGTACATTTCACGGATATTGCAATATGTTTCTTAAAGAAGAGATTCACAGAATGTCATTTCCTAAGACTTTTACGATTCTTGATAAAAAAGCAGAACTTGATATGATTAAGAATGTAGCTGGGGATATGGGTATTTCACTTAAAGATAATACTGCAAAAAAGATAATGAGTGATATAGATATGTCAAAGCAGGATATGTCATATGTTGAGCTTATGTCTGGAATTGATAAGACTGAATTAAAGAGAAAAGCATCTAATGAAAAAAATGTTGACAGGAAGGTGTTCTATAATTACCTGAAGAGGCAGTGTGATAATTATGCTCTCGATTTTGAAGATCTTATTAATTTTACTTTATATATTTTGGAAAAAAATGAAGATGTACGCATACGTTGGCAGGAAAAATGCCAGTATGTATTATGTGATGAGTATCAGGATGTCAATATGAAACAGGATATGCTGCTTGGAATTCTTAGTGGTCTGTATCAGAATTTATTTGTGGTAGGTGATGATGATCAGAATATATATACCTGGAGAGGTTCCGACCCTGCATATATGATTAATTTTGATAAGACACATGAAGATGTTAAGGATTATTATCTTACTGAAAATTTCAGAAGTATACCACAGATAGTAAATGTAGCAAAATCGCTTATATCTGCCAACCAGAACAGATTGCAAAAGGAGATGATTTCCAAAAGACCTGATGGTAATAAGCCTGTATTTAATGCACCGGAGACAGAAGAGAAAGAATCTTTGTGGATAGCTGATACTATACTTGATAATATCGCTCGGAATATGAAGTACCGTGACCATACTGTATTGGTAAGAGCCGCATCGCAGACAAGATCACTGGAGGAAGCATTTGTAAAAAGAAAGATTCCATATAAGATACTCAGTGGTGCAAAGTTCTATGAAAGTGAAGAGATAAGGACAGTTCTTTCATATATGAGAATGGTGTACAGCCTTACAGATATGGATTTATTGTATACAATTTCAAGACCGAGAAGAGGTTTTGGTAAGAAATCGGTGGAAAAACTTAAAAATATGGCAGCTGAAAATGAATGCAGCCTTTTTCAGGCACTTGGAAAAATGATAGGGGAAGGTGAGATTATACAGAAAAATGTAATTGCATATTATGATGCATTAATGGAACTGCATGCTGCATATGAAGAGTACAGCTGTACGGATATTGTAAATAAATGCCTTGATATGGGATACAGGGAAGCATTGGAACAAGATATAGACCAGACAAGGCTTGATAATGTTTCGGAACTTATAAGAACTATAACTGCGATAGAAGATGATAATCAGGAAAAGGTAGAACTGGCAGATTTGCTGAGCCATTTTGCACTGTTTTCGGCACAGGATGAAGATGGTGAATATAACGTTGTTAAGGTTATGACTATTCACACGTCAAAAGGACTTGAATTCGATACTGTATTTGTACCGGGGCTGGTCGAAGGGCAGTTTCCAAGTAGCAGACTCCGCAACGAAGATGAGTATGAAGAAGAGAGAAGATTATTATATGTGGCGATAACGAGGGCTAAGAATATGCTTTATCTTAGCACATACAGAAAAAAAGATGGAAGATTCGGTGCAAGACCATCATCATTTTTAAGTGATATAGACATTAATCTTCTTGATTGTATTAATAACAGCAGAATATTAATTAAAGGGGAAACTGAGCAGATGCTGCCTAAGTTAAAGTTTGATGTTGGAGATATTGTCAGACACAAAGTATTTGGTGTCGGTGAGATTATTAAAATTGATAATATAACGCAGACATATGAAATTCAGTTCAGGAATATAAGAGGAACAAGAAGAATAATGTTTCGTGCAGAGCTTGAAAAAGTCAGTCAGCCGGATTAATTCGTATAATTGATGTGAATTTTTGTTTTGACGGATAAAAACATATGGAATTTCGTAACATTGTGGAGACAAAGAGTAAAGGAGAAAAAATGTATCTGATTTCGGCTTATTTTGATGAACATACAACAAGGCAGTTACAGAGGTTTATTGATGCAGTTGCACAAAATACGGGAAATACTTATATGATTGACAATAATGTGCCACCGCATCTTACAATATCAAGTTTTGAGACAAGAAATCCACAAAATCTCTGCGATGATTTTGTGAAGCTGTCGGAATTGGAATCCCATGATATAAATATATTTTCTGTAGGCGAATTTTTGCCATATGTTATTTATGTGACGCCCGTATTGGATTTGCATTTGCAGCAAACAGCAGAAAAGGTTTATAATATTTTAGCAGTGCGTGAGGATGTGACAATTAACCGTTGTTATAAACCGTATAGTTGGTTTCCGCATATTACGTTGGGAAAGAAACTTGAAAAAGAGCAAATGATTGCGGCTGTAAGAGCAATGCAGACACATTTTATACCGCTTAAAGGTAAAATTGTGAGATTGGGGCTTGCACAGACGAATCCGCACAGAGATATTTGCACGGTTGATTTGAAGTGATTGATTGTTGAGAGATATGATGATATATGAAGTGATTGATTGCTGAAATATATAAAAATATTTAATGGAGACAATATTATGAAATTTACGATAGATACCCACACACATACGTTAGTCAGTGGACATGCGTATAACACAATAGATGAGATGGCGGCATTTGCTGCCGAAAAAGGCGTTACACATCTTGCTATAACAGATCATGCACCAAAGATGCCAGGAAGTACAGGTGTTTTTTATTTTTCAAATATGGGAATAATCCCAAGGATGAAAAACGGCGTGAAAATATATATGGGGTGTGAGGCTAATATTATGGATTATGAAGGAAATATTGACCTTAGCGAATATGGGCTTAAAGGCTGTGATGTTGTTATTGCAAGTCTTCACATTCCTTGCATCAAACCCGGAAACATAGAGGAAAATACAAATGCTTTAATAAAAGTAATGAATAATCCATACATCAATATAATAGGTCACCCTGACGATTCAAGATATCCTGTGGATTATGAGCGTCTTGTAAAAGCGGCAAAGGAAAAGCATGTTCTTCTCGAGTTAAATAATACATCATTAAATCCCGACGGTCCGAGACAGGGAGCATATGATAATGATGTAAAAATGCTCAATCTTTGCAAGGAAATGGGTGTCTGTATTTCAATTGGAAGTGATGCTCACATAAAAGAAAGCATATGCGGATTTGACAGGGCATATCAGGTTATTAAAGATACAGAATTCCCGGAAAAACTGATAGTGAACAGCGATTACAGACTATATGAGTCGTATATTGGAAAAAGAGAATTATAGGCTATATGAATATATATATTGGGAAAACGAGATTAAAGAAGGTTAAAAAGTTATGGTAAAAAATATCGTAAAAGGAAAGCATATATTTGCAAGAAAAGCAAAACCTGCAACGGAAGCGGACAAGCAGGTTGTGACAGATTTGATTGATACACTGCGTGCCAACAGAGAAATCTGTGTTGGAATGGCTGCCAACATGATAGGTATAAATAAGGCGATAATTGTAGTGGCAGCGGGACCGTTTCAGTTTGCAATGGTTAATCCTGTGATAACAAAAAAGTCAGGTGAATATAAGACAGAAGAGGGATGCCTGTCACTGGACGGAGTAAGACCATGCATAAGATATGAAGAGATAGAAGTTGATTATCTTGACAGTAATTTTAAGCCGCAGCATGGAAAATACAGCGGATTTACGGCACAGATAATACAGCACGAGATGGACCATTGTAATGGGGTGGTGATATAATATTGTGAACAAAATAGGTCTGAATTTAGAAGTATAATGTTATTACTAAAATTTGTACAATGTACAGAAATAAGGAGTGACAATATGGAGATTAAAAGAAACGCATAATTTGCAGGAGAAATAAAGTATGATTATAAAATATGCTTCAAAAGAAGATGTTGAGGCGATTTCTGCTGTTGAGAGGGAATGTTTTCCTCCGTCAGAAGCAGCTACTGAAAAAGAGTTTGTTGAAAGGGTAAAGCATTACGGAAATCATTTTTGGCTGATGTATGAAGCTGAAAAGCTGATTGCGTTCGTTGATGGATTTGTTACTGATGAATATGATTTAACCGATGAGATGTATGAAAATGCAGCCATGCACAATGAAAATGGTGCTTGGCAGATGATTTTCGGAGTGAATACACTGCCGGATTATCGCAAACACGGATACGCCGCACAATTGATTTGTCGTGCGGTTGACGATGCAAAGCAGCAAGGCCGCAAAGGGCTTGTTTTGACATGCAAGGAGCGGCTTATTCCGTATTATGAAAAATTTGGCTTTAAAGATGAAGGTGTAACGGATAAGTCTATACACGGAAATGTTGAGTGGCATCAAATGCGGCTGACTTTCTGATGATATTTTTATGAATGAAAATTATATAATAAACAAATACAAAAAGAGGTACATATCATGGAGTTACAGGACGTATTAAATGAAAGAAGAAGTATCAGAAATTATGATGCTGATAAAAAAGTTACAAAAGAGCAGCTTGAAATTATTATAAATGCAGCTATATTGGCTCCTTCATGGAAAAATTTACAGACGTCAAGATATTACTGCATTTTATCGGATGAAATGATTAAAGAATTCTCTGATAAATGTCTGCCGGAATTCAATCAGAAAAATTCAGAAGGAGCAGCACTTGTTGTAACTACATTTGTAAAAAATTGCGTGGGATTTGACAGATTATCAGGAGAGCCAGTCAATGAATGTGCCAACGGCTGGGGATATTATGATTTGGGGCTGCAAAATGAAAATTTTGTTCTTAAAGCCAAAGAATCGGGACTTGACACATTGATTATGGGAATTCGTGATGGTGAGGCAATAAGAGAATTTCTTAACGTACCCGAAACCGAACAGGTTGTTTCTGTAATTGCGGTTGGATATGCCGCTAAGGATTCCCATATGCCAAAACGAAAAAATGTTTCGGACATAACAAAGTTTTATTAAATAATATGGTAACAAAGTGCTATAATAGATTAAATACAGGTAGTGGCATTAAATGAATTTGTCAATAAATTTGAATTAAAATAAAGTTTTAATATTAAATAGGTATTATTAAGGCAATGGAATGGTATTATGAAAACAAGAGAAGAAGCACTGGCATATGGCCTATCATTTAAGGATACATATATAGAAGCTCCGTTTCATGATGAAAACTGGCAGCTTGTGAGAGTAAAAAGTAACAAAAAAGTTTTTTTGTGGACTTATGAACGGAATGGTTATATTAATCTTAATGTAAAAGTTTCACCTGAGTGGAGAGATTTCTGGCGAAGTGCCTATGCTTCTGTAGTTGCGGGATATCATCAGAATAAGGAACATTGGAACACTATTATCCTTGATGGTTCAATACCGGATAAAGATATTAAAAGAATGATAGCGGAAAGCTATGACCTTGTATCTGACAGCCCGACAAAAAGAATATACAGTGCGGTTAAAAAGATTCCGAGAGGATGCGTAGCCACATATGGACAGATTGCCGAACTTGCAGGTGACAGAAAAATGGCACGTGCGGTTGGCAATGCATTGCATAAAAATCCTGATCCTGAAAATATTCCGTGCTACAGGGTTGTGAATTCCAAGGGAGAACTTTCGGGGGAGTTTGCGTTCGGAGGAGCAGGAAAACAGGCAGAACTGCTTGAAGCTGACGGAGTAGAAGTTATAAATGGAAAAGTTGATTTAAAGAAGTATGGCATGAATATTTATTTATAAAATTAAATCGACAATTTATATTTTATATGATAGACTTAAAAAGTAGCTTATATTAATGATTTATACGTTTTTTTTTTGGATAAGGGACAGAATATGGAGAAGAACAAGAGATATAGTACGAGTTTATTTGTTACATTATGCCTATTACTCAATCTTTCGGGCAAGTGTCTGGCACAATGGCTTAAGCTTCCTATATGGATGGATTCTTTCGGAACTATAGCCGCCACATATGTGCTTGGTCCTGTATGTGGTGTTATTGTCGGAGTTACCCTTAATACATTATATTCTATAATTTATTCCTGGACATATATTTGTTATGCTGTTGTAAGTGCTTTAATTGCAGTAATTGCAGGAGTGTGTATCAAAAAAGATTACATGAAAACACTTCTAGGAGCACTGACGGCAAGCTTCTATATTGCATTTGTATCTTGTGTAGTGTCTGTAATTTTCAATTATATTTTTTTCAATGGTTATACAAATAATATTTGGGGAGACGGAGTTATTGATTCCCTTATAAGCATAGGTTTTAATAATATTATAAGTTACGCTGCGGGAGAATTTTATGTTGATTTTCTTGATAAGGTTATAGTGGTATTAATTCTGTTTGTTTTTGTGAAATTTGACAAAGGATGGAAAAGATTCGATAAAAGAGTAATATCGGTGTGTCTGATGTTTGCATTGGCATCATCGGTTATAGCCCGGATTGGGCAGAATATGAATCTGTCAATAGAAGCACAGGCAAAAACCCAGAATGAACAACAAAAAGATTCTGATGTAATGGTACAATCAGATAACGATAAAATACAGGATTACAGTTCTTATCTTCAGACGGTGTACGGAAGAGAAAACGGAATACCGGGCGGCTGTGCCAATGATATTGTGCAGACGAATGACGGAATATTGTGGATAGGTACATACGGCGGACTTTACAGATATAACGGAAAAGAATTCGTATGGATTGATGAGTATGATTCGATAAAAAGCGTTAATTGCATGTATCTTGATGAAGAGGGCAGATTATGGATAGGAACCAATGATAATGGCTTGTCTATTATGATAAACGAACAGGTTGCCAATGTTGTATCGGAAAAAGATGGTTTATCTGATGATGCTGTAAAATGTATAACACAGGGAACAGATGGCTGTTATTACGTCGGAACAACAGGCAAGATGTCGGTATTATCCATGGCGGGCGGACTTTCCGTAAAAAAGGTAATAGATGACGTCACATATGCTGTAAGCATTGATGCCGACAAGAGTGGAAATGTTGCAGCCGTAAGTGATAGCGGAAAATTAAGCATAATAAGAGATACGGATGTAATATCGCAATATATTCCGGCTGACGGAAGTACATATACAACCTGTACATTTGATGAAGATGGTATATTGTATGCAGGAACATCTGCAGATAGTATTGATGTATACAGAGTTGACGAAGGTATTCTTACGTTAATTGATAATCACAAATGTAATGAATTAAAAAATATAAAAAGCCTGAAATTTGTTGATAATATATCGTCAAGAGAAGAGATTTTATTCGTTTGTGCGGATAACGGAATAGGATATTATAACAACATCGGTGATTTTGTAAAAGTTAATACGGGAAATTTTAACAGCTCAATAGATAACATGACTTATGATTATCAGGGAAATCTTTGGTTTGTATCATCGCGACAGGGGATTTTAAGGCTCAGTAAATCAGCATTTACACAGCTCTACAATACATATGCTACAGACAGCTCGGTAGTTAATACCGTTACCTGGTGGAATGATGGATTTTACATAGGAACCGACAACGGATTATATGTTTCCAAAGATGAGAACACAAATATAAAAGGAAGAAGTATCACACCTGTTATTGATGTGTTAAACGGAGTTAGAATTCGCTGCTTAAAAGAGGACAGCAAAGGAAATCTGTGGATATGTACATCGCGAGCTGGCGTATATAAGCTGACAACTGACGGTGGTGTAAAAAAATATGATAAAAGCAACGGACTTAACGGCGAACTCTACAGAACGGTAACGGAATTGTCCGATAATACAATACTTGTTGCCGGGGATTCGGGAATGAGTTTTATAAAAGATGATGATTCAGTCTATAACATAGGAACACAGATGATAAACAGCAAGGTGCTGTGTACTTTGCAGGCAGATGATAAGACAATATTTGCGGGTACGGATGGAAATGGAATAGAAGTCATACGTGATGGTGTTATTGTGGGTAATTTCGGCAAAAATGAAGGACTTAGTTCGGGAGTTATTTTAAGAATGGTTGAGGACAGTTCCGGTGATGGCATATTTATTGTTACAAGCAACAGTATATGCTATATGGATAAGACACAAAATATACGTGTGCTTAAAAATTTTCCGTACTATAACAATTACGATATTGTCAATGGAAAAGATGGCATGCTGTTTGTTTTGAGTTCTGCGGGGATTTTTGTGGTAGATGAGAAAAAGCTGCTGTCAGGCGATGATGTGGAATATCGTTTGCTTAATAATCAGTCGGGACTTCAAAATGCAATTACGCCTAATTCATGGAATTACCTGGATAAAAATAACAATCTTTATATTTCAACGGAAGATGGCGTAATAGTTATAAACCTGGAAAATTACAGCTCTAATATCAGGTCATACCGAATACAGATGAAATCGATTCAGGTAGATGATGAACTTATCAGAGTAAGAAGAGGGGAAGATATATATATTAACAGCGGGGCACATGTTCTGGAAATGTTTCCGGAGATAGTTAATTATTCGGTAAATGTTCCGTATGTCAGTATATATTTGGAAGGTTATGACAGCGAGCCGAGGGTTATGCTTCAAAGCGAAATGAATAATATAGTATACAGAAATATACCTGCCGGAACATATAAATTTCATCTTGCAGTGCTTGATGATAAGGGAAAAGTGACGGTAACAGAAAATATATATACTATTATTAAAAAAGCCGAAATGTATAACAACTGGTGGTTTAAAATATATATGGTTGCTGTATTTGCAATTATAGTAGCATATATTACTTGGATAATATTTCATACACAGGTTAAAAGAACTCTTGATTTTCAGAAAAAAGAGCTTGAATTTGTCAAGAAACAGCTTGAAATGGGCAACGAAACCGTTATGACAATAGCGAGGACCGTAGATGCAAAAGATATAAATACAAGCCAGCATTCATTAAGAGTTTCCGAATATTCCGTGCTTATAGCGAAAGAATTGGGCTACAACGAGGACGAATGTGAAAACCTGAAAAAAGCGGCACTTTTGCATGATATAGGAAAGATAGGTATTCCTGACAGAATTCTTAATAAGCCCGACAGACTTACTGATGAGGAATATGCACTTATGAAATCGCATGTTGAAAAAGGTGCACAGATACTTAAAAATTTCACGCTTATAAATCATGTTGAGGAAGGTGCGTTATATCACCATGAAAGATATGACGGAAGCGGTTATATGTATGGTCTTAAAGGTGAAGAAATACCGCTTAATGCAAGAATTATCGGAATTGCAGACGCTTTTGACGCGATGACGGCAAACAGAGTATACAGGAAAAAACTTGATAAGGATTATGTTATCAGAGAAATTAAACGTGGAAGCGGTACACAGTTTGACCCTAAACTTGTAGAAATAATGCTTGGTCTTATTGAAAAAGGCCTTATTGATATAGACAATCTGTATAAGGATGGTGAAAATCATGGGGAACAATGATATTAAAGAAAAGATAAAAAAAACACTGTCATATACAGCAAAAAGAGACTGCATAATAACATTGATAACATGTATAGTGGTAAGTATAGTTATAGGTGCATTTATTGTTTATTTAAGGCGTGATGAAGATAAAACCATAAAAGTAGGAGTTGTCTACGTCGGAGATGCAAGTACAATGTATACAAATAATTTTATAGAGGCATTGTCTGATATAGAACAGGAATATAATGGTAAAGTTGAAATTGTTTCTATGTATAATGTTGCCGAGGGAACCGAGAGGGACTATCTTGAGAGGCTGGTCAGTGATGGTTGTAATATGATTTTTTCGACAAGTTATAATTACGGTGTGACTACAAAAGAATTGGCACAGAAATACCCCGAGGTGCAATTTTGCATGGCAACATGTTCCAATGCCAATGAAGAACCGTATCTGAAAAATTATCATACATTTATGGGAGCAATATATCAGGGTAGATATGCCGCAGGTGTGGCCGCAGGAATGAAGCTTAAAGAACTTATAGATGACGGCATAATTTCGGAGTCCGAGGCAAAAATAGGATATGTCGGTGCGTATCCTTACGCCGAGGTTATATCGGGATATACGGCATTTCTTCTCGGTGCAAGGTCTGTTGTGCCGCAGGCGGTTATGACCGTTAAGTATACAAATTCATGGAATGATTACCGTACCGAAAAGAAGTACGCTAGGGAATTAATGGACGAGCATTGTATAATTATATCGCAACATTCCGATACGACAGGTCCGGCTACCGCATGCGAAGAAACATCTTCAGATGTACCAGTATACAATGTGAGTTATAATCAGAGCATGCTCGACATTGCACCTACAACATATCTGACAGGCTGCAAAATTAACTGGAAACCGTATATGAAATCAGCTATAGATGCAGTTCTTAATGATAAAGTGATAGAGAAGCATGTTAAAGGCAATGTAAACGGAAATGATGTCGGTGCGGGATTTGACGAGGAATGGGTATCAATGCTGGAATTCAATGATATAGCTGTTGCAAACGGCACCAAAGAGAGGGTGAAAAAGGTTATTGAACAGTTTAAAAAGGGCAATATAAATGTATTTCAGGGTGACTATATCGGAGTAAATCCCGATAATCCTTCAGAGCAGATAGATTTAAAAGAAGGATATATTGAAAATGAGTACAGTTCAGCCCCGACATTTAAGTATATATTAAAGGATATAATTACTGTTGAGTAATCGCTTTTAAGATTGATAAACATTCAGGGGTTAAAATATAAGAAAGTGTATTTGAGGAAGATATATATGAATTGTGAAGATATGATTAATATTCCCGAATTAAAGAATGTATTAAATTTAAAGGCGGGATTTGACGGAATAAAAAATACAATACGCTGGATATATTTTGCAGATTGTCTTCAGTGCGTAAAAAACGAATACCGCGTCGAAGATTATATTCACGGCGGAGAATTTGTTGTCTTGACTAACAGAGATGTCACGGAAAACAAAGAAAGAATTATGGGGCTTATCACTGACATGGTAAAGCACGGAATTGCGGCACTTGGAATCAATGAAGGGCAGATTCTTCCCGAACTTGCATCATATTGTGATAAGGAAAATCTTCCCCTTTTTGAATTGCCCGAAAAATTTCCGCTTGTGGATTTATCGCAGATATTATGTAAAAGGCTTGTTCTTGAGGAAAACAACAAGAATATTGAGGAGCAGATTTTTGCGTCGATTCTTGATGCACGGCATCTCAACGAAGATAAGGTGTTCGAGCAGGCGGCAGCCGTTGATATTGATTTGTCGGGAAGTTTTTGCGTTATAGAATTTGCGTTTGATACCGATAAAAGCACGAACAAAGATTTATTAGAGGTGGGGCGGAAATTGAGAAATATTATCAATACACAATTTTCTATTTGCCGCGGATTAACTGTGCTTGTCATGCAGCAGACAGGCTCGGTTCTTGCACTTGTCTCAACCGACGTTATAAAAGAAAATGATTTGAGAACAGTGTTGGAAAAAATTGTTGACAATGCGGGTAAAAAGTATCGCATAAAGCTCAATGTCGGAATCGGAAGCAGGGTTGACTATATTGAAGACGTAATGCAAAGCAGAAAAGAGGCGGCAGCAGCAATAAAAGCCGCATGTGTTGCCGAATCGGGTGAGCATATTTTCTTTTACAGGGAACAGGGTGTGTATACACTCATTTCAAAGATTACCGATGAGAAATTTCTTGATGAATTTGTTGATAAAAATATAGGAAAGCTCATAGATGCGGACGAGATTAACAACGGAAATTTGTGTGAGACATTAGAGAGTTTTCTTAATCACAACTGTAATGTAAAGGAAACCGCGGAGAGTCTCATAATCCATAGAAATACACTCAATTACAGGCTTAATAAGATAAGGGAGCTTCTTTGCGTGGATTTTGATAATCTTGATACATGCCTTATGTTAAAGCTGGCATTTATGATAAGAAATTACCGCAGCAAGAAATGATTGTGCACGGTGCACAATTAAAATAGTTAATCAAAACCATTGCAAAACTAAATAAATAGAGTATAATTCAGACCATAAACAAAATATAATTAAGTTTTGAAAAGACAAAGGTGTCGAAAATGTAAAAATTTTCGGCACCTTTTTTGTTTATTTCAAAGGCTTTAGCAATATTAAGGAGGATTTTATTATGACAACACAAGAATTATCAAAGGCACTTCCGGAAATTATCACAGCACAGGTCCCTGGACCAAAGTCAAAGGAGCTTCTTGAAAGAAGAGATGAAGCTATTCCAAAGGCTCTCTGCGGAAAGACATATCCGATATGTATCAAGCAGGGCGGCGGAGCAATGTTTGAAGACCTTGACGGAAACAAATTCCTTGACTGGGTCGGCGGTGTAGGTGTTCTTAACATCGGTTATTCAAATCCTGAAGTTATTGAAGCTGTTAAAGCTCAGACAGAAAAATATTTCCACACAATTTTTAATGTATATGTACACGACGGATATGTAAGTCTTGCTGAAAAGCTTAACGAGATAATGCCATGTAAGGGCGATGTAAAGAAAACATATTTTGCAAACTCTGGTGCGGAATGTGACGAGAATGCAATTAAGATTGCAAAGGCATTTACAAAGAGAAACGGTGTTATCTGTTTTACGGGTGCATTTCACGGAAGAACAAATCTTACAATGGCACTCACAGCCAAGAAAGTATATGCACAGGGCATGGGACCTTTCCCGTCAGCAATTTACAGAGCACCTTATCCGTATCTTTACAGAGCACCTAAGGGATATACAGAGGCAGAAGCAATTCAGTATTATATTGATGAACTTAACAGAATATTTGACGAGGGTGCACCTGCAAAAGAAATTGCCTGCATGATTGTAGAACCGTTCCAGGGCGAAGGCGGATTTATTCCTGCTCCAATCGAATGGGTTAAGGCAGTCAGAAAGATTTGCGATGATAACGGTATTCTTATGATAGCTGATGAGGTTCAGTGCGGTAATTGCAGAACAGGTAAGTATTATGCTTCTGAATACTGGGCTGAAGCAGGAGCAGCTCCTGATATTATCACAACAGCAAAATCACTTGGTGCAGGTCTTCCAATATCTGCAATTACAGCAAGAGCAGAGGTTATGGATGCGGCACCTGCGGGAACAATCGGCGGTACATTCTGCGGCAACCCTGTTGCGGCAGCAGCGGCACTTAAAGTAATGGAAGTTATGAAGCGTGACGATTATGCAGCAAAGGCAAGACATATCGGCGAAACAGTTATGAAGCGTTATAAAGAGCTTCAGGAAAAATATGATGTCATCGGTGATGTAAGAGGTCTCGGTGCAATGGTCGGAATTGAATTTGTAAAAGACAGAGAGACTAAGGAACCTGCAACTAAGCTTGTGGCTGATTTAATACATAATGCAATACAGAAAGGACTTTTACTTGAAAGCTGCGGTACAGCAAGCAATACGGTAAGATTCTTAGCTCCTCTTACAATGACAGACGAGCAGATGGAAAAAGGTCTTGAAATATTTGAGGAAGCTTTAAAGGAAGCACTGGAAGCGTAAAAACGCTTCCGGCTGCAAGTTTAACTGTAGGAGGGATATAGTATGGAGCAGAAATCGAAATTTGATAAAGTAATGGGGGCCTGGGATATTCTTGTTATCGCATTCGGTGCAATGATAGGCTGGGGCTGGGTAATTAATTCAGGCGACTGGATTACGACAGCTGGATTTATGGGCTCAATAATAGCAATGCTTATCGGCGGCGTTATGGTATTTTTTGTAGGACTTACATATGCGGAGCTTACATCGGCAATGCCACAGTGCGGCGGCGAGCACGTATTCAGTTACAGGGCTATGGGATCTACGGGTTCATTCGTGTGCACATGGATGATAATATTGGGATATGTGGCAACATCAGCATTTGAGGCAACTGCACTTCCTACAGTTATCACATATTTATTTCCGCAGTTTAATCAGGTTTATTTATATTCAATAGCGGGAAAAGATATTTATTTAACAACTATTTTATTGGGCGTCGGTGTTGCCGTATTAATTACATTTATTAATATAAAAGGTGCCAAGACAGCGGCAATTTTACAGACTGTTCTTACAGCAATCATAGCCGTTGCGGGAATTTTACTTGTTGTCGGTTCGGCGATAAACGGTGAGGCATCAAATATTACAGGTCAGATGTGGGAATCAGGTGCCGGAAATACATTCGGCAGTGTGTTCAAAGTTGCATGTATGACACCTTTCCTTTTCATCGGTTTTGATGTAATTCCACAGGCAGCGGAAGAGATTAACGTACCTTACAAAAAAATCGGAAAGATAATGCTTTTATCAATATTTTTGGCAGTAGCATGGTATCTTTTGATAATATTTGCAGTCTGCTACATAATGCCGCAGAGTGCTATCGCGGCAGAAATGTCATCACAGAACGGACTTGTATCAGCTAAAGCGATTGAGATAGCTTTCAGGTCACCGCTTATGGGCAAAGTCCTCATAATCGGCGGTTTATGCGGAATTATCACATCATGGAATTCATTCTTAATGGGCGGCAGCCGTGCATTGTATTCAATGGGTGAATCTCTTATGATACCAAAAATGTTTGGTAAATTGGGAAAAAACAAGACACCCGAAGCTGCAATTATTCTTTGCGGAATAGCCTGTGTCGTAGCTCCTTTCTTCGGAAGAGGCGTTCTTGTATGGCTCGTTGATGCGGCATCATTTGGCTGTGTAATCGCTTACATGTTTGTTTCGATTTCATTTTGTATCCTTCGTAAGAAAAAGCCTGAAATGGAAAGACCTTACAAGGTTAAAGCGGGTAAGTTTGTCGGATTTATGGCAGTTCTTATGGCGGGATTTATGACACTTCTTTATATTGTTCCGGCATCATTTTCGGCAGCACTTGTATGGCAGGAATGGATTGTAGTCGGTATCTGGCTTGCACTCGGCGTATTTTTCTACTTTTATTCTAAGAAAAAATACGGTGCCGAATTCGGACGTGACATATTTATTGTTGAGGACGACGGAAAAACAGAAAGTCAGGAAACAGCAACACTTCCGAATGCGAAATATCCCGGCAAACATTTTGTTATTACAGTCGGTTGTGAATATGGAAGCGGTGGTCCCGAGATAGCGAAAATGATTGCCGACAGGCTAGGAATAGAGTATTATAACAGAGACCTTGTTGATAAGGTTGTTGCACAGATTGGTGTTGATAAAGGGCTTGTTGAGGAGGCCGATACGAAAATAGGTGTAAGATATGCGTTCGATACTTCATACGGCGTACGATATGCAAATCTTTCAAACCGAGTTATAGATGCACAGTTCCAGGCAATCAATGATTTTGCAAATAAATCATCATGCGTAATTGTCGGACGAAGCAGCGATTACATTTTAAGAAACAGAAAAGACGTAATAAATGTATTTATTTATGCTCCGCAGGAAGATGAGATTGCCGCAGTAATGAAAGAAAAGGGCATCAAAAATGAACGCAAAGCCAGAGAAGAATGGGAGTCTGTCGAGAAAGCACAGCATGCAAGACATGAGTATATTACAGGCAGAAAACGTGGTGACAGACACAGCAGAGATATACTTATCAACAGCAGTCTTTTAGGCTGGGACGAAACAGCGGATATGGTAATTGATATGGTAGAACGTAAATTTGAGCAGGAAGATGCCGTACAGTTGAAAAAGGAGGCATAAAGCAGATGAAAGGCTTTTCTATAAAGACGGAAATACAGGAATTTGATACATTTGAACAGTTTGCAAAAGATGCAGCGATAGGAGCAGAGGATTTGGTACTTTGCGGTGAGCATACATTTGACAAATATATTGCTCCGCTTAATACAGGGGTTCAGACGCTTTTTCGTGAAAAATACGGAAAGGGTGAGCCGACAGACGGCATGGTTGACGCAATTTTAGATGAATTAAGAGATAAAAAATATAACAGAATCATAGCAGTCGGAGGCGGCACGGTTATTGACATTGCCAAAGTTGTTGCTGTTGCGTCAGAAAAAGACCGCATTGACGATTTGTATGATAATGTCGGAAATCTTAAAAAATATCATCCTCTTATCATTGTGCCGACAACATGCGGAACGGGCAGCGAGGTAACTGATATTTCTGTTATTAACCGTGTAAGTAAAGGTGTGAAAATGGGACTTGCGAACCCTGCAATGCTTGCTGATACTGCGGTTATGATAACAAATATGCTTGATTCGCTTCCGTATAAAATATTTGCAACATCATCAATAGATGCTATGGTTCACAGTGTGGAATCATTTTTAAGCCCTAACGGTTGCAGCATTTCAAGAATTTTTTCAGAACAGGCATTAAGAACAATATTAAAGTGCTGGAAAGCATCTGTCGAAGCAGGTGGTGGCGACGCATGGAAAACTTATGCGGCAGATTTCTTAAAGGCTTCCAACTGGGCAGGACTCGGTTTCGGATATGCGGGCTGTGCGGCAGTTCACGCATGTGCTTATCCTTTAGGCTCCGTATATCACATTCCGCACGGTCAGTCAAACCAGCTTATGTTTAAAGATGTTATGAAAAAATATAAGGAAATAAAGCCTACAGGCAGAATCAATGACCTTGAAGCGGTCATTGCCGACAGTCTTTCGGTTGAGCCTCAAAATGCACTCGAGTCACTTTACGGACTTATGGATAAAGTCTTGGAGAGTGCACCTCTTAAAGAGTTCGGCGTCAAAGAATCAGACCTTGCTGTATTTGCCGGCGATGTGATAAAAACACAGCAGAGGCTTTTAAAGAATAATTACGTACAGCTTAGTGAAGACGAAATATTAGATATTTACAAAGCGGCGTTTTAAAGTGCCGTGATAATTATAGGGAGTCCGCAGGGGCGGGCTCTCCGGTCATAGAAATTCTTCCCATAATATATCCTTAAAAGGGGCACGTCGTGAGTGGCGTGCTCTTTTTTGTGTTGAGATTTTATGAGGGCTGGAGATAATCGAGTTATTGAAGTTGCATTAGTAAAAAAACATGTAGCAAGATACAACAGTAGCCTTATGGACGCAAATGTGACAGAGCCGGGTGAAAAATATGAAAATTTGTGTGAATCATATGTTATTTTTATTACAGAAAATGATATAATGAAAGCAGGATTACCAATCTATCATATCGACAGGACGGTAAAAGAAACAGGCGAATTGTTTAGTGATGAATCGCATATTATATATGTTAATTCACAAATTAAAGACGAATCTGCATTGGGAAAGCTGATGCATGATTTTTCCTGTACAGATGCCAAGGATATGAAATATAAAATATTGGCAGATCGAGTTCAATATTTCAAAGAAGACGAGAAAGGAGTTGCGACTATGTGCAAAGCAATGGAAGAGATGCGGAATGAAACAGTGAAAGAAGAGCGTGTAGAAGTAGCACGGCAATTATTGGAATTAGGCAAGTTGTCATATGAAGAAATTGCAAAAATTGCGAAAATGACCATAGAAGAAGTCAAAGCTCTGGATAAAAAAGTGATTGCTTAGTATGCAAAATTATATGACCGGGAAATCTTGAAGCTAAGGTTTCTCGGCTTTTTTGTTAGGACAAGGCATAGATGCGGATAAAAAAACTTTTAACTTTTACTTTATTAGAGAGAGAAACAGATGGATACAAAAGAATTTATGGTTATTATCAAGGGTCAGATAAAAACATCTGAAATAATGTCATGCGTATTTAATAAAGATGCACAGAAATGGGAGGTTAAATTCAAAAACGGAAAAACATATGCTTATGCGTGTACTAATGTGGAAAAGCTAACTGAGCCACAAATTTTAAATCCTGATATGTATCATATTAGCAGAGAAGGACGAAAATTTTATGATATAGCATCAATATATGTATTTAGAAGTGAAATGGAAATTTATTGGCATATCTTTTTTTGCAATGGCAGTGAAAGAGATTATAATCAAAAAGATTTATATATTGTTAAATCTTGTCTTAGTGAGGAAAAGTCTTCAAATGTATTTGAATACATAAAGCAAATTGCAGCATTAATTAAGATTAGGAATCCGGAGACAGGTGAAGTTATAGATAAAGATATATTGGCTAGGAGATTTAATAAAATTTCATTTGTTGGTGAGGATGTTGCATTAGCTAAATATTTGAATCCTTCTTCATTGAATGATAATGAAAAAGGTTGTGAATATAACCCGATTTTCCCTTTTGGTTGTAATAACAGTCAGTATAAAGCTGTAAAAAATGCTTTGGAAAATCAAATAAGTGTTATACAGGGACCGCCGGGGACAGGTAAGACACAGACGATATTAAATATTATTGCAAATATACTGCTGGAAGGTAAAACTGTACAGATAGTATCTAATAATAATTCAGCAATAGAAAATGTATATGAAAAATTATCTTCGCCTAAGTATAATTTGGGATTCATTGTTGCAATGTTAGGCAATTTTCAAAATAAGAAAATATTTATTGAGAATCAAAAAGCTGTTTATCCGGATTTTTCATCTTGGAAAACAGATGAAAATCCTAATGATTTAAAGAAGAAAATAGCTGAGCAATCACTTCTGCTAAAAATATTTTTCGATAAACAGGAAAAATTGGCATTTTTAAGGCAGGAACTTTCACAACTGGCTACGGAACATAAATATTTTAACCAATATGTTGATAAATCAAATGTTAATACAGATAAAATAAAATTCAAGAAAAAATTATCATCAAAACAATGGATGGCGTTGTGGCAGGAGTTTCAGTTAATTTCAGAAAGCAGAAAGAAAATAAGCATTTGGTTTAAAATAAAAAGTTTTTTTATGTATGGAATAACAACATGGGATTTTTATAAGCAGGATATTTCAAAAATAATTATAACAATTCAGGCTATGTACTATGATGCAAAGCAATCAGAACTGTCATGTGAGATTGCCAATGCAGAGGAGTATCTGAATGGTGTCAACAAGAATTTACTTGATGATTTATGCAATCAGTCAATGATTATGTTAAAAGATAGCCTGGCGAGAAAATATGATGGAAATAGTAGTAGAAAGATATTTAATGAAGATAATTTATGGAAAAATTCATATGAAGTTTTGAAAGAATATCCGGTTATATTAAGTACAACATTTTCTTCAAGAAATAGTCTGAATTCAGATGTAGTGTATGATTATCTTATAATGGATGAGGCATCACAGGTAGATATAGCAACAGGAACTTTGGCACTTTCATGTGCAAGAAATATTGTTATTGTGGGTGATACTAAACAGCTTCCGAATATTGTTGATAAAGATATGAAAACCGAAGCAAAAGAAGTGTTTGACAGGTTTAATGTTAATGAAGGATACCATTATACAAAAAGTTTTTTGCAATCAATTTTAGATGTTATGCCAAATGTGACACAAATATTATTGAGGGAACATTATAGATGTCATCCTAAAATAATTAATTTTTGTAATCAGAAATTTTATCGCGGAGAATTGATTATAATGACAAGGGATAATGGAGAAGATAATGTCCTGTCAGTGGTAAAAACAGTTCACGGAAATCATGAACAAAATAACTACAGCCAGCGCCAGATAGATGTTATAAAAAATGAAATTATACCGAAGTATGTTTCCAATCCCGAAGAAACAGGGATTATTGCACCGTACAAAAATCAGGTAGAGGCATTAAGAAAGGAGATAACAGATATTGATGTTGCCACAGTGCATAAGTTTCAGGGCAGGGAAAAAGAGAACATTATCATATCTACTGTGGATGATGAAATATCTGATTTTGTAGATAATCCGTATTTAATCAATGTCGCTGTATCAAGAGCAAAAAAGAGCTTGAAGCTTGTTGTAACCGGAAATGAACAGCCAAAAGAACGTAATATAACAGAGTTGATAGATTATATCAAATATAATAATTTTGAGGTTGCAGACAGTAAAATACATTCAATTTTTGATTATCTTTATAAGCAGTATACGTTGGAAAGAATTGCGTATTTGCAAAATCGTAAAAAAATATCTGAATATGATTCAGAGAATTTAATGTATTCACTAATAGAGGAAATTATTGCAGATAACAAGTATTCAAGTTTGGATGTACTTTGTCATTTTCCTTTGAATATGTTAATTGACAATCCTGAACTATTGAATGAAAAAGAATACAAGTATGCAATGAATCCTGCAACACATTTGGATTTTTTGATTTATAACAGAATAAGCAAAAAGTTTGTGCTGGCGATTGAAGTTGACGGATATAAATATCACAAAAATGGTACGGTACAAGCTTCAAGAGATTTGTTGAAAAATCATATTATGGAGATGTATGAAATGCCATTACTTAGATTAAAAACTAATGGTAGTGGTGAGAAAGAAAAAATTATTGAGATGTTGGATAAGCTGCAAGGTTAAAAAACCGCTGAGACCGTGGAGTTTCAGCGGTTTTTTGTTTGGTACTGTCTCTGAATCTCAAAAATCCCCAAAATCTTCTTGTTATATGACAGTGTAAGTGCTATCATCAAGTCAAAGAGTTAGAATAATCTAACTAAAGACAGACATACCATACTTTACAATATAAGTAACATAAAACAAGGAGGAGTCTATGTTTATAAATATAAAAGATGCAAGAAAGCATTACGGTGAGGGTGAGACATTGGTTAATGCACTTGATGGGGTAAGCCTTTCACTGAATGAGGGGAAAATATACGTTATTTTGGGACCGTCAGGCTCTGGAAAAAGTACACTTCTTAACATGATAGGAGGTCTTGATTCACTTGATTCAGGCGAAATCACGATTGCAGACAGGAATATAAGCGGCAGTGATAAGAAAAAACTGACTGATTACAGACGTGAAGATGTGGGTTTCGTTTTTCAGTTTTACAACTTGATTCCTGACCTTACAGTGCAGGAAAATATAGAGGTTGTATTGGATATTTCAAAGAATCCTCTTGATATAGAAGAAGTTATGACGGCACTCGACATAGAAAAATACAGAAATCGTTTTCCAAAAGAACTTTCAGGCGGACAACAGCAGAGAGCCGCAATTGCAAGAGCACTGATAAAAAATCCGAAGATACTCTTGTGCGATGAGCTTACAGGTGCACTTGATTCAAAATCATCAAGAAGCGTACTCAAATTCATAGAAAAAATCAACGAACAATTTAAGACCACAATAATAATCATAACGCATAACGAAGCCATTGCAGATATGGCGGATTCGGTTATAAGAATAAAGGACGGACGTATTGCGGATTATACCGAAAATTCACATAAACTTTCGGCACAAGAACTTGCGTTATAATTTACGCATAAAAGTGTTGTGACCGCTTCATATGTATACATGGACACGGGCGGATATGACAGTTATGTGTAAATAGTGATTATAAGGAGGTCAAAAAATGACTCTTAACAAGAGATATTTACGAAATATTAAAGAAAATTTGTCTTTCTATATTGCATCATCAGTGCTTACTGTTGTTGCACTGCTTTTGTTTTATCTTTTTTACATAGCGGGAAGTGGAATCAAAAAATACGGAGATGAATTTTTTGAAAAATATAATCTTGAAGATGCCACATTTACAACATATCTGGAAATTCCCGATGAAAAGATTTCCGGGATAGAAGATAAATATAATGTTACATTTGAAAAAGAACATTTTATTAATATAAACGAAGATGATTATAAAGTCAGAGTTTTTAAGGCAAATAAAAAAATTGATTTGTATGAAGTTGTTGACGGTGAAGATGTATCGAAAGAAGATGAAATTGTTATATCAAAAGGATATGCTGTCAACCAAAATATAAAAATAGGCGACAAAATTAAGATTAAAGGCAAAGAATATATGGTTACAGGTGATTTTCTTCGCCCTGATTATCTTTATATGCTTGAAAACAGCGATGACACGTATAAAAATATAACAACTTTTTTCCTTGTCTATATGACAGACAGTGCATATGAAAAACTTGGGGCAAATTCGTGCCAGTACAAAGTGGTATACGCTAAGGAAAGTGATGTAAACGGCTTCAGAAAGTATATCAACGAACAATACAAGATAAACAGCTATCTTGGCAGGGAAAATAATCAGAGAATAACAATGGTTGACGACCAGGCGGTTATGTTTCTTATAATGGCATATGTTTTTCTGTTCACGATACCGCTTATTACCGTGGCACTTATATCCGTTATAATAGGACGTAAGATAAAACAGGAACAGAAACTTATCGGTACATTGTCGGCACTCGGATACAAAAACAGTACACTTATCAGACACTACAGTGTGCTTGCTATGATTCCGGGGCTTATCGGAGGTATCTTAGTAACTGTTGTCACAAAGATAATACAGCAGCCGTTCGGTGAACTCGGACTTGCGGATTATGAGCCGATGCCTGTAAAATTCACGCTTCCTATACATATTGCAATAATTGGAATGATTATTCCAACACTTATTTATATGCTTGAAGCCGCACATAAGGTGTCAAAGCTTTTAAAGAAAGATACCGTTGAAATGCTTAATAAAAATGCCGACGGTGACAGTAAAATCAAACATGTTCTTGTAGGTAAAAAAGGAAAAGCCAGAAATAAATTTGCAATGAGAAGCATACTTGCAAATCCCGGAAGAAGCTTTGTTGTATTTCTTGGAGCATTTTTGGGAGCATTAATGATAACTGTTGCGTTTATGTTCATTGATTCAATTAATAATGTTATTGACAAGGGCTCGACGGGAATGGGTACATTTAAGTACGAATATGTGTTGAATAAGCTTAAAACAGAGAAAACAGACGACGCAGATGAGCTTGTTATAGGAAAGTATGAGCATGATGGGTCAACATTTTCACTGATAGGTGCAGATAAAGATGTCAAATATCTTAATATTGAAACGATTGACGGAGAGCGTGCCGACATTGACAACGGATTTTATGTGACAAATGTAATGGCATATGCTTACAAGCTTAAAGCAGGTGATGAATTTTCATTTATAAATCCTACAACTATGGAAGAAAAGAAAGTTAAAATAAGCGGAATTATAATGAATGACAGTCAGAAGCTTATCGTGTGCGGACTTGATAAGGCGAGAGAACTTCTGGGATGGCAGGACGGAACATATAACGGACTTTTATCTGTAAAACCGCTGGAACTTGGCGATGAAATATCAAAGACGGTAACTTGTGAAGATATAAAAGAGCAGATGCAGACAATTCTTACGGAAATGTCATCAATTATATATTCACTTGCCGTAATAGGAGCAATTATATGTATTGCATCACTCTATGTTTCGGTAAATATGCTTATTTCAGAAAATCGTCACAACATATCCATGCTTAAAGTTCTCGGACTTAAAAATCGTGAAATTAACCAGATGATAATTGATGTAAATCATGTCATAATACCATTTGGCATTGCAGTTGGAATGATTGCCGGATATTTGATGATGGTTGTAGTTTTCAGAATTTATTCAGCCATTGAGGGTGTTTTATATACTCCTGTCATAAATGTGAAGAGCATATTGCTCACAGTTGTAATCGTTGTGGCATGTTATGTTATTTCACTTGTTATTGTCAGAAGAAAAGCTGAAAAAGTAGATATGGTAGAGAGTCTTAAAGATAACAGGGAGTGATAATTATGAATAATGAGAAAAAGATAAAACCTGTGCTTAACGGAACGGCGGAGACAATGTTACAGTGCTTTTATGCAAGGGCAATGCACAGTAAAAATCCAAAAAATAAATTTCACGACGCAAAAGCCGAAGAACTCGTGGAAAAGATAGATTATGATTTCAGCAACGCAAAAAAAGATACGGCGATGAGCGGAGGTATTGTTGCAAGAAGTGTTGTATTTGACGAACTGGTTGGAGATTTTATTTCAAAAAATCCCGACTGTACGGTTGTAAATATTGCCTGCGGGCTTGATACGAGGGCATACCGCATGGATAATGGATTGTTGACCTGGTACAATCTCGATTTGCCTGAAACTATAGAAGTGCGAGATTCCGTATACAACGAATCGGGCAGAATATCTACGATTGCTTGTTCCGTACTTGATAAAGCATGGGTGAATCAGGTTAAAGTGAGAGGAAAAATGCTTTTTATTATTGAGGGACTTACAATGTATATGTCTTCCGATGAGGTGAAGACAATGCTTGGGATTATAAGGGATAATTTTGATAATGCATATGTGTGCATGGAAACATTATGCCCTTTATTTGTAAAAAAGAAGGCATCGAGAAATCAATAAAAGCCACAGGTGCAACATTTACATGGGGTGCCGACAAATTTGAAGATTTAAAGGATATTGCTGTGGGGTTTAAAAAAGTCAAAAACGATAATATAGCAAGAGGAATGGTTACACTTAATCCTGCATACAAGCTTGTGACCTGGATGCCCGTGGTAAAACGATTTGCGGAAAAAATCCTTGTGTTTGAGAAAGCAGCTGATTAAATTTCTAATCTTGCAAGTAATGTAATTAAATTTAACAGACGGGAGGAAGTGTGACTGTCTCATGTTCCTCCCTCATTATCAGGTGTTTTGTAACACGATAACGAGGGAGTTGTTTTTATCCCAGTATTTTCTTTAAATCCTCTTCAGGTGTGCTTATTGGTGAAATGTTATAATTTTCAACAAGATAATTAAGTACATTTGGCGATATAAAAGCAGGGAGAGTAGGTCCTAAGTAAATATTTTTAATTCCGAGGTGCAGAAGTGTGAGAAGAATACATACCGCTTTCTGCTCATACCATGAAAGAATCATTGATAAAGGAAGCTCGTTTACATTGCAGCCGAATGCTTTGGCGAGAGCTACAGCAACTTTTATTGCACTATACGCATCGTTGCATTGTCCCATGTCCATGAATCGCGGCAGACCGTCAATTTGTCCGAGGTCAAGATCGTTGAATCTGTATTTACCGCAGGCAAGAGTAAGTATAATGGAGTCTTTTGGTGTCTGTTTTACAAAATCAGTATAATAATTTCTTCCCGGTCTTGCACCGTCACAGCCGCCTACGAGGAAGAAATGGCTGATGGTACCGTTTTTGACACCGTCTATGACTTTATCGGCAACAGATAAAACCGTACCGTGGCCGAAGCCCGTCATTACATAATTGCCTCCGTTGATACCGGATCTTTCCTGATTTTCGCTGTAACCGCCGAGTTCAAGAGCTTTGTTTATAACAGGAGTGAAGTCTTTATTTTCATAAATATGTACCATTTTCGGATATGATACTACTTCTGTTGTAAATACTCTGTCAGAATAACTTTCTTTGACAGGCATAAGGCAGTTGGTTGTAAAAAGTACAGCTCCCGGTATATTGTCAAATTCTTTCTGCTGGTTCTGCCATGCTGTGCCGAAGTTACCCTTGAGATGAGGATATTTTTTGAGTTCGGGATAAGCGTGTGCAGGAAGCATTTCGCCATGCGTGTAGATATTTATTCCTTTATCCTTTGTCTGTTCAAGAAGAAGTTCAAGGTCTTTTAAGTCGTGTCCTGTAACGACGATAAATGGACCTTTTTCAATGTTTAATGAAACTTTGACGGGAGCAGGAGTGCCATAAGTTGAAGTATTTGCTTTATCAAGAAGTTCCATACATTTCAGATTTACTTCGCCGACTTCCAATACAACAGGAAGAAGCTGCTCCATGTTTAAATCGTAACTTAACATGGCCAGTGCTTTGTAGAAAAAGAAATTGACTTCATCATCAGTGTAACCGAGAATCATTGCATGATAAGCATATGCTGCCATTCCTCTTATGCCAAAAAGTATAAGTGATTTGAGGGAACGTATATCATCGTTGCCGCTCCATATATTGTTAAGGTCATAGTCGTCTGTGTTGCCGCATTTTGCCTTGCAGACACTGCAGTCAGGCACTATTATATTTTTTTCCTTGTGTACTCTGTCAATCATATTTTTTAATGTTTCATCATTAAAGTTGACATTGGTGATGGTCGTAAATAATCCTTCTATAATGATTCTGTCAGTATTTTCAGTTTTTGGATTATTTTCACAGGATTTTGCAAGACCAATAAGTGCAGATGTGAGTTCGTCCTGAAGCTTTGCAGTTGATGCTGTTTTTCCACACACGCCTGCATTTCCTGTACAGCCTGAACATGATGCTGTCTGTTCGCATTGAAAGCAAAACATTTGTTTATCCATTAAATTAACTCCTTTCGGTAATTGGTATTTTTTATTTGCATTGCTATTATATTTGATAAATTTGTTAAATTACGTGGTTATAACAACATATTAAAAATTTTTATTAATGACAAATATTGTAATATCTGACTGCTATTATAAATTGTAAAGTAGGACAGTTTTTATATGGAAATCTGCCGCTTTTTCTGATAAAATAATAGAAAAATTTATACGAGGAGAATTTTAATGAAAATAGGTATTTTAGGATATGGAAATCTTGGAAGAGGTGTAGAATGTGCAATTAAGCAGAATCCTGATATGGAACTTGCGGCCGTTTTTACGAGACGTGCACCGGAAACAGTTTCAATTCTTACAGAGAGTGCGGCAGTTTGTTCTGTTGATGACATTGCACAGTGGAAAGATAAAATTGATGTTATGATTCTTTGTGGCGGAAGTGCCACAGATTTGCCGGTTCAGACACCTGAGTATGCAAAGATGTTTAATGTTGTTGACAGTTTTGATACACATGCAAGAATTCCTGAACATTTTGCGAATGTTGACGCATCTGCAAAGGAAAGCGGACATGTCGGAATTATTTCCGTTGGCTGGGACCCGGGAATGTTTTCTTTAAACCGTATGTATGCAAATGCAATTTTACCTGAGGGACGTGATTATACATTCTGGGGAAAAGGTGTAAGTCAGGGCCATTCAGATGCAATCCGCCGAGTTGAAGGTGTTAAGGACGGAAAGCAGTATACAATTCCTGTAGAATCAGCTCTTGAGGCTGTAAGAAATGGTGAGAATCCTGAACTTACTACAAGGCAGAAACATACAAGAGAGTGTTTTGTCGTTCTTGAAGAGGGGTCTGATGCAAAAAAGGTTGAAGAAGAAATTAAGAATATGCCAAACTATTTCGCAGAATACGATACCACAGTGCATTTTATCAGCGAAGAGGAATTAAAGAAGAACCACAGCGGAATCCCACACGGTGGATTTGTTATCCGTTCAGGTAAGACGGGCTGGAATCAGGAAAATAATCATGTTATTGAGTATAGCTTAAAGCTTGATTCAAATCCCGAATTTACATCATGTGTCATTGTGGCATATGCAAGAGCTGCATACCGTCTTTACAAAGAAGGTCAGAGCGGCTGTAAGACTGTATTTGATATTGCACCTGCATATCTGAGTGCAAAAGACGGAGCAGAGCTTAGGAAGACACTCCTGTAATTATAATCATAGCAATTTAAGGAGAGTATTTAAAATGGAACATATATCAAGAAATGCTGCATTTGAATTACTAAAAAAATACAACAAAGATCCTTTTCACATTCAGCATGCACTTACTGTTGAGGCAGTGATGAAATGGTATGCCAATGAATTAGGATATGGTGATGATGCACAATATTGGGGAATTGTAGGACTTCTACATGATATTGATTTTGAACTTTATCCCGACCAGCATTGTATAAAGGCACCTGAATTGTTAAGAGAGGGCGGTGTGTCAGAAGATATTATTCATGGAGTTGTTTCCCATGGTTATGGGATAACAGTTGATGTTGCACCGGAACATGAAATGGAAAAAGTGCTTTTTGCGGCAGACGAGCTAACAGGTCTTATATGGGCAGCAGCTCTTATGCGTCCGTCAAAGAGCACAAAAGACATGGAACTTAAATCATTAAAAAAGAAATATAAGAGCAAAGGTTTTGCAGCAGGCTGTTCAAGAGAGGTTATTGAACGTGGTGCACAACTGCTCGGCTGGGAACTTGAAAAACTTCTTACAATGACACTTGCAGCAATGGCAGCATCAGAGGATACAATTAATGAAGAAATTGAGAGCATGAATGCAAATGGCAGTAATTGAACTGGAAAAAAACATTTCATATATAGAGCCGACGCAAAATCCATTGTCGGCAAATGTCGTGCTGATTGAAGGAGAAAATAATCTGTGGCTGTACGATGTCGGAAATAATCCGTGTGTGTCACAGATTATATCTGCTTTTAACACTTCAAATAAGAAGATAAATGTGATTTTGTCTCATTTTCATGCAGACCATATAGGTAATCTTGATAAAATCAGCTATTCAAATGTGTATCAGGGCAGATTGACTTATAAATATACGAAAACAGGTGAAATACTGGAAAATGATTTGTATTTTCGTGATGGTAATATGAATCTTCATATTTTTCCACTCCCATCAAGTCATGCCAAAGGTTCTCTGGCATTAGAAATAAATGAAAAATACTGTTTTTTGGGAGATGGTGTTTATGCAATGCAAAAAGGTGAAAAAAGGCTTTATAATGCAGGAATTCTTAAAGAAGAAATTGAAATTCTAAAAAATATAAAAGCACAACATTTTATGCTTAGCCACAGAAATCCTTTTGATAATTCAAAGGATTCGGTTATAAGGCTGCTAGATGGGATATATGCCAAAAGAAAAAGCGGAGAGCCGTATATTTCCGGCATTGATGGGGAATGAGAGGTATTAAGTTAGTCGTATCAGAAAGTATGCAGAGTATATTTATGTAATCTGCACACTTTACATTTACACAAAATAGGTATACTATATAATTAAAATTCCACTATATACAGGAGGAGAATTATGAATTATTCTATTAATACAAAATGCGTACAGGCAGGTTATACACCGGGCAATGGCGAACCAAGACAGATTCCTATTATCCAGTCAACAACATTTAAGTATGATACAAGCGAAGATATGGGAAAGCTTTTTGACCTTGAGGCATCAGGATATTTTTATACAAGATTGCAGAATCCGACCAATGATTATGTAGCTTCAAAGATTGCAGCACTTGAGGGTGGTACAGCGGCAATGCTTACTTCATCAGGTCAGGCAGCCAATTTTTTTGCGTTGTTTAATATATGCGAAGCAGGAAGCCACATTGTTTCTTCATCATCTATTTATGGTGGAACATTTAATCTTATTGAAGTAACTATGAAAAAAATGGGCATAGATGTGACATTTGTAGACCCTGATTGCACAGATGAGGAACTTAATGCTGCATTTAAGGATAATACAAGAGCTGTTTTTGGAGAGTCAATAGCCAATCCAGCACTTACAGTTCTTGATATAGAGAAATTTGCAAAAGCAGCACATGAACATGGTGTACCGCTTATTGTAGATAATACATTCCCTACTCCGGTTAATTTAAGACCTATAGAATGGGGAGCTGATATTGTTACACATTCTACAACAAAATATATGGACGGACATGGTGCAGCTGTAGGCGGTGCGATTGTAGACAGTGGTAAGTTTGACTGGATGGCACATGCTGACAAATTTCCGGGACTTTGTACTCCTGATGAGTCATATCATGGAATTACATATGCAGAGAAGTTTGGTAAAGAGGGTGCGTTTATAACTAAGTGTACTTCACAGCTTATGAGGGATTTGGGCTGCATTCAGTCACCTCAGAATGCTTTTATTTTAAATCTCGGTCTGGAGTCACTTCATGTGCGTATGCCAAGACATGTGGAGAACGGACAGGCTGTTGCAGAATTTCTTGAGAAGCAGGATAAGGTTGAATTTGTCAATTATCCGGGACTTCCATCGAATAAATATTATGAAATAGCAAAGAAATATATGCCAAACGGAGGTTGTGGTGTAGTTTCCTTTGAATTAAAAGGTGGAAGAGAAGCAGCAGAAAAGTTCATGAAGAATCTTAAACTTGCAGCAATTGAGACTCATGTAGCTGATGCGAGAACATGCTGCCTCAATCCTGCAACATCAACACACAGACAGATGAATGATGAACAGCTTGCAGCGGCGGGAATTCCGGCGGGACTTATACGTATATCATGTGGTCTTGAAGATAAGAATGATTTGATTGCCGATATCAAGCAGGCACTTGATGCTATTTAAGAAAAATTTAATAAACATCTTCAAATAAGCTTGAAGAGCATGTTAATTAAGTAATATTTCAAAAGGAGAAGCTCACGGGCTTCTCCTTTTTGGACTCAGGTTATTCATTATATTAAAATCTTGCAAGCATACGGCTTAGGATTTTATCGCATATAAATGTATAAGCAGAACTAAAGATATTTGCACTTATTCTTAAAATAACAGCGTATTGGGCACCGAAAAGCCCTGCTGCAATAGATAGTGCACCAAATGTATTAAAAGCTGTCTGCCATGCATATCCTGCTGAATATCCAACACCGATACCACCGATTATTCCTATATAAGGGTACATTGATGAAGGCAGTACATAGTAAAGGACAAGGAAAAGAAGGCATCCGACTATATTAAAAAGTCCTCTTTTCACAGCTCTTGGCTTTATGTCATTTGAAAATGGAAGGCAGACTGACATACAGGCGATACCTGCCCACATGGCACGAGGGAGGTTGAGCAGTGACATTGCAAGTATTGAACTTGATACAATAAAAGTTAGTTTAATATACCATTTTGTGCGTGATGAAGTAATATTAAATTCTGAAAATAAATTTTTAAAAGTACGATGGTAAGGTCTGTTTTTCTGATTTTTGTAAAAAACAATCATGCATATAAGCATGCCTGCTGACAAACCTGCAATTCGCATAAGATAATCGTGTCCGCTTACATCATATCCCAGAAGCAGGAGATAACTGAGAACAAATGTTGAATGGTTATACATAATGACATTATGACAGCTGAAAATCATAAGGAGCATTATACATAAGAAATTAATAAAAAATGCCGGTATGGCAGGCACCATATTTGCAAGACGTGGACCGGCAGCTAATATTACAAATATACCTGCAATTGAAATAAGTCCGTGATTTGTCTGAATACCAAAATCAGCCTGTCTGAGTACAAGTACAGAAAGCAGAACGCATACACCAACGACGCTGTTACTGTTTCCTGTCAACATACTGAAAATAGTTACAATTGCAACGCAGAATATCATTACAAGATAAACCTTGAAATTATATATTAAAATATGTCTGAATTTTTCTTTTTTGTCATGTGTATTTTTGATTAATTGCTTAGAACCTGCAGAACTAAGCTGTAATTCCTGATAAAATGTCATAGAAATCTCCTTGTGATGATGTAAAAATAATCCCCACAATAGACAGGGTTGAATAATATAACATTAATGACGGATTATGTCAAATAATTTTAATTTTACATGTAAAATTTTAGATGCAAATTTAAATAATAAGTACCAATGCAAAAATAAAAGTTATATAATAAAATTATAGGGAAGAGGGGGAATGACAGCTGCCTGACAAAAAAGGGAGAGAGTATCAGGACAGCTATCGGAGTTTATGAAAAGGTTTTATCTAATGTCTTTCGACATTGTTTATATTACAGATAAAATGTGATTAATAATTGTTGATTTTATGAAAAAATTGTGAAAAACATGAAGTGTCTCGAAGAAAACAAAAAACAGGATACAGAAAGGCGGTTAATATGAAAGTTGGAATTATAGGAATGGGAAATATGGGTGCAAAATATGCCCTGATGATAGCAAAAGGTGATGTCAAAGGCATGGAACTTGCTGCGATAACAAGAGTTACTGATGAAAGATGGGATATGATTAGACAATATGTTTCACCTGAACTTATGAAGTTTAATTCGGGTGACGATATGTATGCTGCCATAGATGACAACAGTCTGTCAGTGGATGCAGTAATAATAGTAACACCACATTATTCACATGAAGAACTTGTTAAGAAAGCGTTTGAACGTGGAATAAGTGTACTTTGTGATAAACCTGCAGGAGTTTATTCAAGACAGGCAAGAAGTATGTGGGAGGCATATCAGAGTGCAAAAAAAAGCTGTCCGAAACTTCAATACGGATTCATTTTCCATCAGAGAACATTTCCTGTTTATAGAAAAATAAAAGAAATAATCGATAATAAAACGTATGGTAATATTAAAAGGGTAAACTGGGTTATTACAGACTGGTACAGACCTGATGCATATTATGAATCTGGTAAATGGAGAGCAACGTGGAAATATGACGGAGGAGGAACTCTGCTTAACCAGTGTCCTCATAATCTTGATTTATTGTCATGGATATGTGGAAATCCTTCAGATGTTGCCGGATTTTGCAGCGAAGGCAAGTATCATCCGATAGAGGTAGAAGATGATGTCACGGCATATATGGAATGGGAGAATGGTGCAAGCGGAGTGTTCATTGCATCAACAGGCGAGGCACCCGGTGTCAACAGGCTGGAGATAAGTCTTGATAATGCTCTTCTTGTATGTGACAAAGGCCAGCTTCGTGTATGTGAACTTGACAAGCCGGAAATAGAATACAGAAGAGGAAATGGTGATTTATTTGCTAAGCCAAAGTATGAGTGGAAAGATATAAAGACAGAGCCAAATGATGGTGCATATGAAAAACTACTGACAGAATATGCAGCGGGAAGGTGTGTTGCAAATGGAGACGAAGCTATTAACAGTCTTTATTTATCCAATGCGATATACCTTTCATCATGGAAAAACAGAAAAGTTGCATTGCCTGTAAGTGGCAGCAGATATGAACTTATGTTTGAAAAACAGTTTGAAAAAGAACTTGAAAAAAAGATTAATAAAGCTATAAGACGTAAGTGATAGAATAGCAGAAGCCGCGGTTTTATATAACTGCGGCTTCTAAAGATTTTTCGAGATTTTTCAATTCTTTTAATTCTCTTATTGTAAAATATCCACATACAATGGCGGCGGCTGCATCGGCGATAGGACCTGCATACATTACGCCATCAATTCCCATAAAAATAGGGAAAATAATTATAAGCGGAAGCAGGAACAATATCTGTCTTGTAAGAGACATAAATACACCAAGTCTTGATTTACCTATAGAATTAAAGAAATTTGATGTTACAGGCTGTATTCCATTGATGATTGTCAAAAACATATATATTCTGAAATACCTTTCAGAAAACTTAAAATATAATTCACTTCCGTTACCGAATATACTGATAATCTGGCGTGGAAATACCTGAAAACATACAAATGCAATAAGCGATAAACCGGAAGCTGTAGCAAGTGCCAGCAGATATGTTTTACGTACACGTTTATATTTTTTTGCTCCGTAATTAAAGCCGATAACAGGCTGTGTTCCCTGAGATATTCCGATTACAAATGACATAAATATCATATTTACTTTTGTGATAATTCCGGCACACGCGAGAGGAATATCACCGCCATATACAGACATTGCACCATAATGTGCAAGTGTGTTATTCATTACAATCTGAACGACTGTCATTGCAATCTGGTTGAAACATGCACTTGCTCCGAGGATAAAAATATTTTTCCAATGATGCAATGAAACTGTAAAGCTGCTTTTGCTTAATTTTATATTTTTAAAATGAAACATATAGCGTAAACTTATGCAAAATGAAATTATCTGTCCAATAATAGTTGCAAGTGCGGCACCTGTCATTCCCATCTTAAATACAAATATGAAGACAGGATCAAGAATTGTATTTACAATTGCACCGATAAGCATTGATGTCATTGAATAGTTTGGACTACCATCTGCGAGAATCAGCTTGCTCATTCCTGTATTGGCTATCAGAAATGGAAAGCCTATAGCAGTAATACGCGTATATGCCTTTGCATATGGAAGTACATCAGGTGTTGCACCGAAAAATTTAAGCATTGGCGTAAGGAATATGGTGGTTATAAGAAATAAAAATATTCCCATTATAGCCATAAGAATTATTCCATTGCCGGCATATTTTTCTGATTCTTTCTTTTCACCTGCACCAAGATGCAGTGAGTAATTGGTTGCACAACCAATTCCGAGCAGGAGTGATATAGCCGTGCATGTTGTTGATAGTGGAAATGCAATATTTGTTGCTGCATTTCCAAGCATACCGATACCCTGACCGATAAAAATCTGATCGACGATGTTGTATAACGCAGTAACAAGCATTGATATAATACATGGAATTGCAAATCCTACAAGAAGTTTTCCCTCGTTTTTGTACCCGAGTGGATTTTCATTTTCATTATTGATGCTCATTGTGTGTTATCCTTTCTGATAAAATAATCAATTATTCTTCAAATGAAACAATCTGTGTTGCATTATTATAACCAAGCTGCTGCATTTTTTTCTGGAGATTATTAAGAGCTTTATCATATTTTAAGAAAGCATCATATGTATCGTTAAAATATGAGAGAGCTTTTTTGTCATCCCCATCTTCTTTTGCCTGCCATGATAGAGTGGCAAAGTGATGAAGAACTTCATGCGTTTTGACAAGCTGACCAAATTCCGGACTTTCAGTAAGACGGCTGTCAGTCTGGCTGTTCAGCCATTTTCCAAGCTTGCATCCCAAAGGGTTATCAACCTGTTTTTTCTTTAAGTGTTCAAATCCGACAATATTGTTGTATACACGCCATGTAAGAACATAGTGATCTACTTCAAATACACGCATCCAGTCCTGCTGTGTGATATTAGAACATCCACGAACCAGGTCACTTCTGGTCTTGTCAAGATAACGTCCTAATTTAAATACACGTTGTCCTGATTGTATACATTCATCAGATAAAATGTTATAACTTTGAGAAATATTTTCAATTTGTTTTGCTAATGATTTTGTTACACCGGTTTGCGTGTCAATGTCGTTAAATATACTGTCAACGCTTACGCTTATGTTGTCCATCTGGCCATTCATCTGCTGTATGGCGGCAAGCGACTGCTCAACTTTCTTATTTCCTTCTCCAAGTGTGAGAGTTGTCTCATCCATTGCAGAGGCAAGTGAGTCAATGCTTTCTCTTAATTCAGCAACATATTTTACAATATCTTCGGCTGATTGTGAAGTGTTTGAAGATAAAATTCTTACCTGTTCGGCAACGACAGAAAAGCCTTTTCCGGCTTCACCTGCTCTTGCAGCTTCAATAGAAGCATTTAAAGCAAGAAGATTACTCTGGCTTGCGACATTTTGGACAATGTCAACAATTTCTTCTATTTTATTGATTTTTCCTTTGAAATCCTGGACATTCTGATTAATAGTGCTGATTTTTTCAGATGATTTATTGACAGCTTTAATACTGTCATTCATGTCTGTAGTTATATTTTGTGAAACTGATAGAATTTTGTGAGTGTTTGCACGGATATCTCCCATTGCATCAGAAATGTTTTCAATAGAGCTTTCGAGATGCTGGCTGGAATTTTCCATGTGCTGTATTGATTTTGTCTGTGATTCGACCTGTTCCAGAGTATTCTTTATAAGAGTGTTGTCACCGATAACACCCATTGTTTCATTGAGACGCATTACAACAGGGTTATTTACTTCTGTAAAAACATGCAGCATTTTATTGAGTTTTTCACCATATTCGGGGTTGTTAAAGTCAACAGGATTAACACCGCTGAAGTTACCTGCAATAATTTTATCAATAGTATCAAGTATCTGTACCGCATCATGGTCAGACAAAATCTCATCCTTTTTTTTCCTTTTAAACATGCAAAATCTCCCTATATATTATATTAAATTGTTCACTAAGTTACTTTGTAAACTATTATAACATGTAACTGGTGATAAAGTATTATTTTTTTAGAAATTTGATAAAAGTGTCAATATTTTCTGTAATAATTACGTATTTTTTTGTTTTATTGGTTGACTTTAAAGAATCATAGGATTAAAATATCTCCGTTTGGTCTGTGTCTTGATGCAGGTGTTTAATATACAAAAAGGATGAAAGAGGAAAAAATATGCTTGACAGTGATTTGGAAATTATGAAAAAAGCGGCTTTTAACAAGGCTGATATTTGTAATAATCATTTGGGAAAATATTTTATAAGGGCGATTGTAGCAGGATTTTTCATAGTTGTTGCAACTATGCTTTCTAATGTGACAGCAGCAGTTTTGTTAAAAACATATCCGCAGTTTGGAAAACTTATAAGTTCAATATTTTTCTCAATTGCGATAATTCTCGTTGTTTTTATCGGCGGAGAACTTTTTACCGGAAATAATATGGTAATGGCGATGGGTGTGTATACAAAGACATGTAAAGTGTCAGATATGATAAAGACTTGGGTTATAAGTTATATAGGTAATTTTGTGGGTTCATTTATATTAGGCGGACTTTTTGTATGGAGTAATGCCTCACATCAGATTCTTGTTGATTATTACAGAAGTTTTATATATACAAAACTTGATGCGACACCGATGGAATTGTTTGTACGTGGCGTTTTGTGTAATTTTCTTGTATGTCTTGCTGTCTATACGGGTATGAAATTAAAGAGTGAGAGCGGTAAGATGATAATGATGTTTTGTATTATTACGGCGTTTGTTCTGGCAGGGTTCGAGCACTGCGTTGCCAATATGGGAACATTTACAATAGGGTATATGCTTCTTGGTGATATTGGAACGGCAGCAGTAATAAAAAGCCAGTTTTTTGTTACACTTGGAAATATAGTTGGTGGTGCAGTTCTTCTGGCATTTCCGTTAAAGCAGATGAGTGCAGAGCACTAGAAAAAGCCGGAATTACGGAATATAAAAATAAATATCAAAATAAAAATATACAAAAGCGGATACCATACGAATAACGTATAGGTATCCGTTTTTTACGTGTATAATAAGATAAATTTACATGAAATGTGTAAAAAGCTTTAAAAGTCGCTCATAAAATGTGATGAAAACATAAAAAGTGGCTCATGAAATGTGTAAAATTATGAAAAAGTGGCTCATGAAACGTGATAGAGTGTGTACTTTTGATTGAAATAGTGCTAAAATAGGGATATGAGGAGGTGCGGTTATGTATTTAAAAAGAAAGATTGACGATTATCTTATAAAATGGAAACAAAATGACGAAAGGTTACCATTGATAATAAAAGGGGCGAGACAGATTGGAAAAACTGAATCTATAAATAATTTTGCAAAATCAAATTATAATAATGTTGTTTATATTAATTTTGTATTAGAACCTAAGTATAAAGTGATTCTGGGTGATGGATATGATGTTGAAAGCATAATAAAAAATATAACATTGTTATCACCTGAAAAAAAGTTTATAGCATATGAGACATTGATGATATTTGATGAAATACAGGATTATCCTGACATAGCAACATCTTTGAAAGCATTTAAAATTGACGGAAGATTTGATGTAATATGTAGCGGTTCACTATTAGGGGTTAATTATAAAAAAATTCACAGTAACAGTGTTGGCTACAAAACCGATTATGAAATGTTTTCAATGGATTTTGAGGAATTTCTGTGGGCAAAAGGATATGGCAGTGATGTGATTGAAGATATATTTAATCATATGAAAGAATTAAAGCCGTTTAGCGAGACACAGCTTACAGTATTTAAGAAAACATTTCTTGATTATTGTATTCTTGGAGGAATGCCCGCAGTTGTAAAACGGTATATTAAGACAAACAGTTTTTCTGACACATTGGATATACAGAATCAGATAAGACTTGATTACGAGGAGGATATAAGAAAATATGCAGAAGGTCTTGACCAGACTAAAATTGTAAGTGTTTACAGAAATGTACCTGCCCAGCTTGCAAAAGAAAATAAAAAATTCCAATACAGCATGATAAGTAAAAATGCAAGAGGACGTGAATATACAGGATGTATAGATTGGCTGAAAGATGCAGGCGTTGTCTCAATATGCTATTGCCTTAATTATCCTGAACTTCCGCTGAAAGGTAACTATGATGAAACAAAATTTAAGCTATATTATCCTGATACGGGTTTGCTTATATCAACAATGGACGAAGAGGCTCAGGATGATTTGAGAGCAAATAAAAATCTTGGAATATATAAAGGTGCACTGTATGAAAATTTTGTTGCGGAAGCTTTTATAAAACAAGGATTAGGATTATACTATTATAAGAAAGATAATTCAACATTAGAAGAGGATTTTCTTGCGAGAACAAAAAATTGTCTTGTTCCTATAGAAGTGAAATCAAATAATAACAGTTCAAAATCACTGCGTCAGCTTATAAAAAACAAAAGTTATTCTGATATTCAATTTGGTATTAAGCTTGCCGATAGTAATATAGGATACAGTGATAATGTGTACACATTTCCGTATTTTTGTGCATTTATGATTAAGAGATATTTATCCGATTTCAGCAGTTAATGAGTCAGAGTCAATACACATGTATGTGCACATTTGGTGGTGGCAGCAGATTATGAAATATTGGGAGCTTATGTTATGAATAAATTTATAAAATTATTTAAGAAAGACAAAGACGAGTTCGGATATCTTACAGACGAGCCGTTTGACATAAGAAAAATCATTCCAGTTGCGGCATTGCTTGCAGTGGCAATAATTGCAGTTGTTATAGTTGTTGTGATAAATTCCGGCAAAAAGAATAAGACAGCCGGAACGGTTGATGTTGTAACAGAGACTACAACTGCACAGAGTGTGACGCAGACAGGCAGTGCTTCTGATATGGCAACACTTTCTTCTGATGAAGAAAAGCAGGAAGACCCTCAGTATGAGGCCGACATGGGAATGTCAGATGAAGGAAGCGGTGCTTCGGTCACTCTTTCGGCAGGAGGCAATGAAACGGCAGATACGACAATCGGCATAGATGTTTCTAAATATCAGGGAACTATAGACTGGGCGGAAGTAGCATCATCCGGCGTTGATTTTGCAATGATACGAGTCGGTTACAGAACACAGAAAACCGGTGTAATATATGCTGATACTAACGCAAAATATAACATGCAGCAGGCAGCAGCCAACGGAATAAAAGTCGGAGTATATTTTTTCTCATCAGCGGTAAATGAGAGTGAAGCAATTGAAGAAGCTGGCTGGGTTGCAGATTATATTGCAAATTATAATATAACTTATCCTGTGGCATTTGATTGTGAGGGTTTTGACTCGGCGGACAGCAGGCAGAATGGTATGTCTAATGATGACAGGACTAATGTTGCAGATGCATTTTTACAGGAAATATATTCAAGAGGTTACACGCCGATGTTTTATGCTTCAGCATCGCATCTTACAGGAAACAGCAGATGGAATACATCAACACTTGAAAATAATTATAAAATGTGGGTTGCACAATATCCGTCAGTTCCTTATCCGGATACATCCTCAACATCTTATTCAGGAGCATGTGCAATGTGGCAGTATACAAGTAATGGAAATGTAAGCGGAATAAGCACAAATGTTGATATAAATGTTGCATATTTCGGATACAGCCAGAGTACGGGAACGATGAGCGGTGAGACGGCTGCGGCTGCAAGTGCAGATGTTGAAGCAAATATGAATTTTACATCGGTAAATGATACTGTTACAGCAAAAGAATATGTAAGATTAAGAAATAAACCTAGTCAGGACACTGATTCAACAATAATTGCGACATTAAATAATGGTGAGACGGTGACAAGAACAGGAATCAGTGACAGCGGCTGGTCAAGGCTTAACTATAACGGTCAGAATGTTTATGCTGTATCAAGCTATCTTACAACCGATTTGTCCGCACCGACGCAGACAGAAACACAGCAGTTTATGACTCAGTTTATAAGCTGCAATGATGAGGTAACTCCGAAAGATGAAGTTAATCTGAGGTCGAAGCCAAGTTATACGGATTCGGATTCGGTTGTTGTTGCGTCGGTTAAAAATGGAACGATTCTTACAAGGACAGGTTATAACAATGAAGTTGGCTGGTCGCGTGTTGTATACAATGGACAGACGCTTTATTGCATTACAAGTTATCTGATTGTGAAATAAAAATATTGATATTTCTGCCAAAACAGCTCGAAATATAGTATAATATTAGAATATCAGTAAAAAACAGATTGGAGATAAAAGGTATGATTAAACACGTAATTTTATGGAAATTAAAAGATGAACTTGGTAAAGAAGAAAAAGAAAGTGTAAAAAAAGGTATAAAGGAAGGACTTGAGGGACTTGCAGGTCAGATTCCGGGACTTATTGATGTTCATGTAAATATTAACGGGCTTGAGTCATCGACAGCTGATGTAATGCTTGATACAACATTTGAGAGTGTTGATGCATTAAAAGCATATGCTGTTAATCCTAAGCATGTTGCGGTTGCAGACGGTAAAGTAAGACCATATACAGCAATAAGATCATGTCTTGATTACGAAGTTTAAAAAAATGCAGATATATTTAAAACCTATAATATCAGCGTGTTATGTTTTTCCGGTTCTTGCATTGCTTTTTACAATACCATATATTTTGTATGAATATCACAAATATGGTTCTATACTTGTGTTGAGAACCGGAATTATATATACGTTTATATTTTATATGCTGACGTCATATTTTATGACAATACTGCCGCTCCCACCGCTTGATTCTGTATCACCTGACTCAGCGTGCATGCTGCTTGTGCCGTTTGATGCGGTTAAAAGAGTGATTGTAAATTCACATATTAATTTTAAAAGTCCGGCAACATATATTAATATATTCAGCTGTGCTGATTTCTGGCAGATAATATTTAATATACTTTTATTACTGCCATTTGGAGTGTATCTGAGATATTATTTCAGAAGAAAATGGTGGCAGGTGCTTATAATGTCATTTGCGTACAGCCTCTTTTTTGAGCTTACACAGTTATCTGGTCTGTATGGAGTATATAGATATCCATACAGATTTTTTGAGATTGATGACCTTATATGTAATACTCTTGGTGGAATGACAGGATATTTAATCACGCCGCTTTTTGTATTTTTTATACCAAAAAGAGAAAGATTGGACGAGATAGCATACAGTCGTGGTGAGATTGTATCAGAATTCAGAAGAATTGTTGCGTGGATTATTGATATTGCATTGATAATTGCACCAGTTGTGGGCTTTTTTGTATTTAACAAAGAAATAATTATTAATATAATCTATGATTCACGTTATATCATGTGCATTTCGGCGTATGTAACAATTGTGTTTACTGTTGTTACAGCTGCATCAAAAGGCCGGACTGTTGGAAAAGCACTTGTTAATATAAGGCTTGTGAATGGCACAAATGAAAATATTATGGCTGACCGCACCAATTTTAAAGAAGCCGGAATTTTCAGGTTGTTTTTCAGATACATCATATTATATATGATAGAGCTTCCTTCACTTATATATGCATATGGCTTATATAAACTGACAGAAACAGCCACCGGCTGGGAATATGTGTTTTATGGCATCGGATGCGGGATATTTATAATAATAGCGGCATATTTTGTCGTTGACTTGGTATTATGCCTTTTCAGCGATACCAGAAATATGATTTACGACAGAATCACGGGAATAACGCACATGAATATGGTAAAAAAATAAAAATAGGAGGTGCTAAGTGATTACAATAAAAAATAAATATTTACAAGGGTATAAATTTATAGATTTATTTGCCGGTCTTGGTGGATTCAGATTGGCATTGGAATCACTAGGTGCCGAATGTGTATATTCAGATGAATGGAATGAACCGGTATGTCAGGTTTATTATAAAAATTTTGGCGAAATTCCGGCAGGGGATATTACAAAAATAGATGAAAAAACAATTCCTGAACATGATATATTATGTGCAGGTTTTCCCTGTCAGGCATTTTCAATAAGTGGAAAACAACGCGGATTTGAAGACAGCAGGGGAACATTGTTTTTTGATGTCGCACGTATAGTAAAAGAAAAAAGACCAAAAATTGTTTTTATGGAAAATGTTAAAAATTTTGAGACACATGATTACGGAAAGACATTAAGTGTTGTGAGTACAACTATGAAACAGCTCGGGTACAGGTTTTATAAAAAAGTTCTTAATGCCGTAGATTATGGGATTCCACAGAAACGCGAAAGAATATATATGGTATGTTTCAGAAATGATGTTGAAATTAACGATTTTCAATTTCCGCTGCCTGTAAAGCTGACAAATCATGTTGAGGATTATCTTTTGCAGGATAAGTCACTGACAAAAGACTTATATGTTGAAAGACCAGATATATTTTATAATGATTTAGAAGACAATGTATACAGCAATAAGCCTATAAGACTTGGAATAGTCAATAAAGGCGGACAGGGAGAACGCATTTATAGTACAAAAGGAATTGCTGTTACATTTTCGGCATACGGAGGCGGTGTATTTGCAAAAACAGGCGGTTATCTTGTTGATGGCAGACCGAGAAAACTTCATCCGAGAGAATGTGCAAGACTTATGGGATATCCGGACTCATATATAATAAGTGATAAATCAAGCCATGCCTACCAGCAGTTTGGTAATTCTGTAGTTGTGGATGTAATTCAGTATATAGGCATAGAAATAGGAAAAGCAATCATTTAAGGTCAATTTCAAATTCAGCTAGATCATTTATATCCTGTGATTTTTTCAGCTTAATAGAAAAAATCACAGTCATATTGCGTGTGTTTGACAACTTCCTTATTTCATATGTATCATTTCCTAAATCAGAAAGGTAAAAAGTATTTGAATTTATTGGAAATCTTTTTTTATAAACAGGCTCACTAATAGAAGCATATAATTTTTTATTGTTTTGGAAAAATTTAGCATTTTTATAAACTTGCTTAATTGCCTGTGTTATAAAATCATAATCTTTTTCGGCTGGTTTAGATGAGCCGCTGCCTTTGATGCGGCAGCTGGCTGTAATGCTGAAATATTCGGCAAACTTTCTTATTGGAAGTATTACATAATTATAATCGTGGCTTATTATATATCGTACATTTCGTTGCTGGTAATGTCCGATAATCCAGCCGGCAAATACAGAAGAATCAATATCAATTACTGCACCGGCGGTTCCGGCGTTGTAAAATCTGTAAAAATCGTTATTCATATAATCAATAATGGCATACGTCATTGGATTTTGTATGCTGTGATTTTTTGAAGAAAATCCAAAGCTGTGAGAATCAGCATCAGGATGTACAACGAATTGTCCGGATTGAGCCGTATTATCTTTAACCTCAATAAAAAATGCAACTTTTCCGTTTTTAATAACAGAAATATCGGACATAGTTGAATCCATTCCACCGTTGTGGTGGAAATGGACATTTTCATATCTATATTTGTTTTGCAGATATTCTAAACATTCAAGTTCAAAAAGCTCGCCTCGTATCATTAGTATCTTCCTCCTTGGATGGTAAAACTGTGCATCGGCTGTACAGATACCTGACATCGGTGCTTTTAAAAAATCAAGTTATAATTTTAAGTATATTTTATCAGGATAAAGTATAGATTTCAATGGTCTATTTTACAATTAGAACTTTACAGTAATTGAGATATGATATATTATATAAAATAAATAATGATGTATGGTTTAATAATAAAGTATATGGGTAAATAATTGGCAAAGGAGAAATTTTGTTATGCAAAAAAAAATAAGGAAAGTTATGTCAGTTTTTATGGTATCTGCACTTCTGTTTTCAGGGTGTGGTATACATGGAACAGATAACGTTAAAAAAGAAGAGGACAACGAAAATAATAATATTGTAAAGCTTACTGTATGGAGCGAGAAAGATAATGTTGATACAACATCAAAAATGGTGGAGAGTTTTAAAGAACATTATAAAGATGAGGCACAATTTGATATTACAATTGATGTTCAGGCAGATGCTAAAGTAAGAGATGTAATGCTTACAGATGTACATAATGGTGCAGATGTTTTTTCATTTCCTGATGATCAGCTTACATCACTTGTTGCAGGTGGTGTTCTGGTTGAGATACCTGATGCTGAAAAAGTAAAATCTGCTAATATTGAAGAATCGGTGAAAGCGGCTACGTTAGATGATAAAATATATGCATATCCTATGACAGCTGATAACGGTTATTTTATGTACTATGATAAAAATTATTTTTCGGCTGATGATGTAAAGTCATTGGATAAAATGATGTCGGTAGCGGCATCATCAGGAAAGAAGTTTGCCATGGAATTTAATTCGGGGTGGTACATGTATACATTTTTTGGTAATACAGGACTTAATTTATCAATTAATCCTGATGGCGTAACTAATAAATGTAATTGGAATTCTGAATCTGGTGATATTAAAGGAACGGATATTAAATCAGCACTTTCAGCTATAGCATCAAATCCTGGTTTTGTAAGCATGCCTAATGGAGATATTGCGGCTGCAATGAAGTCAGGGGATGTTATAGCAGGTATAAGCGGTGTATGGGATGTTATGAATGTAAAAGCAATATATGGCGAAAATTATGGTGCATGTAAACTTCCGACATATACTGTTGCAGGCAAGGAAGTACAGATGTCTTCTTTTACCGGATATAAGATGATGGGGGTTAATGCATATTCAGAGAATAGGGACTGGGCATGCAGACTTGCGGACTGGATGACTAATGAAGATAATCAAAAACTGAGATTTAAAGAGCGTAATCAGGGACCGTCAAACATAAATGTGGCAGCTTCAGATGAAGTGAAAAAAGTTCCAGCAATACAAGCTGTAATTGAACAGTCTAAATATGGAACATTGCAGCGAGTTGGCAACAGTTTCTGGGATGCATGCAAAGATTTTGGCGATACGATATTGAGTGGAACTAATAATGGAATGACAGACCAGGAGCTTATGGATAAACTTGTTAATGGTATTACAGCATCAACTATTAAGTGATGGCTTTTATGATATTACATTGCTGATATTAAGATAAGCAGAATGGAGACTTTTATGGTAAATAAAAAAAGAACAAGCTTAAAGGTACTGATACTTATTCCCGTATTTATTCTTGGAATATTATCTGTGGTATCCAATATAATGGCTATTAATAATATAAGAATGGTTAATTCAAATGCATCTGATATTACGGATGATTGTATGAATAGTATATCAGAACTAGGTGAAATCCAGAGTGCAACACAGTCAATACATAAGCTGGGGGTGTCTCATATTATTGCAACTGACCTTAATACAATGATTTCTGTAGTGGAAAATATAAGGAAGGAACAGTCAGAACTTGAAAATAATCTTGAAGATTATAAGAAGTATGTCAGTGATTCTGATCAGGAAGTTTATAATTCACTTGTACAGAATTATGAAATTATGAAAAAAGAGCTTGGAAGTATTATGGCATATAGTGCACTTGGTAAGAAAGAAGAGGCATATGCATTGGCAAACGGAGTAGTAAGCGATAGCAGCAGTGCAATACAGGAAAATATAAATGTATTAAAAGAACATGCTAATTCTACAGCTTCAACTGCAAGAGAAAGACTTTCGGCAGTATATACCGGTTCTCTTATATGTAGTATTGTTATTATTGCAATAAGTATATTGTTACTGCTTACAGCATTGTATTGTGTTATGAAATATATTATAAAACCGATACTTGCAACGAATAAAGATATTAGGGAAATTATAAGTGGAATAGATAATGGAGAAGGTGATCTTACTAAGAGAGTTACAATACTGTCTAATGATGAGATTGCTGATCTCGGTAATGGAATTAATATTTTTATGGAAAAACTTCAGGGAATACTTAAACTGATTATTGAGAATACAAACCTGATGGAAGGCGTTGTAGAGGCCGTAGATAAAAGTGTGGCTGCCTCTAATGATAGTGCTTCTGATTTATCAGCAATGACAGAAGAATTATCTGCAACTATGCAGGATGTAGGACAATCAGTTAATGTTATTAATGACAGTGCGAATAATGTACGTGAAGACGTTGATATAATAGCATCAAAGTCAAATGAAATTAATACATTTTCTAAGCAGATGAAAGAAGATGCTGATAATATGGAAAGTAATGCCAGAAACAATATGGAACAGACAAGTGAAAAGGTTGGTGAGATACTGGAAGTACTAAATAATGCGATTGAAGACAGCAAAAGTGTTGACCAGGTTAATAATCTGACTAATGATATTTTAAGTATATCAAGCCAGACCAATCTTCTTGCATTGAATGCATCGATTGAGGCAGCGAGGGCTGGAGAAGCAGGAAAAGGATTTGCGGTTGTTGCAGAAGAGATACGCCAGCTTGCAGATTCAAGCAGAGAAACAGCAAACAGAATACAGCAGATAAATTCGGTTGTAGTTAAAGCAGTATCTAATTTATCAGATAACGCTAACAATCTTGTTAAATATATGCAGCAGACGATACTCCCTGAATTTGAAAGGTTTGTAGATAGTGGTGCTTCATATAAAAATAATGCATCATATATTGAGGATGCTATGAATGAGTTTGTATTAAAAACTGACGCTTTAAAGAAAAACATTAATGAGATAGCAGGTTCTATTAACACTATTACGGCTGCGGTTGATGAAGGTGCGGAGGGTGTCAACAGCACGGCAGAAAATACACAGAACCTTGTTGAAGATATAGTTAATATCAGTAGCAAAATGAAAGAAAATAAGGCTATAGCAAAGACACTTCAAGAAAGTACAGATATATTTGCTATTTTTTAAATTGCTGTTTTTTAAATGAAAAAGCATGTTTAAAAACTGGGTAAAATATGTTATCATTATGTAAATTATTTTTAATAGGGAGAAAAACTAATGAACGAGAAAAATCAAGAAGTTGTTCGTGATGCACGACAGCTCGGAATTCCGAAAATGCTGATTCTTGGAATACAGCATATGTTTGCCATGTTCGGAGCTACTATTCTGGTACCTATTCTTGTAGCAGGATATTTTCAGAATGCATGTGGCGAACCAATAACAAGAGGCCTTACAGTATCTGTTACACTGTTTTGTGCCGGTATTGGAACATTAATTTTCCATGTCTGCTCAAAATTTAAAGTTCCTGCATTTCTTGGCTCATCATTCGCATTTCTTGGTGGATTTTATACAGTAGCCAATCTCAATACAGGAATTTATGCCGATATGGGTGCTAACGAGAAAGCTGCATATGCATGTGGCGGTATCGTTGTAGCAGGTCTGTTATATCTTGTTGTAGCTTTAATTTTTAAGCTTGTCGGTGTGAACAGAGTTATGAGATTCCTTCCACCGGTAGTTACAGGACCAATTATTATTTGTATTGGTCTTTCACTTGCTTCATCAGCAATATCTAATGCTTCAACTAACTGGCTTCTTGCCGTAGTTGCACTTGCTGTAATAATAATATTTAATATCTGGGGCAAGGGAATGTTTAAGATTATTCCTATCCTTATGGGTGTAATCATTTCATATGCTTTTGCATTGATTCTTAATGCATTTGGAGTTACAAATCCTGATGGTTCAGCAATACTTAATTTTGCATCTGTTTCATCAGCAAGCTGGATTGGTTTTCCAAAATTCCAGATTTGCAAGTTTGATATTACAGCAATTCTTGTAATGGCACCTATCGCTATTGCAACAATGATGGAACATGTTGGAGATATGTCAGCTATATCAGCTACTGTTGATGAGAATTTTATAGCAGATCCGGGTCTTCACAGAACAATAATGGGTGATGGACTTGCTACAGCGTTTGCAGGTCTTATTGGTGGACCGGCTAATACTACATATGGAGAAAACACAGGTGTCCTTGAACTTTCAAAGGTATATGACCCAAGAGTAATAAGAATTGCTGCAGGTCTTGCAGTGATACTTTCATTTATACCTAAGTTTTCAGAGATTATTTCTACAATGCCGGCAGCCATAATCGGTGGTGTATCATTTATGCTTTATGGTATGATTTCAGCTATTGGTGTAAGAAATGTTGTTGAAAATAAGGTAGACCTTACAAAGTCACGTAACCTTATAATTGCCGGTGTAATCTTTGTATGCGGTCTTGGTTTTTCAAAGGGACTTACATTCACAATAGGTGAAACGCATATTACACTCACAGCACTTGCTATCGCAGCTATTGCAGGTATTATCCTCAATGCTGTTTTACCGGGTAATGATTACAGGTTTGGTGTAAATCCAAGCGGAGACCAAAGCCGTGGTGTATATGTAAGCAACACAGATGATGAAAAATAATTAAAAAGCAAATAATACATCTATATAGATGGAAAAACAGAGGTTAGGTTATGATGAATTTTAAAGAAGAAAAAAATATTACAATTTTTGAACATCCGTTGATTCAGCACAAAATTTCAATTTTGAGAGATAAGAGAACAGGAACTAATGAATTCAGAAAGCTTGTAGAAGAGATTGCCATGCTTGAAGGTTTTGAGGCAATGGGAGATCTTGAACTTGAGGATGTAGAGATTGAAACTCCAATTGAAAAATGCATGACTCCTATGATTTCTGGACGTAAACTTGCAGTTGTTCCGATTCTTAGAGCTGGTCTTGGTATGGTTTCAGGTATTCTTGCCCTTGTACCGACTGCAAAAGTAGGTCATATCGGTATGTATAGAGATGAGGAAACTCATGAACCACATGAATATTATTGCAAACTTCCAAGCCCTATTGAAGAAAGGCTTATTATTGTAACAGACCCAATGCTTGCAACAGGCGGCTCAGCAGTAGATGCAATTGATCAGATTAAAAAGCATGGTGGTAAAAAGATTAAGTTTATGTGTATTATAGCTGCACCGGAAGGTCTTGAGAAGCTTCATAAGGCTCATCCGGATGTTCAGATTTATGTAGGACATCTTGACAGACAGCTCAATGAAAATGCATATATATGTCCGGGTCTTGGTGATGCCGGCGACAGAATTTTTGGTACAAAATAATAATAGACTTGTTTTCTAAATAAATAAAAAATGGTTTTATGCCGGAAATCTTTATTGAAAATTAATATTGATTTCCGGCTTTTTTGTGTTATCATTATTAATGTGAAATATATTAGACGTGTAAAATTTGGTAGGTAATGCGTATGGATAAATCATTGAGTATTGATACAGAGCATCATGAAAAGCTATATCAGGAAAGAATAAACTTTTTGCTGACGGGAGAAAAGGATAGGGTTTGTTCTATATATATAGATGTTACGGATAATAAGATGCTTGCTCTTATAACACGTAAGCATAAGTATAATGACAATGAATTAAATAATATTTCTGTGAGATGCTGGCTTGATAAATACATATATCCTAATATTTCTGATGGATATAATCTGGAAGAGTTTAAGAAAGGTTTCACCAGAAAAGCTCTGTTGGAAGAATTTGAAAAAGGTGAACGTAATATACAATTTTATCATAGTTATTATGATGAAAATGGTAATTTGAAATTATACAAAGTGCGTGTCAGCCTTATAGAAAATCCGTACAACGGTCATATAGAAGCATATGCGGTCTGGAAAGACAGAACATTAAAATATATTGACAAAGAGATAAGTAAAATTCTGTATAACAATGATTATATAGGAATCGGAATTATAGACAGCTGTAAAGGAAATCTGTATATGCGTGCTGCTCATTTTGAGGGCATGGAAGTTGAAGAACAGAAGTCATATGTATATGATGATATAGTAAAGCAGATGAGTGAGATAAGAATTGCCAATGAAAGTAAAGAGCAGTTCTTAAAATGTACGGCACTTGATTACCTTAATGATAACATGAATATAGCTGGAGTGTATTCATTTAATGTTTATAATATAAAAAATAAAGTTGAAAGATACAGCTATCACTGGTTTGATAAGAAAAAAGGTATTATTCTTGTTGTTATTGAAGATATGACAAAAGAACTTGAGACTGATAGTGTTACGGGTGCATTAAACCGTGAAGGATTTGTTCATAAAGCAGAAAATATAATTAAAAATAATCCTGACAAAGATTTTGCACTTTTATATTTTAATATCCAGAAGTTTAAGGCGATTAATGATTTATATGGTTATGCAGCAGGAGATACGGTATTACATCAGGCTGTTAATATTTTACAGATTTCTTTTTTGAAACCGCTTGCAATATCAAGGATAGAAGCAGACCGATTTGTTGTGCTGGTTGATAAGAACAATCTGGATTTTGAAAAGCTCACATCAATACTTCATCGTGTTTATGATAAAGATGGGATGAAAGTAGATATATATGTAAGATGTGGCATTTATTATATACCGAAAGACACGGATTTGAGTGTTTCTGATATGTGTGACAGGGCAAAGCTTGCAAAATTATATATACCTAATCAGTATGTACAGCCGTATGCTATATTTAATGAAGACATGAAATATGATTATGAGCAAAGAAGTCTTGCTCTGATTCAGCTGGATGATGCTATAAAAAATAGTGAGATAAAAGTGTTTTATCAGCCTATATATGATGCAAAAACGAAGCAGATAGCATCGGCGGAAGCTCTTGTACGCTGGGTTTCACCCAAAGGCGTAATACTACCGGGTAAATTTATTCCTGCACTTGAAGAAAGCGGACACATAACAAAGCTTGATACATATGTACATAAAAGTGTCCGTAGATTTATGGAAAATAGATATAAAAACGGAAAAAAGATTGTTCGTGTCGCAGTCAATTTATCAAGAATGGACCTGATGGATGATGAAATCATGGATTTGATTATTGATGATGTAAAAGATGAACGCTATTCAAAACAGATGGTTAATTATGAAGTAACTGAGTCGGCATATGCAAATGTTTCCGGTAAAGGTACCAATTTTCTTATTCAGCTTCACGATAACGGTGTAAAGCTTCTTATTGATGATTTCGGAAGTGGTATGTCATCATTCAGCACATTAAGAGATTACGATTTTGATGTTATAAAGCTTGATATGGGGTTTGTGCAAAAACTTGGTGAAAATAAAAAATATAATAATATAGTAATGTCAATTATTGAACTCGCACACAGACTTGATATGAAAGTGGTCGCAGAAGGAGTGGAGACAAAAGAGCAGGCAGACTATCTTAAAGAATATGGATGCGATTATCTTCAGGGATTTTATTTTTCAAAACCGCTGCCTGAAGAAGAATTCGCAAAGCTTCTTGATTAATAATAATTATATTTGATGTGATAATTTTAATGAGTAAAATACATATGTCAGATGAGTAATATAATTTACCATTTGACATATGTATATTTTTTTGTTTATAATGCCAATAGTTAGCTGTGGCTAATACAGCTTAGATATGCATAACAATATTATAAATGAAAGGTATTATAATTATTAATGAAAAATATTATAAAAAATCCAATTAAAATTCTTTGGCTTGCAGCGGCATTTATCTCAATGGCACTTGGTGCGATTGGTGTTATTCTGCCGGTATTGCCAACTACGCCGTTTCTTTTACTTGCTTCCTTTTGTTTTGCAAAAGGGTCAGAGCGTTTTCATAAGTGGTTTACAAAAACAAAGCTTTATAAAAAGCATTTGGATAGTTTTGTGAAAAACCGTGCAATGACGCTTAAAACAAAGCTTTGTATATTGATACCTGCATCATGTATGCTTGTTCTTGCAATGATTGCAATGTCTAACATATATGGAAGAGTGTTTATTATATTTCTTATAATATTCAAATATGTATATTTCTTTACAAAGATACAGACAATACCATCTTCAGCAAAAATAGAAATCGAATAGTTACCTGTTCAACTTCATATGTACATAATCCTTTTTTGTGGTCTTCGTATGCTTTTGCACCATATTCAAGGAGCGGTTTCTGGCACATAACACTTATAGAAACACCAAGTGCCGTAAAATGTTCAAGACGTTCGTCCCTTGATGAAATACAAGCTTCGTAATATTTGGCGTATGTGTCACCGATACCTGCCCACATATAGCGGACAGGGGCTTTTGCAATGATTTCGGTATCAATAAAAGCGTGCATTGCAGGGCGTACAAAAAAGTTAGGCTTTAAAAAAGTTCCGTCACTATTATACATAATTGAGACAGATGTACAAGCAGCACAATTTGATGCAATTGTAGGAAATGTAAATACAGGTTTGTCATCCGTTATGCACAGGCATTTTACTGTATCAAGTGCTTTGCCGCCGCCTACACCAAATACCATGTCAGCTTCGCTATATAGAGGTAATGCACGAAGTATATCAACAGTTTCGTATGTACAGTCATTTCCATAAAGTTCGACACCGATAATTTCAAGTGCTGTGTGAGATACAGCTTCTTTAATTTTGTCAAGTGCAGCTGCAAGAGCCTTTTTTCCACCGATTATAAGAACCGTTCTGCCGTATGATTCACAGACGGGACCAATCTTATCATAAATTGCATTACCGATAGAGTAACTCGGCAGATGCACTTCATAATTTTCAAGCTTCATAATAATTCCTCCATTAATTAAATAAATATTTTGTTAAATAATAAAATATAAAAAGGCATATCAACTCATTGTTGTGTGAGTCAATACGCCTTTGTATTTTTACTTTATTAAATTAAAGTAAGTATATCATAAACCGGCGTTGATTTAAACCTGTTAAAATAAAAAACTGCACAGACGGAAAAAATATGGAAAGCACTCAGAGAACATTTGAGGAGACGCAGAAGGTTACAGATACGTTCCGGGAAGTGTATTCGGGAGCCGTCAAGCTTAGGGAGATTGCTGACAAGCTGGCTGAGAGTGTGTCATATTTTAAGATGTAATAAAAACTGCTTACAGTTCATAAGGCAGATTATTATAGTGATACGTTATTATATTGAAATTAAAACTTTAAATTAATAATATTAAAAATTAATATAAGATATGTTGCATTTTCTCATATCAGATGTTAGTATAATTAACTGCTGCGTAGATTTGGCGTGATTTAAAGGCCGTATTACGTGCAAAAACTAAAGTTAATTATACCTGATATGAGGAAATTTTTTATGAGTGGAATAAAAACAGAAAATACGTCCTGTGGAATGGATATGACAAGCGGTTCTTTGTGGAAAAAGATAGTTCTTTTCAGTATACCGCTTATGATGTCGCAGGTTCTTGAGGTTCTTTTTAATATGTCCGATGTGGCAGTTGTCGGTAAATTTGCAAGCTATGAGGCACTTGGGGCGGTTGGTTCGACTACAATTTTAGTGACGCTTTTTACAGGATTTCTTATAGGAATGGGTTGTGGTGTCAATGTAATAGTGGCAAGGCAGCTTGGTGCAAGACAGCACAAAGATTTGAAAGATACAATTCAAACAGCATTTATTCTGTGCCTGATTGTTGGAATTATTGTAAGCATTATATGTATTTCATGTGCACATTTATTGCTGAATCTATTAAATACAAAAGAAGAACTTATAGACGGTGCGATGCTTTATTTTAGAATATATGCACTTGGTATGCCTGCCATGGCAGTATACAACTTCGGTAATGCTGTTATGAGTGCCGGAGGAGATACAAAGCGTCCGTTACTCTATCTTTTTATAGCAGGAATAGTAAATGTATGCCTTAATCTTATATTTGTTATTGGATTTCGTCTGGCAGAACAGGGTGTAGCAATGGCAAGTATTATTTCACAGTATATTTCAGCAACACTTATTATGACTAATCTTTTGCGAAGAAATGATGTGTGCAAGCTTCGTATTTCACAGGTAAGAATAAACAAGAATGCAGCAAAAGCGATTCTTATGCTTGGAATCCCGGCAGGAATCCAGAACGCAATATTTGCGATTGCAAACCTTTTTATTCAGACAGGTGTGAATTCATTTGATTCTGTTATGGTTTCGGGCAATTCCGCAGCTGCCAATTTTGATGCACTTATATATAATGTAATGTCAGCGTTTTATACAGCGTGTTCAAGTTTTATGGGGCAGAACATGGGTGCCGGAAATAAAAAGAGAATGCTTCACAGCTATTTTATAAGCATTGCATATTCATTTTGTGCGGCAGGAATTCTTGGAACTGTACTTTTTGTGTTTGGACGCCAGTTGTTGTCGTTGTTTACTAGTGAGCCGGCTGTTATAGACGCCGGGATGGCAAGAATAAAGATTATGGCTTTTTCGTATGCGGTATCTGCATTTATGGATGCATCAATTGCTGCATCGAGGGGTATAGGAAAGAGTGTTGGGCCTACAATTATTGTTATAAGCGGTTCGTGTGTATTCAGGGTTGCATGGGTATATACAATATTTGCATATTTTCACTCTATACCATCATTGTATCTTGTCTATGTATTTTCGTGGACAATTACAGCTATAGCAGAAATAGCATATTTTGCATACAGCTTCAAACATTTGAATGTAAGGGGAAGATATTAGTAAAGATTTAATGAGAGTTTCTGTGAAAAACTAACAAAAAAATATAATAATCAGTAAAATTCATTGACACATTTATAATATAAGTGTATTATTTATACATACTTTAATAAAACACATACGCGAAAGTCTTTTCTTTTTCTTATGGGTATTTTTAGTTATTAGTTCACTGCGTGTTTTATTAATGGTAAGCGTGATAATGAAAGGAAGTGTGTGGTTAAAAATATAATTTAGTAAAATGTTCGGAGGGTTTTATGCGATTTAACAAATTATTTAGAAAGGTATTTGCGGCAGTTTCTGCGGTTACTTTGATTGTATCGGGGATGCCTGTAGGATTAGGCGTTACGGCAAAGGCCGCAGATACACAGACACGAAAAATTACGTATTCGTTTTCAGCGAATTCAAGTAAGAAAGCACCTGCAGCAGGTGAAATTCTTGATGGAACCGCCGGAGAGTCCGGCGGCATTTTGTATGTGTCACAGGATGCAGGAAACAGTGGCGTTACATATGACAGTGACAAACTTCGTTTCAGACAGGGAAGCGTATTATATCTTCCGGTAAAAGATGACACAACAAAAGTAAAATATGAGCAGGTATGTTCAAATGCTGCAACTGACAGACCTGTATATATCGGCAGTGTTGACAGCGGATATTCTGTTCAGATGAAGACAAAAACACAGTCTGTAACAGTGGATGATATTACAGGTTATATTGTTGAAAAAGAAGGACAGAAGTATCTTCCTGTTATATCAGGCGGAGATGTTAAGATCAGAACAATGGCTTTGACAGAATATAATCCGATTATAAATGTCACAGTTACAGGTACAGTGGCAAATGCAGCAGAAAATGGAATTACAGAGATTAAGTTTGACAGTCTTACAGACAGTTCTGCAAAGACGGTTACTGCACAGGTTGACAGCAACGGCAAGTATTCCGTTGTATTAAAGAGAGTAAACGGCAGTGCCAAGTACGAAGTATCAATAAGTGCTGTAGGATTTAAGATTAATGATACCGATAACGGCAATATTCTCGAACTTACAGGTGAAGATGCTACGGCTGTTAAAGACTTTGAAGCAGTTGCCGATGCAGTTGCAACAGTTTCAGGAAGTATTATGGGAATTCCGGCAGATGCTGTAAAAGGAACAGTTTCAGTTAAATTTGTACCTGATAATTCAAAGCTTTCAACGATTGAGGTTGATGTAAAAGCACAGACAGACGGTTCTTACAGTTTTTCAAATGTAAGTATTAATTCAAGCTCAAACTATTCAGTAGTATTAGGCGGTGTTGACGATTATGAAGTTACAGAAAAGTTAAACAAGGCAGCAGGAGATTATACAGATGTAAAAATCGCTGCAACACAGAGAGCAAAGGTTAATGTTTCAGGTAAGTTCGTAACATCAGATGACAAAGCTTCAGATGTTACAAAGATTACATTTACAAACAAATCAGACAGTAGCTATTCTTATTCATTCGATGTAACAGGTGACGGATACAAAGCACAGTTAAGAGCAGGCGAGTACGATACATTAGTTGTATCTGAAAAGTATACCGCATATGACCATGTAAGTGTCGGCAGTGCAGATGTTTTGAATGATGTTTATCTTGAAACAGAAGCAGATACATCACCTGTTGAATATCAGGCTGAGGTAAAAGTGGGTAAGGGCCAGCAGTTTGAGACTATAACAGATGCAGTTAAGTATATAGGCAGAATGACAAGAACAACAGAGAGAGTAACAATTACTCTTACAGATGCTTTATACAGAGAGCAGGTTATGGTTGATACTCCTTATGTTACTATTTCAAGTGAAGCAGGCTCAACAATAACATGGTATTATGGTTCAGGTTATACTTACTACAGTGCCGATATGAACGGTTATTACAGTGAAGCAAGAGCAGTTGATAAGTATGAAAAAGGCGTTGAAATCGGAATGGGTACAGGCCACTGGGGAGCAACAGTTAATGTACTTCCTACAGCTACAGCGTTCCGTTCAGAAGGTGTTATATATGAAAGTTCATTCAACAGATATATGACAACAGAAGAAGTTGCAGATGGCGTAGGCAAAGGTGGAGATAACTCTAAGGTTGACCGTTCTAAAGCAACAGATGCCGATATCAAACTTTATAAAAATAAGGAAAGAGCTTGTGTTATTTTCATTGAAGCAGACCAGAGCGAATTCAAGGACTGCCAGTTCTTAAGTTCACAGGATACAATGTTTACAGGAAATAATACAGAGCATACATATTTTAAGAATTGTGTCATCGAAGGTACAACAGATTATATCTGCGGTGATGGTAGTGCGGTATTCGACAGCTGTACATTAAGCATGTATGGATACGGTGACAAAGCAGCTTCAGGAAGTATCATTGTTGCGTCAAAGGCACTTTCACAGTTAGGTTATCTTTTCAACAACTGTAAAGTTGTAAAGACTTCTTATCCGGGAATTAACAACGGTATAACAAAGACATATTTTGCAAGACCATGGAGAGCAGATTCAAAGGTTGTATTCTTAAATACAGAAGTTGAAGATGCTAATACTATCGCTCCTGCAGGATTTACTTCAATGAGTAATGTAACACCTGCAAAGGCTAAGTATTATGAATATAATACACATCTTGCAGACGGAACAAAGGTAAGCACTTCAAGCAGAGCTGCAGGCGTTAATAAGATGACTGATGAAGAAGCATCAGCAGTAAAACTTGAAGATTACTTTGAGGGTTGGACACCTGCATACTATAAATCAGGAGATGTTAAGCCGGAACCGGTTGCAGCAGACTACACAGCAGTAGATGAGGCTGTTAAGGCAGCAGAAGCCCTCAACAAAGATGATTATGAGGATTTCTCAGCAGTAACAAAGGCAATCGAAGCTGTAGACAGAACACTTACGTCAGAAGACCAGGCAAAGGTAGATGCAATGGCAAAGGCAATAACAGATGCAATCAACGGTCTTGTTAAAAAGCAGCCTGTTGTTGAACCTGATGACCCAGGTAAGACAGACATCAAAGTTGACCTTGATGGAAATGAAGATGCTGCTGATTTCAAGGATGTTGCATCAGTAGGTGACGTAAAGGTTAAAGATGAAGAAGGTAAAGACCTTACAGTAAGTGAAATTAAGTTAAATGTTGAGAAAGCAGCAGCTTCAATATCTGAAAAGATTGATGCGGCTATTGCTGACAAGAATATCAAGGGATTCGATTCAAAGAATGCGGATTATTATGATATTTCACTTAAAACAACAGACGGAAAAGTTGTTAAGCTTTCAAGCGGTAAGATTAAGATTACTATGTCATACAAAAAAGGAATCAATGCAGCAGATTACAATCTGTATGTATTCCATATGAATAACAACGGAGTTCTTGAAAGTGTAGCAGTTACAGCAGATGAAAATGGTTTTTCATTCGAGGCAGAGTCATTCAGCCCATATGCTGTAGTATACGCAGCAAAGGATTCAGGAAGCGATATAACACCGTCAACACCTGAAAATCCAGGAAATAATGAGACACCGGGTACAGCAGAGACACCAGGTACAACAGAGACACCGGACTCAACTGTAACACCGGATTCATCAGTTTCAACAGGTGACAGCTTAGGTATGTTCATGTATATGATAATTCTTGCTGCTGCATTGGCAGGAATGGCAGGAGTAGTCGTATACGACAGAAAAAGAGCAAAATAAAAACTGTTTGTAAAAACAGATAATAAAAACGCAAAATAACAGCACGCTATTGACAGCGTGCTGTTATTTTTGTAATATATTAGAATATCTAGAAGAAACTATTTATCAAATTTTATGAAAAGGAATGAGCATATGTTTGGAGAAACATTGCATTGCGGTGAACTTATAAAGAGACTTAACGATGCACTTGGAAGAAAGGCTAATAATACGTTGATGTGCAATGATGTCACCCTTTCGCAGATTAAGGTCCTCGCAACTATCAGCGAGGCAGCCGATGAGACGATAACGCTAAAAGAACTTGAAAAGCATTTTGAAGTTAAACAGGCAACGATGGCAGGAATTGCTGCACGTCTGGAAAAAAATGGGATGATAGAGGGGTTTTATGATTCAAATGATAAAAGAATCAAACATGTAAAGCTCACGGCAAAAGGTGAGGAGATATGCAAGACGGCAAGAGCTTCAATGGATGAAAATGAGAGGGAACTTTTAAAGGCACTTAATGATGATGAAAAAGGACAGCTTAGAAATCTTTTGCAGAAAGTATATGACAGTATCAAGTCATGCTGACTGTAGACTTATAAGGTGAATTTAATCGAAGGGAGAATGATAAAAATATGATAAAAACATTAGCAAAATGTATTGGCAAATATAAAAAAGAATCAATTATAACGCCAATATTTACTGCAGTTGAAGTTTTTTTGGAAATTCTTATTCCATTTATAACAGCTTCAATAATTGATAAAGGAATACAGGCTGGAGATATGAGAAAGGTCGGTATTTACGGTGGAATAATGCTTGTTATAGCATTTTTGAGTCTTTTTTGTGGTATACAGGCAGGAAAGTATGCGGCGGCGGCATCAACAGGATTTGCGTGTAATCTGAGAGAGAAAATGTATGAAAATATACAGACATTTTCATTTTCTAATATTGATAAATTCAGTACAGCAGGTCTTGTAACACGTATGACAACTGATGTAACTAACGTACAGAATGCTTATCAGATGATAATAAGAATTGCGGTGAGAGCACCTCTCATGATGATTTGCAGTATTACAATGTGCGTAATAATAAGTCCGAGATTAAGTCTTATATTTTTTGTTGCACTTATATTTTTGGGATTTGTACTTTTCTTTATTATATATAAAGTAACACCGGTTTTTACATCAGGTTTTGAAAAATATGATGAACTTAATGCGAGCGTTCAGGAGAATATTTCAGGAATCCGTGTTGTTAAGGCATTTGTACGTGAGGACCATGAAAAGAAAAAGTTTAACAAGGCGGCAGATAATCTTTATAAAACATTTGTTAAAGCCGAGTCATTTCTTGCATTTAACACCCCGACTATGATGCTTGTTGTATATGGATGTATTGTTGCATTGTCATGGTTTGCTTCACATTTTATTGTGTCAGGTTCAATTACAACCGGTAATCTTACATCAATGTTCAGTTATGTAATGAGTATGCTTATGTCACTTATGATGCTTTCAATGATATTTGTAATGGTTTCAATGAGTGCGGCAAGTGCAAGACGTATTTCAGAAGTTCTTAATGAAAAAGCGGACCTTGCCAATCCGGAAAAACCTTATGAAGAAGTGGAAGACGGAAGAATCGATTTTAATCATGTTAATTTTTCATACAGAAAAAACAGTACAGATGATACTTTACATGATATTGATATTCATATTAATGCAGGTGAGACAATTGGTATTATTGGTGGTACAGGATGCGGAAAATCAAGTTTTGTGAGCCTTATAAGCCGTCTTTATGATGTTACTGAAGGTTCCGTATGTGTTGGCGGAAAAGATGTAAGAACTTATGATATGGATGCACTCCGTAATCAGGTGGCTGTAGTATTACAGAAAAATGTCCTGTTTTCAGGAACAATACTTGACAATCTCAGATGGGGTGATGACAATGCTTCATATGAAGATTGTGTTGAGGCATGTAAACAGGCATGTGCTGATGAATTTATCGAGAGAATGCCTAAGAAGTATGATACATGGATAGAACAGGGCGGTACTAATGTTTCAGGTGGTCAGAGACAGAGACTCTGTATTGCGAGAGCATTGCTTAAAAAACCAAAGGTTCTTATTCTTGATGATTCGACAAGTGCTGTAGATACTGCAACAGACGCAAAAATCAAACAGGCATTTGCCCAGAAAATTCCGGGAACAACAAAGCTTATAGTTTCGCAGAGAATTTCAAGTATTCAGGATGCCGACAGAATTATTGTTCTTGAAGATGGAAAAGTCAGTGGCTTTGATACACATGAAAATCTTATGGAAAATAACAAAGTTTACCGCGAAATCTGTGAAGTCCAGATGCAGGGCGGCGGTGATTTCGATGAATCGGCAGAATAGTGAGAATAGGAGGAAGACATGAAAAATAAAAATGAGAACAAAGAGAAGAATCCGCTTTTATTATTAAAAAGACTTCTTTCTTATATAGTAAAAAATTACAAATTGGCATGTTTCATGGTGGTCGTTTGCATATTGGTTTCGGCAATTACGACATTGTGTGGAACTTTATTTATACAGAAACTTATTGATAATTACATTGTGCCGCTTACACAGATGGCAGTTCCTGATTATTCACCGCTTGCACAGGCTCTTTTAAAACTTGTAGCAATATTTGCAGTGGGTGTTTTATGTTCATATGGATATAACAGAATTATGGTAAATGTTGGTCAGGGTACTATGAAAAAGCTCCGTACAGAGATGTTTACTAATATGGAATCACTTCCAATCAGATACTTTGATACACATGCACATGGAGATATCATGTCGGTATACACAAATGATATTGATACATTAAGACAGCTTATAAGCCAGAGTATTCCACAGGTTCTTAATTCACTTATAACACTTGTATCAACATTTGTAAGTATGATAGTTCTTGATATACCACTTACAATTGTATCTGTTATTATGGTTGCAATTATGCTTTTTGTGACATCAAAGCTTTCCGCTGCATCCGGCAGATATTTCATTGAACAGCAGAAAGATATCGGTAAAGTAAATGCTTATATTGAGGAAATGATGGAAGGGCAGAAGGTTGTTAAGGTATTCTGTCATGAGCAGGAAAGTCTTGAACAGTTTAAGCAGATTAATAACAAGTTAAGAGAAAGTGCCAACAATGCTAATAAAATTGCAAATATTACAATGCCTATCAATGGAAATATAGGAAATATAAGTTATGTTTTGTGTGCACTTGTAGGTGGTGTGCTTGCATTAAGCGGCTTTTCAGGACTTACAATTGGTACACTTGTAGCATTTCTTTCATTAAACAAGAGTTTCACACAGCCTGTAACACAGATAAGCCAGCAGGTAAGCAGTATTGTAATGGCTATGGCAGGTGCCGGCAGAGTATTTGACCTTTGTGATGAAGTACCGGAGACAGATGAAGGTGATGTTGAACTTGTAAATATATGTTATGATTCAAATGGTGAAATCCATGAAACTGAAGAACAGACAGAGATGTGGGCATGGAAAAAACCAAATGCTGCAAATAAAGATGAAATGTATACAAGACTTCAGGGTGATGTTACATTTGATGGAGTTGATTTTGGATATAATCCTGATAAAATCGTACTTCACGATATAAAAATGTTCGCAAAACCGGGTCAGAAGCTTGCGTTTGTAGGTTCTACCGGTGCCGGAAAGACAACAATTACCAACCTTATTAACAGGTTTTATGATATACAGGATGGTAAAATCCGTTATGATGGAATTAATATTAATCATATTAAAAAAGACGATTTACGCCGAAGCCTGGGCATTGTTTTGCAGGATACTAACCTTTTTACAGGCACTATTATGGACAATATCAGATATGGAAGACTTAATGCAACTGATGAAGAATGTATGGCTGCCGCAAAGCTTGCTAATGCTGACGGATTTATAAAAAGACTTCCTGATGGTTATAACACAGTGCTTACCGGCGGTGGTGCGAACCTTAGTCAGGGACAGCGTCAGCTTCTTGCAATAGCGAGAGCAGCAGTTGCGGATCCTCCTGTTCTTATTCTTGACGAGGCGACTTCTTCTATTGATACACGTACAGAAAAACTTGTACAGCGTGGTATGGATGCACTTATGACAGGAAGAACTTCATTTGTTATCGCTCATCGTCTTTCTACGGTACGGAATGCAGACTGTATTATGGTTATGGAACAGGGAAGAATTATTGAGCGTGGTACACATGACCAGCTTATGGAAGAAAAAGGCAGATATTATCAGCTTTACACAGGAAAGTCAATCAGTGCGTAAGATTTTGTTTAATTGGTATTAAATAAAAATCTCAAAAACAGGGAGTATAAAAATATGAAATATGCTTATATTAACGGAAAAATACTTGACGGAACCAAAGATATGCAGGTAAAAGAGGGCTTCGTCATACTTACGGACAATGATAAAATTGAGGATATTGTCAAGGCAGGCACGGATTTGAATGGATATGAAAAAGTTGATTTAAAAGGCAGATATATTATGCCCGGTCTTATAAATATGCATGTTCACCTTGCAGGTAATGGCAAGCCGCAGAAAAAACAGCGTGATAATGAGAAACTTGTAAAAATACTTATGGAAAATGCACTTATGCGTTCAATTGCATACGGTATGGTTGCCGGATTTGCAAAAACAGAGCTTATGAGCGGTGTGACAACAATAAGAACGGTTGGCGGACTTGGAAGTTTTGATACAAAATTAAGAGATGAGATTAATGTGGGAACAAAGATAGGACCGAGAATACTTGCCGCTAATGAAGGGATTTCCGTGCCTGGCGGACATATGGCTGGCTCTGTTGCTGTTGCAGCGGACAGTATAGATACAGCATTAAAACATCTGGAGCAATCGGAAAAAGAAAAGGTTGATTTGATAAAGCTTATGATTACAGGCGGCGTAATGGACGCAAAAGAAAAAGGTGTTCCGGGTGAATTAAAAATGTCTCCTGAAATGGTAAAGGCAGTCTGTGACAAGGCACATGAAAATGGCTATGTCGTTGCTGCACATGTTGAATCTCCGCAGGGGGTGCGTGTTGCACTTGAAAATGGAGTTGACTCAATTGAACACGGTGCAAAAATTGATGATGATACAATTAAGTTATTCAAGGAAAGAAAGGCATTTCTTTGCACAACAATTTCACCTGCACTTCCGTATGCATTGTTTGATCGTTCAATTACCAACGCAACTGAAGTTGAACAGTTTAACGGAAATGTTGTGTTTGAGGGAATAATTGCATGTGCGAAAGCGGCACTTGAAAATGATATACCTGTCGTTCTTGGCAATGATGTCGGATGTCCGTGGATTACACAGTATGATTTTTGGAGAGAATTGTATTATTTCCACAAATATACGGGTGTTTCCAATGCGTTTGCACTGTATACGGCAACTGCAAGAGCCGCCGAAATGGCGGGAATCGGTGATATTACCGGTACGCTCGAAAAAGATAAATGTGCAGATATGATTGTAACCGAGGAAAATCCGCTCGATGACCTCAGAGCATTACGCCATGTAAAAATGGTTGTCTCAAGAGGAACGATTACGGAAAATCCTAAGGTTAAAATCAATAAGCGTGTTGAGACTGAACTTGATAAATTCTTATAAAAAACCCCGCTGCGGCGGGGCTTTTTTATTCATATATTTCTCAATATTCAAATTTTTACTTAATCCGGATATTCGCTTGTGATTCCAAAATATTCTTCAAGTGAAATCCAATTGCCATTGTTGTAAAGCTTTGCAGCAAGGTCTTTGCCGACATATCTTAAATGCCATGATTCATACTGATAGCCTGTGTATGCATCCTTACCCTTAGGAAAACGTATACAGAAGCCATATTTGTAGCAGTTATCGTTGACCCATCTGCCCTCTGCGGTATCGCCGAAGCTGTCATCTATAGAATTGAGGTCAAAACAGAGCCCTGTCTGATGTTCTGAATTACCGGGTCTTGATGAATATGTATCTGCGGCAGCTTTTCCATCTCTTGCTACATAGGAATTATATAGATTTACCTGATAACTGTATGAACGGTAAGCACTTGCAATATAGATATTAAGTCCCTGTGAAGAAGCATCAGCCTGCATCGTACGCCATGCACTCATAAGTGTTCTGTCAAGACTTGTTGTGCTTCGCTGGCTTGTTACAGGAACCTCAGGGTCCTGAGGAATAAAATCACTTGGAAGAGAGTAAGTTTTATTGGCGATAAGCACCCCATCAACATATGTTATTCCATTGATAGTCTGGATTGAAAATCCTTTGGATGAGACAGACTGCGAATCAGCATACTGGCTTCCTGAATAATCAGAGCTGTTATTATCATTACCTGAATTGTTATCAGAGCCTCCATCAGAATTATTATCAGTATTGTTATCTGATGATGTGGAAGCATCCTGGGCCTCCTCAGATTTTATGTTTTCGCTGTTGTTTTCTGTTGTTGTTTTATTGTCATCAGTAGTAGTCTTAGTAGTAGTCTCAGTAGTAGCCGGGACTGTTTTGTCGTTATTCTTTTTTTTACTGTTACAGCCTTTAAATGCTAGTACGAATATAATTACTAAAATTAAAACCGCAATGCCTGCGGCAAGTGTGATTTTTTGTCGTCTGACTACAGCTGCACGCTGTTTTCTTGTTAATTGGTTGTTTGTCATAGTTAATCTCCATTCTGATTTTGCCGTTGTAGTGTGGCAGTTCATAAAACAAACCCATTATTGCATTTACAAAAGAAAATATCAAGTGTTGACGTTTGGAATAAAATAAATATAGTTTAGTTTTGCACAACTAACCAAAGTGTGATACCATTAACACAAATCCGCAAAACAAAACTTTATGGACAGATTTGTGCAAAAACATAGCATAGACAGCGGATTGCATTAAATAACAAAAGTTATAAACACTGTATAACACTACAAACACATAGGGACGGACGGCAAAAAATGGACAAATTAAAGCATTTTCAAAAAGATAATAATAAAGAAACATCGACGGATTATCTGAAAGCTGCAATGATAATTATTATGTGGGTGCTTGTGTGGCAGATTGCGGACCTTATAATAGATAACAGCATAATTCTTGTCGGACCTGCGGACATAGTTTCGACATTGTTAAAATGTGTGGCACGAAAAGATTTCTGGAGAATATGCTTTGCGAGCTTTGCAAGGATTGCGGTGGGATTCCTTTCGTCGTTTGCAGCGGGATTTTTGCTTGCGGCAGCGGCGTACAGGTACCATATAATAGAAGAAATATTTAACCCGTTAATATCGCTTCTTAAAACGGTACCGATGATTTCATTTGTAATAATGCTGTTAATATGGGTCGGAAATCAGGCACTTACAATATATCTTTCATTTCTTGTCGTGTTGCCGATTATCTATACGAGCACGCTCAGCGGATTCAAAAATGCCGACAAATCAATGCTTGAAATGGCGAAATCATTTAACTTTTCAAGATGGAAAAAATTCATTTATATATACAGACCAGCATTTATGCCGTTTCTTATAAGCAGCTGCAGGGTGGCACTGGGAATGTGTTGGAAATCAGGCGTCATGGCGGAGGTTATAGCGACTCCGAAGCCGTCAATCGGGCGTGAAATGTACGTTGCACAGCAATATTTGCAGACGGGAAATCTGTTCGCATGGACGGTTGTGGTAATAATATTAAGCACAGTTTTTGAAAAAATATTTACAAAAATTCTTGAACTTTTTAATAAATCGGGAGGTAATTTGTTGTGAGCATAAAAATAACAGATTTGTATAAATCATTCGGAAATAACAATGTTTTGGCGGGCGTAAATCTTTGTCTCAAAGACAATTCTGTTTACTGCCTTATGGGAGCGTCGGGAATGGGAAAAACAACGCTTCTTCGTATAATAATGGGGCATGAAAAAGCGGACAGCGGCAAAATCGAGGGCATAAACGAAAATGAGATTTCCTCAATGTTTCAGGAAGACAGGCTTATACCGTCACTGTCGGCCATTGAAAATGTCGCTGTCGTGAGCCGGGGAAAGGCAGACAAAAAAGAGATACGAAGACGCCTTGAAAAGATTCTTCCAAAAGAATCGCTTGATAAAAAAGTAACGGAACTGTCGGGCGGTATGAAAAGAAGAGTTGCACTTGCAAGGGCTCTCGAATATCCCGGCAAACTGATAATTCTTGACGAACCATTCACGGGACTTGACCATGATACAAAGCTTGCAATCATAGAATATATACTTGATATGCGAAACAAAAGAATTCTGCTTGTGGCTACTCACGGGCTTGAAGATGCCGCACTTCTCGGTGCTGCGACAATACAGCTTTCCGAGTGTCAGAAAGACTATGTGAGCGATGACAATTACGAAGAGGACGACGAAAAGTTAAGCCGCGAAGAAATATTTGGGAAATTGCGTATGTTTGACGGAATTCAATCCGAAAAATACGACGATGTAATCGAAAAACTGGACGGTTACGAGGTCGATTACAAAATTGGCGACATCATATGGCATCAGGGCGAAAAGCAGGAATTTATGGGAGTAATCCTGTCGGGAGCGGTTCAGGGAGCCAATGTCAGCAGGCAAGAACAGCAGATAATGGAAAGATTCTATGCGGGCAATACTTTCGGCGAAGCGGTGGCTTTCGGGCAGGCAGACAGTTGGGTTGAGGTCGGTGCGGTAGAGGACAGCCGCATTTTATTCATTTCCGCCAAAAAAATTCTTGAAAACAGAACAGACGAGGACCTTATAAATGTGGGAATGAACTGCCTTAAAGAAATGGCTTCCAAATTCGCAATGGTAAATATGAAAAATAAACTCTTGTCAGAGCCGAGACTTAGAAACAGAATCATAATGTATCTTATGAATATGCAGAAAAACGACGATGGCACAGTAACCGTCCCGTACAAGCAGAAAGAGCTCGCCCAGTACCTTAACGTAAACAAAACATCGTTTAACCGTGAGCTTGCGAGAATGAAAGACGAGGGAATAATCGACATAGACGGGCACAAGGTAAAACTGCTCGCCGATATCAACCCCGACATGCTGTATTTCGTTTAGAAGACTTTATTGATAAAATATATCAATAACAAAAATAAAAAAGTATTAAAAGTTTGCCGTGGCAAATTGACTTTATACCATAAAAAAATTATTATATGCCTTGCAGTCAGTTAGTTGATTCTAATTAATGTTAGCGGGAAAATATCGAAGAACAATCTCCTTCTTTCTGTTTGGCAGATAATTTTCTTGAAGCGGGCAATACGGGCTTTACACCGCTGTCCGCATATACAAAAATGCTGCCTGATATTGTTGGATATTGTTGGCAGCGTTTTTTTACAGCATGGGATTAGACAAAACTAACCTGAGTAAGCAATATATTTATATTAAGGGAGGAAAAAATGAAAAGATTAGCCAAAAGTAAAATGGTTAAAAGAGTTGTGGCATTGGCGGCAGCGGCATTAATGGCGTTCGAGCTTATACCATTCTCTTCTTTGACAGCAAATGCGGCAACGCTTGACATTGCGAGCGGCGTTACAGACGCAGCAAAAGCAGCCGGATTTGGAAAAATGGACGTAACTGTCAAAAGCGATGATGCGACATTTGACGGTGCAAAAGCCACAGTGACAATGAGTGATGGCGGTGAAGAATACAACAAAGCAATTCAGGCGTTGAGAGATGCAGGTATTGCTGTTGATTACCGCACTACATATATGTTTGGTTTTTCTGCCGAATCAGGAGACAAAGTTCTTGATATGAGCAAAGCAAAAGCTGATATAGACGCCGGATGGGGGTTGCTTCCTACTGACGGTGAATTTATGCAGGAGAACGTCAAATATTCTGTTTATGTTTACGATGGAAAGACAGTAAGACAACAGACAGAAGGCGTTACGGTAGAAGATTATTACGGTTTGCCTTACTACAGCGGCTATCAGAAATTCACGGTAAACGGTGACGAGAAAGTATTATATGTGACTGAACTCAAGGCACATGAAGCACTTGAGCCGGGCGTTTATTCAATAGATGCAAACCTTACTGTACTCGGTAAAAACAATGCGGTGCTTTCGGGAGTTCAGGTATATCTTACAAATACAGATTTACCTCCTGTAGAGCCGTTAAAGCAGAACGGTCTTCTTACCGTTAATAACGACGGAAGCATGGAATTAAGCATTGAAAACTTCAGTGGAATATTCACACTCCAGCAGATAGAAGACGGTACAGATGTTCATGTTACAGGCAGAACAATGGATAAGACAGGTCTTGATACAGAACCTACAACACGTATTAACGGTTTGAAGATCAAGCTTGATAACTACAATGGTTTTTACAGCTTTACAAATGCAAAACAGTATCCTGTTATTTTAATGGGATATACACAGATGCCGGTTGATTTGATTGTTGATTTCGACAGTGCGGAGCTTATCTATAAGCCTGAAGCAGGAAAGACAGAGTATACTAAGTTATTCACAGACGAAGAGACAGGTATAACAGCAACTGTAAGAACAACAGACGAGACACAGGGTAAGAAACTTGACGGTGCGACATTTAAGGCTTCAAAGATTACAGGCAGTGAATATGATGATATGTACTACAGAATGTACAGATACAGATATTCAGATGAGTATATTTTCTACAATTTCACACTTACTGCCGCAGACGGAAGCAAACTTGCAACAGGTGACAATGATAATATGCTTGTAAATGTAGGCAACATTCCTGTAGGAGAAGTTTCATATCCGCAGGTAACCATCGTCGGAGATGAACTTACAGACCATTCTGTTTCATATGCTGATGGAAAGGCAGTAGTTAATCTTAACGGTCTTTGCAAGGCAGTCTTTTATGATAAGTACGACGGCTATGATATTTATCATGCTGATTCTACAGCAACAGATGGAAGCGGCTTTAAACTTACAAGATATGCCCTTTCATCAAGCATGGTAAGCAGTGACGGCGAGGCAAGAAGCGAAGCTTCGGGCAATGAAATAAAGTATTATGCAAAGCTTGCAACTACAAACTCAATGAGTGGAGTAAGCAACAAATGTGATGAAAGATTTGAGATTTCGTTACCGTCTGAAAATGTAAAGAAACATATCTATCTTGTTATGACAGATGGAGAAAATACTTATGTAAGAGATTACAAAGATATTGAAAAATGGTATAAAGACGGCAGAACATATCTTAATATTTTGGATCGCTCAGGTAAAAATGCTGAGGGAAAATATATCGATTCAGATAAGAATGTAACTTATAAGTTCACTAATAAAGAAGTATACGGTGAAGAAGTTTACAGTCGTGATTTTTATGTAAGAGTTATAAAAGCGTTGAATAACGGATATAACAATGTTACACCGAGTGAGAAAACACCTGTGGCATATATATTAAATACAGACAGTGCATATGCAGGCATGCCTATTTTGAAATCAGATTATAATTGGTCTACAACATATAACGGTAAGGAACAGCCTGACCATAAGTGGATGCTTGCCGATAATTCATCGGTTAACGGAACTTTAAACGCAACCAATGCGGGAACTTATACATTTACGGTTACACCTGATGACGGATATACATGGATAGACGGAACTAAGGATACAAAGACTTATAGCTGGGAAATGGGAAAGGCAACTCTTGCTACGAGCATAGATATTGCTAAAAAGGTTGTGTCTTCAGATGAAAAGATTCCTGAAATGTCTTTGAGAATTACACAGTTTGTAAACGGAGAGACACAGGAAACAGCTTCGGGCTTTGTTATGCCGACAATATCTGGTATTCCAGAAAAGCTTGAAAAAGGACAGGTATATACAATACAGGTTGAGGGCGGAAGTGCCGATAACTATAACTTTTCTCGCGACAGTGTAAAACTTACTGTATTAAAAGACGGACAGGTATGTGTAAAGGCACCTGTTAAGAGTACCTTTATATATAACGGTAAGATACAGAGCGTTATGAACTGTATAACGGAAGATGAGACTTCAAAGCAGTTCTATACATCAGAGAATACAGATGTTGAAGTTAAAAATGCTTATGATTCAAATTATAAAAATCCTTTATATTTCAGATTGAAAGATAAAGAAAACTACATATGGGACGACGGAACAACCGCAGACAAAAAGTTTGTATGCCAGGTTGCAAAGGCAGAACTTACGGTTTCATATGTAAGCGAGACTATCGAAGAAGGTCAGACACCTGCTCTCGAAGTAAAGTATGACGGATTTTTGGAAGATGATAATATCGACAATCAGAAAGATTTCAATACAAAAATTTATGTAGAAGCACCTGAAGTTCTTGAGGGCGGTAAGACATATGAGCTTACACCTAAGGGCAGTGAATATCTTAACAACTATAACATTACATACAAACCGGGTACACTTACTGTATTAAAGAAGCAGGAAGAAAAACCTGATGAGAATGCCAAGACAGTCACAGCTAACCTGATTGTTCCGGGTGAGCTTAATAAACAGCTTCCTGGTGTTACGGCATATATGACTAACCCTGACAACCCTCTCGGAATCGTTCCTGACGGATATGATTCGGTTAATTCGGTTGCACCTACAACACCTGTAAGCAACAATGCAAAACTTACGGATAACGGTGACGGAACATACAATCTTACACTCAATGTTCCGAACCCTGTATTTACATTACAGAAAATCGGTAATTGTTCAAATGCCGAGGTTATATCAGCCGTAAGAGATAACAAGGTATATTCGGGAAATACAGGCGTTTCAAGAAACGGCAGAATTACAAAACTTACAATTAAGTTAAAAGATAACAGCGGAACTTATGTATTCAACGATTGTACGGAATTCCCTACATTATTGGAAACAGACTGGAATGTTCCTCTTACTCTCAACGTAGACTTCTCAGGTACAGCTTCAAACGATAACGTAAGCGTTGTATCAGACGTCAACAAGACAACATCTGATGCCCCGAATGTATCTGTAAGCGGCATGACAAGCGGTGTTAAGGATTATGCCAAGTCACTTCTTACTAAGGAAGAACTTGAAGATGTAATTAATTCCGACGGAAAGCTCAAATTACAGATAAATGTAGGAAATATCGACAATACTGTATCAGATGAGGATAAGCAGCTTGTAAAAGCGGCACTTGAAAATAATACTTCATTAAATAATGCGGTTGTCGGACAGTATCTTGACATCAATGCCGTAATTGCGGGATTTGACAAAAAGATTAGCGAGCTTCAAAACGGCGAGAGCATAACACTTACAGTTAAGCTTAATGATTCAATGATTAACAAGGACGCTGACAGAACATATTATGTTGTAAGAATTCACGAAAACGCAGACGGTGTCAAGACAGCAGAAGTTATTGATACTACATTTGACAGCGTAACGGGAACAATCAAATTTGCAACAGATAAGTTCTCAACATATGCGGTTGTATACACAGACAAGGCAGCAGGAAATTCTGACGGCAATACATCAGACGATGCACAGGGTTCGACAGATGCTCCTTCAACAGATTCACCTTCAACAGGTGATACGGTTCCGTTTGCTCTCTATGTGCTTACAATGATTTCAGCAGGTCTTGCGGCAATTTTAACACTCTCAAAAAAGAGGACAGAAAATGAGTAAAAAGAACAAGGAAATATTAGGTATTGCGGCAGCTATTGTCGCAGCACTAATTGTTCTTGCAGCAGTGCTGGCGGTCAAAGGTCGAAAGACCGACCGCCAGTCTGTTATAAGTAACGATGCGTGCGATGTAAATGTTGGTCTTATAATGGGACCTCCATCAATGGGTCTCGGATATTTTATGAATGAGGCAGAAAACGGTAATACATACAATAATTATTCATTTACGGTAGAAGGAATTGATTATTCTACACTTGCGGCAAAGTTAAATGACGGAACATACGACATTATCACTTGTCCGTCAAATGTAAGTTCAATTCTTTATAACAACAAAGATTTAAAAGATTCGGTCGAGGTAATTTCAATTAATAACCTCGGGCTTTTGCATATTCTGACAACTGACGATTCAATCAACAGCATGGAGGATTTGAAAGGCAGAACAGTATATTCTATCGGCGAGGGAGGTCCTCCGGAATATACTTTTGAATATCTTTTGGATAAATACGGCCTTACGGGACAGGTTAATTTTTCATTCAGGTCAACACCTTTTGAGGTGCTTAACCTTTTACAGGACGAACCGGGAGCTATAGCACTTTTGCCGCAGCCGTTTGTCGAGGTTGCAAAGCTTCTTGTGGATAATCTTCGCACGCCGATTGATGTTACGGAAGCGTGGAATAAATTAAATATCGAGAGCGGTGTACAGTCTGTAACGACGGTTACGGTTGTAAGAAAATCATTTTTACAGGAGCACAGACAGGCGGTTGACGAGTATCTCGAATATGCCAAAAAGTCAACGGATTATACGCTTGCCAATGTGGAGCAGGCTGCAAAATGGACTGAAAAGTACGAGACGTTTTTAAATCCCGATATTGCAGTAAATGCGATTACGCAATGCAGCATATGCACGATTACGGGCAACAAAATGAAGAGCATTTTGTCGGGATTTTTGCAAATAATGTATGAATTAAATCCTGATTCGGTGGGCGGAAAAATGCCTGATGACGAATTCTATTACATACCTTCGTCTGACAGCAATAATGCCGATAACACGGGAAAAGGCACAAATGTGGACAGTGCGGCAGGCAATACGGCACAAAAAGAAACGCCATCCGCAACGGATTCATCAAGCGGTAATTCCGAAAATGCTTCAAACGGCAATTCTGAAAATGCAACGCAGGAAGCCGCAAACGGAAATGACGGCGGCAATTATCAAAATAATTATGCCGACAATTCACAAAACGGCGGTTCGGGTAACGGCTTGGCAGACAATTCGGCAAATAACACAGCAGGAAACCAGCCGTCGGACAATGGCACGGGTGAAGTTAAAATACCTGCCGGAAATTATACCGTTACGGCAAATATATGGTTCAGAAAAGAGGACAGCGGACTGCCGCTCAATCCTCATATTACAAGTGATGTATTCCCGCCGAAAGACCCTGTGAGCAACAATGCACTGCTCACGGTTGACAACAGCGGAAATTGCAGCGTGAGAGTTCCTGTCGTAATCCAGTCAAAGGTTATGACAATTCAGGAGCTTAGCGGATTTTCAAATGTGTCGGTTGAAAATATCGAGCGTGACGGAGACGGTAATATCACGGCGATTACGCTCGGGCTCGGAAAACTTGACAGTATCGGGACAGTTGTGACTGACTCTTGTACGGCGAGCCTGAAAATGGGTGATTTGGCAATGTCAATTTCGGGATTTTCAAGAGACCAGACATGGCCTGCAATGTTTCAAATGAATTAATTGGGTGGTTTTATGGACGAATTATTAAAAAGAAAAAAGCCGAAAACAAAAGAGAACAGAATCAAAATGACATTCATCGTTATTTTTTGGCTTATCATATGGGAGATTGCAGACAGAATTATAGATAACAAAATTGTTCTTTCGGGGCCTGTGCACATCGTGCAGGCTCTCGTAAGAAACATGGGACAGGCGGATTTCTGGGCGATATGCACGGCTTCGTTTTTTAGAATCGCAATCGGTTTTATATTGTCATTCGTTGCAGGCTTCGTGCTTGCCGTCGTCTGTTACAAATTCAGTCTGATAAGGGATTTTTTGGAGCCTATTATTGTTACGTTAAAAACGGTGCCGATGATTTCGTTTGTAATAATGCTTCTTATATGGGTCGGCAATCAGGCACTTACCGTTTATCTTTCATTTCTGATTGTGCTTCCTCTTATTTACACAAATACGCTTGGCGGACTTGAAAATGTCAATCCCGAAATGCTTGAAATGGCGAAGGTATTCGGAATTTCTCCATGGAAGAAGTTTATGTATATTTACAGACCTGCATTTATGCCGTTTCTTTTGAGCAGTTGCAAGGTTTCGCTCGGACTTAGCTGGAAATCGGGAATAATGGCGGAGGTTATTGCAACGCCTAAGCCGTCTATCGGCAGGGAAATGTATGTTGCGAAGCAGTATCTTCAGACGGATAATCTTTTTGCGTGGACGATTGTTGTAATTGTTCTTAGCATTTTATTTGAGGTTGTATTCATGCTTCTTATGAAGCAGGCGGCAAGACCGTGTGGCGGTATTCTCGGTAAAAAGGGGGAAAACGTAAATGATTAAAATAAGCGGACTTTGCAAGTCTTTCGGAAAACATGAGGTTTTGAAAAATCTTAATCTTACGCTTGAAGATAACGGCGTTTACTGCCTTATGGGACCGTCGGGAATGGGAAAAACAACACTTCTTCGCATTATCATGCAGCTTGAAAAAAGCGATGCGGGAAGCATCGAGGGAGCTGATTTAAAGGACATTTCCGTAATGTTTCAGGAGGACAGGCTGTGCGATGTTTTGACACCTGTGGAAAATGTCGTGCTTGTTTGTGAAAAGAATGTCTCAAGAAAGAAAATTTATGATAATCTTTGTAAAATACTTCCGAAGGAATGTCTGATACAGCCCGTAAGCGAGCTTTCTGGCGGCATGAAAAGGCGTGTGGCTCTTGCGAGAGCTATGGAGTACCCCGGAAAAATCGTCATAATGGACGAACCTTTTACAGGACTTGATTATAATACGAAAAAAGAGGTTATCGGTTATATTTTGCAGCAGAAAAGGGACAGAATAATGTTTATTTCAACTCACGGGGAAGAGGATGCAAGCCTTTTGGGGGCTGTAAAGATAAAACTTGAGGATATAAATAATATTTGTGGAGTATAAATATGTATAATTTGGGTATAGATATGGGTACGTCAACCATAAAAATGGTACTTACAAAGGACGGAACCGTTGTTGATAAAAAAATCAAAAAACATCAGGGCAGACTTATGGCGACTGCTGCCGCGATGCTTGAAGAAATCGCAGTGGATACATCTGATTCGGATAAATCTGAGGCTGGTTTATTTGAGACAGATTTTAAGGCACGTGTGACTGTAACGGGCGGTAACAGCGAGGTCTGTATGCAGGCGTGTCCGCAGCTTAATTTACTTGATGATATTCCTGCCGTTGTTGACGGCGTAAAATCACTTGTGCAGCAGGCGGGAAGCATTATTGAGATAGGAAGCCAGGGAGCACGATTTATTACAGATGTGACAGGTGTTCCGAGATTTTCGGTAAATGAACACTGTGCAGGCGGAACGGGCTCGTTTTTTGAGGACCAGATGACACGTCTCGGATTAAAGATTGAGGATTATTCCGCTGAGGTTGCAAAGGCGAGAGAGATTCCGACACTCTCGGGAAGATGTGCGGTATTTGCAAAGACAGATATAATTCACAGACAGCAGGAGGGTGTCGCAAAACAGGATATTCTTCTCGGGCTTTGCTATGCGATGATTAGAAATTTCAAAGCTGTTATAGTAAAAAATCTTCCTGTTAAAAAGCCGGTTGTTTTTTGCGGCGGAGTTACCGAAAACACAGGTGTTATCAGGGCAATCTGCGATATTTTCAAGCTCGGTGAGGACGAACTTATAATTCCCGAAAATGCAAGATACGACGCGGCTGTAGGTGCTGCATTAAATAAAGATGGTTTCGAGATTGACCTGCTTGAGCTTTCAAAGCTTTTTGCGGCGGCAAAATCTGCAGATGATTTTTCATCGGGTCTTGAATCGCTTTATCTTACAGAGGGAACAAAGCTCACAGATCCGCAGGCTACACATGCAATGCCCGATGACGGCTGTTACATCGGAATCGATATAGGCTCTACAAGTACGGATTTGGTGCTTGTTGCACAGGACGGAACTCTTATTGATTTCTGGTATCTTAGGACTGCGGGAGAGCCTGAAAATGTTGTGCGAAAAGCACTTAAAAATGTTCGTGAAAATTACGGTGAATTTAATGTGCTCGGAGTCGGTATCACGGGTTCGGGACGCGAACGCCTCGGAAAAATGATGGGAGCCGACACAATCCTTGATGAGATTACGGCACAGGCAAAGGCGGCTGTTTACTATGTTCCCGATGCCGATACTGTATTTGAAATCGGCGGACAGGATTCAAAATATATTTCGCTTAAAGACGGTGAAGTTGCCGATTTTACAATGAATAAAATCTGTGCCGCGGGAACGGGTTCGTTTGTCGAGGAACAGTCGTTAAGAATGGGCATTCCAATCGGTGAGTTCGGAAATCTTGCTTTGCAGGGTAAAAATCCGTGCGATTTGGGAGAGCGTTGTACTGTATTTATCGAAACTTCGATTGCATCGGCAGAGGGTGCGGGCGTTTCAAGAGAAGATATTGCCGCAGGACTTTGCCATTCTATCGTAAAAAATTATCTTCATAAGGTTGTTGCAAATAAGCCTGTCGGAAAATCTATTGTTTTGCAGGGCGGTGTCGATTACAACCCGGGAATTGTTGCGGCATTTATGAGTGCGTACCGTGACAGGATTACGGTAAGCCCCGTATTTTCGATTTCGGGTGCAATAGGTGCGGCACATCTTGCCAAAGATGCGATGTTAAATGCGGACGGAACACGCAGAAAGAGTACGTTTTTAGGCGTTGATTTTCCTAAGGAAGAAAAGGAAAATGCGGTGTCAAGCGAAGAAATCAGGGCAAACAGGGCATTTTACAGAAAAGCGGGACAATTCCTTTTAGAGGATTATGACAATGTGTGCGATCCGTCGAAAAAGACGGTGGGGGTTCCGCTTTCGCTTATTATGTATAAGTTTTTCCCTCTTGCAAATGAATTTTTTAAAAATCTCGGTTTCAATGTGCTTTTATCCGATTCGACGAATGAACATACGATTGAGGCGGCACAGGCGAGTGCAAAGGGTGAGACCTGTTATCCTATAAAGTTGCTTTACGGACACATGCTTGACCTCGCTGACAAAGGTGTTGATTATATTTTCATGCCGACGATAAGGACAATCAGGCATGTTGATTCAAAAGCCGTACACAACTACGCATGCCCGTATATGCAGACGGCTGCACGTTCAATTTTTAAGACGCTTGAGCTTGAAAAGAGAGGAATTAAGCTAATAAGTCCTGTATTTGACTTTGATTTGGGAACAAAGAGCATGGCGGTTGCAATGCTTGAAGCGGGTAAACAGCTCGGATTTGCAAAACCAAGATGTATGGTTGGAATGCTTAAAGGTGCGGCAGCAGTAAAACGTTTCAGTGCTAATGTAGAACGTGTTGGTGAAGAATTTCTTTCAAATCTGAAGCCTGACGAAAAGGTTATAGTTCTCATCACAAGAACTTACAATATTTCCGACCCTGTGCTTAATATGGGAATCCCGGAAATACTGCTTAACAAGGGCTATAAGGTTATGACGCTCGGAAATATCCCGGGAACCGATATTGATATTGCCGACGATTATCCTAACATGTATTGGCCGTTCGGTGACCATATTTTGTCGGGTGCGAAAATTATCGCACATCACCCGAATTTGTATCCTGTGTATATCACAAATCACGGCTGTGGCCCGGATTCGCTTATTTCACACATGTTCAGGGAAGAAATGGGCGATAAGCCGTATCTTCAGATTGAGGTTGACGAGCATTTTTCAAAGGTCGGCGTAATAACGAGAATCGAAGCATTTTTGAACAGTATTTCTCACAGACTGCCTGTTGAAAAAGCCGCAGATTTCAATATGCTTAATGTGCGACGCCACAAAGCGGATATTGTATACAAGCCGTCAAAGAGTAGAAAACTTTTATTGCCTGACGCGGGATACTACACAGACTGCCTGAAAGTTTATTTTGACAGTTTCGGCTATACGGCTGAGAAATCGCCTGAATTTGATAAGGAAGTGTTAAATATCGGTCGTGCATACATGAATTCCAAAGAATATCTTCCACTTCCTATGCTTCTTGGCAGTATTTTAAAGGTGGACACTAATGCCGGTGGCGTGGATTATCTTGTTCCGTTCAATTATGGAAGTGATGCGGATGGTCAGTATGCGAGAGCAATCAGGACAATTCTTGATAAAACAGGTCATACGGGCGTCGGAATTGTTGCACCTGTGCTTGAGGAACTTATGAATAAGGCCGATGATACTGATATGTTATTCAGAGCAGTGCTCCTCGGGGATATTGTATACACGGTTCCATACGTAAGAAGAGAAGAATTTGCGAAAAAATATATTAACGCAGAGAGCATAAAAAGCATTGAAAATCTTGAATCTGTGGCTGATTTGGCATATGATGAGTGCAGAAAACATGAAGAACAAAATTATATTATAGGAAATGAAGAAAGTCCTGACAGACAGAAGGTTCTTGCTGTAGTCGGTTCACCTCTTTCAGTTACATCCCTTGATGAGGGGATTACGGATAAGCTTGAACTGCGTGGTTATCGTATTGCAAGAATGCCATTTGCCGAGATGATGCTTTTTATGTGGGTTGATAATAAAATGGGTACTGTATCGGATAAAAACAGGCTTGGCATCATGATAAAGCGTATTTCCGACGAGCTTGGTACTTACGGCACATTTGCTTTGGACATTGATGAACTTCTTGAAACAGCTAAGGCAAATCTTGAGGGATTTCAGGGAAATAACGGCAGATACAGATTTGCAAAGACAGTGCAGATGGGTGGATTTGCAGATGCAGTTATTGAGATGTCACCTCGATATGAAAATACGGCAATGGTGTTTGATATGAGAAATCTATCCGATAAGACAAAAGCACCCTTGTATAATCTGTCGCTTGACGGTGACTGGGACGAGGCTTCTGAAAACAGACTGAATTCATTCCTGTATTATTGCAGATGAATGGAGAAATACAATGCATATATCAAAAAATGCTGCGATGCAGATAGTTGATGAAATATCGCAGCTTGTAAAACAAAATATTAATCTTATGGATGAGACGGGGCATATAATTGCAAGTTGTGATAAATCAAGAATAGGTGATTTTCACTATGGAGCATACAAAATCATTACGGAATGTCTAGATGAATATTATCTTAAGAAAGATGATAAGGAAAGAAGAATGAAACAGGGAATTAACCTTCCGCTTGAACTTGATGGTGAAATCGTTGGGGTTGTCGGAATTACCGGAAGTCACGATGATGTAATAACAGCCGGACGTCTGATAAAAAAGATGACCGAAATTCTGCTTATGGAACGCCGTGTCAGTTATCATCAGCTCATGGATAAGCGTGTAAAAAATGCTTTTTTTGAAGAATGGCTTATAAATGACGGATATAAAAACTTTGATGATCTGAGAGAACGTGGAAAATCTCTTGGGATAGATATAGACAAGCCGGGAAGAATTATTATTGTAAGTATTGATGAACTTGATGAGTATAAAGATAATCAGGAGGGTCAGTCTGTAATTGCCAAATTTGAAAATAATGTTGCCGCATTTCTTAACAGAAATGGTTACAAGGCACATTTCAGAAATGCGTCAAGACAGATAATTCTTATAGATGATATGACAACAGAAAAGGTAATTGAATTTTCAAATGAACTTGCAGATTACATATATGAAAAGCAGAAACTGAATCTTAATATAGGGATTGCAGGGAAAAGTGATGATATGCATGAGGCATACATCCAGGCACATAGGGCGTGGAATGCAGCTGCAAATGAACATGAAAAGATTATCTGCTATGAGGATATGAGTCTGGAACTGCTTATTAACTGTATTCCTGCCAAAATTAAGCTTGAATATATTACCAAGCTTTTCAAGAATTCATCTGTTGATGAAGTGAAAGAATATATGTCACTCCTGAAGGCTTATTATAAAGAGCAGGGCTCTATTCAGGCGGTGTCTGATAGTCTTTATATACATAAGAATACATTGCAGTACAGGATTGGCAAGTTGAAGGAACTGACCGGATATGATGTCAGAAAACCATCCGAAAATCCGGCATTATATATGGCATATCTTATTATGCAGGATATAGAAATGGAAAAAAGTGATACATATGCCTTGTTACACGGAACAAAATAATTTGAATAATTATGTTATGTGTAACATGTGAAAAGATTTGCTTCCGTGATATGATTGCACCATAGACAGTACGAGCTATTGTACAAATCGTATAAAAAAATAACGAAAAGGGGTGTTTATTATGTCAGGAATAGCATTAATTATTGTCTTTATTTTAGCTATCATAGTTATGATAGTAGCAATTTCAAAGTTTAAGGTTCATCCTTTCCTTGCTATCATGGCTGTATCACTTATTCTTGCTATAATCGCAGGAATTCCATTTGTTGATACAGTCACGGCAGAAGGAAAGAAGATTTCCGGAATTCCAACAGTAATCGGAGCAGGATTTTCGGGAACATTCAGCAGCATCGGTATTGTAATTATTCTTGGTGCACTTATCGGTTCAGTTCTTGAAAAGACAGGTGCAGCATTAAAGCTTGCCGATATGGTAATTAAAGTTGTTGGTAAGAAGAGACCTGAACTTGCTATTGAACTTATGGGATGGGTTGTTTCAATCCCTGTTTTCTGTGATAGCGGTTTTGTTATTTTGAATCCAATCAGAAAGGCTCTTGTAAAGAGAACAGCAGTATCAAGTGTAGCTATGACAGTTGCTTTGTCAGCAGGTCTTTATATTTCACATGTATTTATTCCACCAACACCTGGTCCGATTGCAGCAGCAAGTACACTTGGTGTAGGTGATAATCTTTTACTTGTAATGGGACTTGGTGTTGTATGTTCTATATTCCCTCTTATTGCAGGTCTTATTTATGCAAAGTTTATCGGTAAGAAAGTAAAGAGTGCAGACGAGACAGGCGATAATGCAGAAGCAGCAAAAACATATGAAGAACTTGTTGCAGAATATGGCAAACTTCCTAATGGATTTAATGCACTTGCTCCAATTCTTGTTCCAATTATACTTATGGCACTTGGCTCAATTTCATCTATGGCCGGCTGGACAGGAGCACTTGATATCGCCTGCCAGTTCTTAGGAAAGCCAATTATTGCCCTTGCAGTTGGTACAATATTTGCAGTAATCCAGCTTGCAACTGCTCATAAGATGAGTGATTTTTATAACATTACTAATGAGACATTAAAAACTGTTGGTCCTATTCTTTTTGTAACAGCAGCAGGTGGTGTTCTTGGTAAAGTTATTTCTTCAACATCAATGGTAAGCTACATAACACAGCATGCAGAAGTGCTTTCGGCAGTAGGTATATTCTTCCCGTTCATACTTGCAGCAATATTAAAGAGTGCACAGGGTTCATCAACAGTTGCTATTACAACAACAGCAGGTATACTTGCTCCGCTTCTTCCTGTACTCGGACTTGCAACACCTGTAAAGTCAGTACTTTGTGTAATGGCTATTGGTGCCGGTGCCATGACAGTATCACATGCTAACGATTCATATTTCTGGGTTGTTACTAACTTTGGTGATATGACACCTGAACAGGGATATAAGACGCAGACAGTATGTACATTAATCATGGGTATTGCATCTATGGTTGAGATATTCATACTTTCATTATTCTTATAATTAAAATGCTGTTAAAATGATATAAAATCAGGAGGATTTATATGGTTATTGGGTTTATCGGACTTGGAATAATGGGGAAACCAATGGCGAAGAATCTTTGTAAAGCAGGATATTCATTAATTGTTAATGACCATCATATAGAAAATATTAATGAACTTGAAAAATGTGGTGCAGAAAGCGGAACATTAGAATATATTGCGAAAAACAGTGATGTTGTTATTACAATGCTTCCAAACAGCCCACAGGTAAAAGAAGTAATTCTTGGTGAAAATGGTGTAGCCCGGTATATGAAATCAGGTACATGTTTTATAGATATGAGTTCAATAAATCCGGTTGACAGCAGATATATTGGAAAAATTTTGAAAGAGAAAGAAATTGAAATGCTTGATGCTCCCGTATCCGGTGGAGAACCAAAAGCCATAGATGGAACAGTTGCATTTATGGTTGGCGGAGATGAGAATACATTTGAAAAATATAAAGAAATACTTTTTAAAATGGGTTCATCTGTAACCAGATGCGGTGAGCTTGGAGCAGGAAATACAACTAAACTTGCTAATCAGATAATTGTTGCAGGTAATATACAGGCAGTGTCAGAAGCATTTATTCTGGCAAAAAAGGCCGGTGTTAATCCTGAGTGTGTCTTTGAGGCAATAAAAGGCGGACTTGCTGGTTCTACAGTAATGAACGCAAAAGTGCCTATGATGATTAATGATGATGTAAAGCCGGGATTCAGGGTTGATTTACACATCAAAGATTTGAATAATGCTTTGGAATGTGCACACAGTGTTGGTGCTGTTGTTCCAATGACATCACAGATTCAGGAGATAATGCAATATCTTCATAATAATGGAGACGGAAGCAGTGACCACAGTGCAATAATTCATTATTATGAGAAACTGGCAGATATCAAACTTTAATATTTGTATTTCGATAAAAACCAGAAAAGTCTGGCATATAATAGAAGATCAGACGGAAAGGGGAAACATATGAATTATGAATTAAAAAAGGTTGCAGATAATATAATAGATGCAGCAATAAAAGCTGTTCTGCCGGATAAAGCAGTAATAAGAGCACTTGAGAATAAAGAATTTCCCGGCAGGGTAGTTCTTGTTTCAGTAGGAAAAGCAGCATGGCAGATGGCAAATGCTGCATCAGAATATTTGGGCGATAGAATAGATAAAGGTATTGTTATAACAAAATATGGACATGTCAAAGGTGAGATAGAAAATGTGACATGTTTTGAAGCAGGACATCCTGTGCCTGATGACAATTCCTTTAAGGCAACACAGAAAGTCCTTGATATGGTTTCTGATTTAAAAAGTAATGATACAGTTCTTTTTCTCCTTTCAGGAGGTGGAAGTGCATTGTTTGAAAAACCACAGATTTCAGGTGATGAGCTCTCAGACATAACTAATCAGCTTCTTTCCTGTGGTGCAGACATTGTGGAGATAAATACTATAAGAAAACGTTTATCTATGGTAAAAGGCGGAAGATTTGCAAAAATATGCGAACCGGCACATGTATATTCAATTGTGCTTTCAGACATACTTGGAGATCCTCTTGATATGATTGCTTCCGGACCGGCGTGTCCTGATTCTACTACATGTGAGGATGCAAAAAAAATTGTAAATAAATATAACCTGAAGCTTTCACCGGATGCTGAAAAGCTTATGGAGGTTGAAACACCAAAAAAACTGGATAATGTTACGACATTGATTAATGGTAGTGTAAGAGAACTTTGCAATGCAGCGGCAAAAGAATGTGAAAAACATGGTTTTGAGTCAGTAATTCTTACAGACCAGCTTTGCTGTCAGGCGAAGGAAGCAGGAAGTTTTCTTGCTTCTATAGCAAAAACACATTGCCATGGTAATAAAAAGACAGCCTATATTGCCGGTGGCGAGACAGTTGTTAATCTCACCGGACATGGCAAAGGCGGAAGAAATCAGGAGATTGCACTGTCAGCAGCCAGTGGAATTGATGGTATTAAAAATGCTGCCATATTCAGTATCGGAAGCGACGGAACTGATGGTCCGACAGATGCCGCTGGAGGATATGCTGATGCTGATACTGCGGGAGAACTCAGAAAGAAAGGCATTAATATATTTGATGTTCTCAGACAAAATGATGCATATAATGCGTTAAAAGAAACAGGCGGACTTATTATAACTGGTCCGACCGGAACAAATGTTAATGATGTTGCTGTGCTTCTTATTGATTGCGATTGATAGTTAATAAGAAGAATCCGGTAATATTCATATAAAAGTACCTTCCATCCTATTTGCAGGACTGCCACACTAAGTGATTGGTTTGGCAGTCCTTTTTATTTACGCGTGTAACGAGCCAAAGTCCGTGCTTGCACGAGACCTTGGCGAGTGCCGCGATAACTTGAGAAACCCGCGGAGCGTGTTTCTCATAGTTTATTAGGACTGAAGTATATAATTGAATTTAATATGTGTAAAAATGCCAACATGATTTGCTTTTAAAAAATTATCGGGATATAATTAAATAAAATTAACGTGAATATAAATATTGATTTATAGAGGAGGTACAATTTTATGGTGAAAAATTTTGGACAGTTATCATCAGGGGAAACAGCACATCTTTACAGTTTAATGACAGATATGTTAAGAATTTGTGTCACTGATTTTGGCGGAACACTTGTGAGTGTGGAAGTTAAGGATAAATCAGGCGAATTTGTTGACGTAACGCTTGGTTATGATGATGTTGCAGGTTATGAAAATGACAATGACTGTTTTGGGTTTAATATCGGAAGAAATGCAAACAGAATTTCCAATGCACAATTTACCTTAAATAATATTAAATATGTACTTGCAAAAAATGATGGGGAAAATAATCTGCATAGCGGGCCACATCTTTTTTCAAAAAGAATGTGGCATGTAACAGAATACAGGGATGATTCAATTATATTTGAAATTGAGAGCCTGCATCTTGACCAGGGATTTCCCGGAAATGCAAAGTTTTATATTATATACAGAATAACAGGCAGTAATTCATTTGAGATTGAGTATAATGCAGTTTCTGATATGGATACAGTAATTAATATGACAAATCACAGTTATTTTAATCTTAATGGAGAGGGAAGTGGAAGTATTGTTAATCATAAGACCGTTATACATGCAGTTTCTTTTACACCATTAAAAGCCGGTGCAATTCCTACAGGAGAAGTTCGTGCAGTTGATAAAACACCTATGGATTTTAGAAAAATAAAAAGAATAGGTAATGATATTAATTCAGAATATGAGCAGATTAAGATTGCGGGAGGTTACGACCATAACTGGGTGATTGACCACCCTGATTCACAGAATCTGGCTGAATGTGTGGAAGTTTACGGAGACAAAACCGGTATTGCTATGAAGATAAGCTCGGATTATCCGGGAATTCAGATGTATACAGGCAATTATATTGGAAATGTAAAAGGAAAACACGGACATATATATGCACCCCGTGATGGGGTATGTTTTGAGCCGCAGTATTTTCCGGATGCAGTCAACAGACCAGAGTTTGAAAGTTCTGTATGTAAGGCGGGTCAGAAATTTGATAAAAAAATAAAGTATGTTTTTTTTAATGATAAATATTGCTAATATTTGTATTTTGAATTATATTGTTCATTGAAAGATTTATTAATAAATGGAGGATTTATGAAAAAAATTAGCGAACTTATGCCGGAGGCGTATGATTTTAATGGAAAGCTTCCATTAAAGCAGGCAATACCACTTGGACTTCAGCATGTTATGGCGATGTTTGTTGGTAATCTTACACCGCTTCTTATTATAACCGGTGCATGCGGGATTGGTGCAGGAAGTGAATATGCATCTGTTCAGGTTGCACTTTTACAGAATGCGATGATTATAGCCGGTATTGTAACACTTATTCAGTTATTTGCAATTGGACCAATAGGTGGAAAAGTACCTATTATTATGGGTACAAGTTCCGGATTTATAGGAGTATTCAGCAGTGTAACTAAAATTATGGGCGGTGGAGTATTAGCTTATGGAGCACTGATGGGGGCATCTATTATAGGAGGCTTGTTTGAGACTGTACTTGGAGCATTTATTAAACCTTTGAGAAGATTTTTTCCATCAGTAGTGACAGGAACTGTAGTTTTATCTATAGGTTTGTCACTTATATCAGTTGGTATTAATTCTTTTGGAGGTGGAAATTCAGCTAAAGATTTTGGCTCTTTGGAAAATCTTTTTCTGGCTTTTGTTGTCCTTGTAGTGATATTGTTTTTTAAACATTGGACGAAAGGATATATTAGTTCATCAGCTATACTTATTGGAATTATAGTTGGTTATATTGTTGCATTTATTATGGGATTAGTTCTTCCACATACAGCAGTTTCTGCTGATGGAGTAGAATATACAAAGTCATGGGTGCTTAACTGGAACAAAGTTGCAGAGGCAAAATGGATTGCAATTCCAAAGTTTATGCCGATAAAACCTGTATTTGACCTGAGAGCAATTTTGCCGGTGCTTGTTATGTTTGTTGTTACAGCGGTAGAAACAGTTGGTGATATTTCGGGTGTTATGGAAGGTGGAATGCAAAGAGAAGCAACAGACAAGGAACTTTCAGGCGGTGTTATGTGTGATGGTATCGGTTCAACACTGGCAGCATTGTTTGGCGTTCTTCCTAATACATCATTTAGCCAGAATGTTGGTCTTGTTGCAATGACAAAGGTTGTTAACAGAATAGCACTTGCTTCAGGAGCTGTTTTTCTTATACTCTGTGGACTTATTCCAAAACTAGGTGCATTAATTTCAATTATGCCTCAGTCTGTACTTGGAGGTGCTGCAGTTATGATGTTCTCATCAATTATAGTAAGCGGTATTCAGCTTATAACTAAAGAACCTCTAAATGCAAGAAGACTTTCTATAGTTTCAGTTGCACTTGGAGTAGGTTATGGTATGGGAGTCAGTCCGGCAATTCTTTCACATACACCACAGGCAGTCCAGCTTATATTTGGTGAATCTGGTATTGTTCCGGCAGCAGTTGTTGCAATAATACTTAATGTGATATTGCCGAAAGACGAATAATATCATCCGGTGTGTCAATATCATATAATTCATATTTATCCTGTGCAGGAACAGCAATGACCTGTGCAGGATATTTTTTAATAAGAAATCCGCCACCTTTGTGTTCTGGGAGATTTAAAAGTTCGTTAAAATAATGAGATGGAAATATACATGGAGAGCCGGCATTTCCGTTAAAACTAAGTCTGCATATTTTATCATTATGATAAACAAATAAAAGACAAAGAAGTTGTAGGCTTGTTCTTTTTATTAATGGTTGATCTGCTGGCAGAAATAAAATTCCACCAGAATATGAATTATTAATAATATGTGTCACGCCGATACGTATCATGTCATTTCTGTATGGCATATCATGTTTTATAAAATGTATATTTTCATGCCTGCATATATCGGCTACATCGTTGTGGCGTGTCACAACAATACGGTCTTTAAAATTTACAAAGCGGCTTTCTGATATAGCATTTTCAATAAGCGTTTTTCCATTAAAGTCAGCAGTCAGCTTATTATGACCAAATCTTTTTGACATGCCTGAGGCCATGATAATGCATGAGAGGTTATTGAATATAGTGTCTATATCTATAAGAAGTACATCTTTTCGTGAACGTATTTTGTCAAGAAAAGATGTTGACTGTTTCCTTATTACAGCTAATACATGTGAACTGTTCAGAAGTTCAAATATAGAAGTCTGGAATTGAATGCAGGAACTTTCAAGATATCCGAGTTCATCAATAACAAAAAATCTATTATTTGAATTGTCAATGTGTGAACGGATAGCCGGTATGGCACATTTAAGAAAACCTTCTTGTACGGCTTTCATGTTATTGCCTTTTGATAAAGAATCAGGGTTTGCGGTTAGTGGAGTGCCTATTGTATATTCACGTGCATTTTCAATAAGATTAGATTTTATAACTACTTCAGGTTTCATGGTTTTGTAACTTCGCAAAAAATCAAAATTTTCATTTAAAAGTACGCATAAATTATTTAAAAGAGTTGATTTGCCACTGCCCTTGCAACCTGTAATAAAAAGATGTTTCTTGCCGGTTATATTGTAAAAATTAAGGACCGCTGAAGCATCCATATAAAAATTATTCATAATAATCCCATCCTTTATAATGAAAGAACTGTTTTGTGTAATCTACCGTTAGCATCGGCACATTCAACTACATTAATATTACTGTATAAAAATGACATTTTTTCATTGATTTCTGTAATATCTGCTGTATGGACATCAATATCAGATATGATTTTTCCGTTTTTCATAAGAAATATTACATCGCTGTATTCAAGTGCCAGTTCAGGACTGTGGATACACATTATTACACATTTATTATTTTTTGAAATACGAGTTATATGCTTCATAAGCATATGTCGATTTGCAAAATCAAGAGCACTGTCGGGTTCATCAAGAAGCAGAAGAGGAGTATCTTCTATAAGCGTTCTTGCAAGTATGCATAACTGTTTCTGCCCTTCACTTAAAGTTAAAAAATCAGTGTTGTATAAACCGGCAAGCCCTACAGAATCGATAGCTTTATCAACCTGCTGTCTCATATTACTGCTGTATGATTCAAATATACGAAGATATGGATTAAATCCTAAAAGACATGCTTCTCTTACTGTCATACTTATATTTATTCCGGTTTTCTGCGGTATATAGCTTATTAACCGGGCTCTTTTTTTTACTGACATTTTTTCCAGTGTTTTTCCGTTAAGTCTGCATATGCCATTGTGACCGGTAAGATTCATAACAGCTTTCATAAGGGAAGTTTTGCCACATCCATTATTTCCGATAATAGCATAAATATGTCCGGAATGTGCATTAAAGCTTACATTTTCAACAGCACATTTATGACCATAGTATACAGATACATCTGATATATCAAGTGTTGGAACGATTAAATCAGGCATTACAAATCCTCCTTTTTGTTTGATTTTATAAGAAGAATTATAAGCAGTGGTGCCCCAATAACAGATGTAAATATACTTACAGGAAGTTCGGATGATGATAAACTTCTTGCAAAAATATCTGAAAGAGTCATTATAATAGTGCCGGCAAAACCGCTTGAAATGTATGTGAAACGGTCATTTCTTCCAGTGAGCAGTCTGGCAATATGTGGGGCTATAAGACCGATAAAACTTATGAGACCGGTTACACATATTATTGATGAAACTATTAACGTCGCTGTAATCAGTATAATGAATCTGAATATTGTGACATTTACACCTAAAGAAGCTGCTTCATCTTCATTGATAGATAGTATTAGAATTTGCCTGTATAGTAAAAGTATAATAAAAAAACCAATAAATGTTATAAAAAAGGGAATAGCAATACTGTCGATGGATATACCATTGAGACTTCCCATAATCCAGTATTCTATGGATGCAAGCTGTTTTTCCGGGTCAGCAGCAAGTTTTAAAAACATAAGAATTGTCTGTGCAACAGAGTGGATTGCAATACCTGTAAGTATTATGGTGTATCTGTTTTTTCCCGGAACTGCATATGCTGTAAGAAGTGTAATCGAAAGTGCAATTAGACCTCCTGCAAATGCACATATTGAAATAAATGGTGCTGAAGCTGAAACTGCAACGATAGCAAATGCTGCACCGGCACTTGCCCCGGATGAAACACCTGCAATATCAGGCGATGCAAGAGGATTTTTAAATACCAGCTGGTAAACATAACCGGCAATTGAGAGACCAAATCCACCAATAATTCCCATAAGTACACGTGGTAAGCGGAGACGGAAAAACACCATAAGCATCATTTTATCGCCGTCCAGTAATCCTTTTATTGTAAGTGGATATTGTCCTGTAAAAACTGACCATATGGATACTGCAATAAGAAGCAGTATCCATATAACAGATAAAAATATAATTTTGTTTTTGTAGTTAGTGATTTTTAACATAAATCATTCCCATATTATTTTGAAGGTGTAAATCCATAGAAATTTTTATAAAATTCTGTTACGCATGATTCGTAGAAATCTTTTGTTATTTTATCAGGATGAAGGATATGTGCAATATAAATACTGCCGAGAAAACTTCCTGGTACCGGAGAGTCCCATGCTTCAGTATCATTTGGAAGCTTTACAACATTTTTATTTTTAATTGCTGTGCAGTTTGCAAGATTGGCATCATTTAATACATCGTCAACAGAGTATGATGCATCAGCAGCTATAATAATATATTCAGGATTCCATGTAAGAATCTGTTCGTAAGAAACATTTGCCCAATAAGTATCTGTAAGTTCAGATGCAACATTCTTCCCGCCGGCATTTGTAAGAAGCGTATCCTGATACATATGACTGCCTGCTGTTGACAGAACAGAGCTGTTACCGGCAAGATATACAGATGGGGCTTTTTCATCTGCAACATCGTTTTTTGTACTTGTTAAAAATGTATCTATTGAATTATTAAGAGCAGTAGCTCTTCCATATGTATTAGTTATTGTTCCTGCTAAAGTTATGCATTCCTTTAAAAGCGACTGATCTTCAGGATTTACAACAACTGCTTTTATACCAAGTTCATCAAGTGTATCGGCAGCTTTTTTTAATTTTATCGGAAGGAATACTACATCAGGAGCAGCTGCAACGCATGCTTCTGTATTAAATTCTTTTGCAGTTCCCATATTAGGCAGATTTACTGCTGAAGGAGCAGCAAGTTTATATATATTTCGTGTGTTTGCTTTTGCTTCAATACCAACGAGCTTATCTGTTAATCCCAGTGCGATAAGAAGACTTGTTGAAATATAGTATGAAGAAGCAATTTTTTCAGGAGCTTTATCAAATGTTACAGTTCTTCCAGCCTGGTCAGTAACAGTGAGTGGGTAACTTACGCCGATTTCGTTGAAATCAGACATGATTTCAAAAGCAGATGTAGTGTTTTCTGTTGTGTTTTTATTATTGCTGTCAGAATGTGAAGAGTTGCACGCAGTGACAGAGATGAGCATAATCATCGATAATGCGACAGCTGATATTTTTTTGAAAAATTTCATTATCAAAATCCTTTCATTAATTTAATTTAGCAAATAGAGTTTATCAGATTGACAATATTTTTACAAGCCGTTATATTTATAGCAGTTAGATGCAGAGTTTTGCAAAATTAAAAGATTGGAGTTTTTATGCTTAATATACAGAATTATATTAAAGTTGAAAGTCTTGATGAAGCTTATGAGCTTAACCAGAAAAAGAATAACAAAATTATTGGCGGTATGATGTGGATGCGTATGGGCGATAGCAGAATAAATACAGCAATTGATTTGTCAGGACTTGGACTTGATAAAATTGAAGAAAATGATGATGAATTTAGAATTGGATGTATGGTAACATTAAGACAGTTGGAAGTTCATGATGGATTTAATCAATATACCGGTGGGTGTGTAAAAGAAGCTTTAAGACATATTGTCGGGGTTCAGTTCAGGAATCTTGCGACAGTTGGGGGAAGTGTATTTGGAAGATATGGTTTCTCTGATGTGCTTACACTTCTGATTGGACTAGATTCTTATGTTGAATTATATAAGGAAGGTATTGTCAGGCTTGAAGACTATGCTGGTCGAAGCTATGACAATGATATTATTGTAAATATTATTGTAAAGAAAAGACCGGTGCATATGTTTTATGAAGCGGTGAGAATTACTGAAACTGATCTGCCTGTATTGACATGTGCAGGAGTAAAGTTTGCAGATACAGGTTTATGCAATATTTGTATAGGTGCACGACCTGGGAAGGCTGTTATTGTTAAAGATACTTATGACATACTTTCATCTGGAATTAGTGAAGAATCAATAGAAAAATTTGCTGATTTTGTTGAAAAAAATCTGCCAACACAGGGAAATATGCGTGGAAGTGCCGGTTATAGAAGCCATCTCGCAGGTGTTCTTACAAAAAGAGCTTTAATAAATATTAATAAATAATTGAGATTCAGATGGGAGAATATATGTTAGTTAACATTAAATTAAATGGAAAATCTGTCGTGTCTGATATAGCCGCTGATATGACACTTTATGATTTTGTTAGAAAACACGGATGCTATAGTGTAAAATGCGGCTGTGAAACTTCTAATTGTGGTCTGTGCACAGTGTTTCTTGATGAAAAGCCTGTTCTTTCATGTTCAGTTCTTGCTGTAAGAGCGGATAAGTGCAGTGTAACAACGCTCGAAGGTATTCAGGAAGAGGCTTCTGAATTTGTAACTTTTATAGCAGACCAGGGAGCTGAACAGTGTGGTTTTTGCAATCCGGGATTTGTTATGAATGCAATTGCACTTTTCAGAGAAAATCCATATCCGGATGAAAATGAAATTAGAGAATTTCTGTCAGGAAATCTCTGCAGGTGTTCAGGTTATGAAGGGCAGCTCAGAGGAATTCTTAATTATATTAAAGCTAAAAAAGAAAAGGAGTTACAGTAATGAAAGCAGTTAATAAAGCTATACGAAAAAAAGATGCGATGCAGCTTCTGCTTGGAAAGCCTGTGTATACAGATGATATTGCACCAGATGACTGTCTTATTGTGAAGTTGTTGCGTTCTCCTTATGCTAATGCTGTCATTAAGGATATTAATGCGGATATAGCAATGAAAGTACCTGGAATAGAGGCAGTTTTTACATATAAAGATATTGACCAGAATATGAAACGTTTTACATGTGCCGGACAGACATATCCTGAGCCAAGTCCGTATGACAGGCTCATACTTGACAGACATGTAAGATTTATAGGGGATACTGTTGCTATTGTTGCCGGGGTTGATGAAAAGTGTGTTGATAAGGCAATGAAGCTTATAAAAGTAGAATATGAAGTACTTGAACCTGTACTTGATTTTACTAAAGCGAAAGATAATAAAATTCTCGTTCATCCTGAAGATACCTGGGAATCACTTTGTCCTGTCGGAGCTGACAACAAAAGAAATCTTTGTGCACATGATGAGAGTGGTAATGGAGATATAGATAAAGTCCTGAATGAGTGTGATGTTGTTATTGACAGAACATATCATACAAAAGCATGCCAGCAGAGTATGATGGAGACTTTCAGGACGTTTTGCACAATAGATACATATGGCAGACTTCATGTTGTAAGCTCAACACAGATTGTATTCCACTGCAGAAGAATCATATCTCACGCACTTGGAATTTCGCCATCAATGATAAGGGTTACAAAGCCTAGGATTGGTGGTGGCTTTGGAGCAAAGCAGACGTCTGTTTCAGAGATATATCCTGCATTTGTAACTTGGATGACAAAAAAGCCTTCAAAGATTATTTTTTCTAGAAAAGAATCATTGTCAGCATCATCACCAAGACATGAAATGCAGATGCATGTAAGACTTGGTGCAACAAAAGATGGCATAGTAAAAGGGATAGATTTGTACACATTGTCAAATACTGGGGCATATGGTGAGCATGGACCAACTACAGTCGGACTTTCAGGGCATAAATCAATTCCACTTTATGGAAAGGCAGAAGCATTCCGTTTTGTAAGTGATGTTGTATATACTAATGTTATGTCAGCTGGTGCATATAGAGGGTATGGTGCAACGCAGGGACTTTTTGCTGTAGAATCTGCAGTAAATGAACTGGCAGATATTCTTCATATGGATCCGTTTGAAATAAGATTTAAGAATATAGTAAAAGAGGGGGATGTAATGCCAGCTTATTATGGACAGGTAAATACAAGCTGTGCATTGGACAAATGTCTTTTAAAAGTTAAAGAAATGATAAAGTGGGATGAAAAATACCCTATGCGTAAAATTTCCGATACAAAAGCCCGTTATGTTGGAATGGGAATGGCAATGCAGGGTTCTGGTATTTCCGGCGTAGATGTAGGAAGTGCAACTTTAAAGCTGAATGATGAAGGCGTCTATACAATGAACATAGGTGCAGCTGATATGGGTACAGGTTGTGATACCATACTTGCACAGATTGCAGCAGAAGTTCTTGAATGTAATACCGATGATATAAGCGTATTTGGTGCAGATACTGATATTTCACCTTATGATTCCGGTTCATATGCATCAAGTACAACTTATATAACCGGTAAGGCTGTTGAAAAATGTGCATTAGAATTACGTGACAGAATTGAAACGCTCGGTGCAAAAATACTTGGATGCAATAAATGTGATGTTAAATTCGATGGCAGCAAAGTGATATGTGAATCAGGCAATAATAAAGATAAGAGTGTAACACTTGCAGATATTGCCACAGCATCAATGTGTGGAAATGATATATCACTTTCTGTTACTAATACTCATTCATCACCAATCTCGCCGCCACCATTTATGGTTGGTGCAGCGGAAGTTGAAGTTGATCTGCTTACAGGTGAGAGCCATATTGTTGAATATGATGCATGTGTAGATTGTGGAACTCCGGTCAATCCAAATCTTGCAAGAGTACAGGCAGAAGGTGGCATTTTGCAGGGAATTGGAATGGCAATGTCAGAAAATATCACATATTCAGATAAAGGAAAACTATATGAAAACTCTTTCTTACAATATAAAATACCATCTAGAATGGATATTGGACATATTAATGTTGAGTTTGAGAGCAGTTATGAAAACGCAGGTCCATTTGGTGCAAAATCGATAGGTGAAGTAGTAATTAATACACCGCTTCCTGCAATTACAGATGCGTTAAGCCATGCAGCAGGGAAACGTTTTTATGAACTGCCTATAACTCCTGAGCAGATTGCAATGTCTAATTCATTGTAAGCATTTTTTTATAACTGCTTGGCGACATTCCCATATTTTTCTTAAAGACATCACCGAAAAAGTTGCTGCTGTTGTAACCACACAGCACAGCGATTTCTGTGATGTTTTTTTCTGAAGAAATAAGCAGGGATTTGGCAGCTTCAATCCTTGTTTTTGTCAGATATTCCTTAAATGTCATGTTTGTGAATGCTTTTATTTTCTTTGACAGCCCTGATTCACTGAGTCCGAATTTCTTTGCAAGTCCAGGAAGGGTCAGGTCATTTCCGTAATTGTCATCTATATAATGAAGAATCTCGCCGGTAGTGATATTGGACAGGTCAGTTTTCTTAATGATTTCATCATTGTATCGGTGGCATCTTATAATGTAAATAATCATTTCAAAAAAATAAGCCTTTGTGAGAGGGGCAGAAAGATTATCAATATTATACTTTTCAAACTGGATTTTTTCAAATAATGAAGAAAGATTAGAAAAACTCTTTCTTGACAACTTTATATGGCGGTTTATGAAAAGATTGTCGATTTCTTCCTTAAAATTATCATCAAAATACCAATTGAGCTGTTCTGTTGATATGTATAGGACTGTTCTTTTTACATCCACTGTATCATAATATACAAATGTATGCTCTTTAAAAGCAGGAATAAACAGAACACTTCCGTCTTCAAGGGTATATTTTTCATTTTCTATATAAACATGGCATTTACCTGACTGCAAAAAGTATATTTCATTAAACTGATGTGAATGTGAAAGAGGAGGCAATCCTTCAACATGTCGGGTTCTATGGTCAATTACAAAGTCTTTACTGATTTTTTCTAACATATATATAATCCTCACTTTTTAATCTTTAGAATTTTTAATCAGGACTTATAACGGTACTTTTTATAAAAGTCCTTATTTCATGTAAATTATAATTTATTTTGCAGATAATTGGTAGTATGTTTTTGGTAACAAATTTATAATGAAGTCATAAAATATTCACAAAAACTCATAAGGAGGCAGTAAAAAATGCGAAAAGTTACTAAGTCATTGGTTACGCTTGGATTATGCACAACAATGCTGGCGGGAGCGTTTATTAGTGTTCCTACAGCTGGTGCACTTTCAGGTCTTTCCAAAGTTGATACTGTATATGCAGCAGACGGTGAACAGGTTGAATTAGGAGATCTTGTTTTGCGATTCCTTGCCATAGGAGAGTACGAGCCTAACCGTTATACAAAAAAGGATGGCAATAAGTGGGGACCAGAGGAGATTGAAAAAGGACTTCTTATCAAGGCTGATATGGTTCTCGGAGAAGGCAATGCCGAGGGAATGATGGCACCTATGAAGTGTTCGCTCGAAGATATTACAGGTCATGTTGACGCAGATGTTTCCACTGGAAATATTGTTATTACATATAACGGACTTACACTTACAATGAAAGCAGGCAGTACAACTGCTGAGCTTAAAAACGGAACAGATACGAAGACACTTAATATGAGAAGCGAAGTTGCTCCTTATTTTAAAAAGATTGACGGTGAGAAAAATGCAGACGGAAGCGATTACTACGCATGCTATCTTCCTGTAAAATTTACTGCTGAAGCACTTGGTGGCAATGTTGTATGGAACGATGCAATGCACAGGCTTGAAATGGCATTTGCTTTTTACGCATCGGATGCAGCAGCATCTCCTGTAGTTAATTCAAAATCTGATTACACAACAAAGAAGATGGAGTCTAATTCTAATACATACAGCAAGATGAAAGGAAGACTTGATACTACAAAGCTTACTTCTGAGCAGATTAATGCCAATGTTGCCAATATGATTAAGGCAGGTCTTAATGTTGTAAATCCAGTATATCAGAATGATGACGGTGGATGGGCAAAGACAAATACAGAATATGATTTGCTTGAAGATTCATTTGCAAGATTGTATACAAAGGGATATTCGACAGTTGATAATGGTGCAACACATGGACACATGAAATTCTTATCAAGAATTATACGTCTTTCAAAAGAAAATCCTACATTATTTGCGGGATATTCGACAGAGCTTTCAACTATTGAAAAAGGTTTCTGGAAAGCTGCAAAATATATGTGTGACGCACAGAATGATAACGGAGGATGGCCACAGTATTATCCTTATGGTGTAGGATATTTCAAGAATATCACATTTAATGATAATGCGATGCCTGACCTCATGGAATCAATATATGCACTTTCAAATGACAGCGGTCTTACAGACAGTGAACTGTGTGAAGATTACGCATGGGCAAGAGAAGAGATTAAGAACCAGACAAATCCTTATGTTCTTGAACTTGGTATCAAGCACGATGCATTGAAGTCAGTATGGGATAAAGGTCTTGATTTTGTAATCAGGGCACAGGTTGTAATCGACGGAACTAAGACAGGATGGGCACAGCAGTATGAACCTGATGCGGTTGATCCGGTTCCTGCGGGCGGACGAGCATTTGAGCTTCCTTCAGTATCTCCTGACGAGAGCCTTACAATGGTAAAAGTTCTTGCAAATATTGTAAATCCAAGTGATGCGGTAAAAGAGGCAATCACAAGTTATGTAAACTGGATTAATTCGGTAGGTATTACAGGTTATGGTGTATACAACATTTCCGACAGAACAAGAGAACTCGGTACAGACAGACTTTTCTTAAAAGACGGAAGTAAAACAAAGCAGTTCGGACGATTCTATGGACTTGATACAACTGGTAAATATTACGGTTTCACTGAAGAACAGATGAAAGATAAACTTACAAGCAATAAGTTCTACGAGATATTCGCAGGAAGAGATTCAGTGGCACAGCTTAGCATGAATTATGGCATGAGTGAGAGAAGAATCGGTTATTCATATGTAAGAACTGGTGCTGATACAAAAGCAAAGACCGTATATGATGCTTGGAAAAAGGCACTTGGCGAGTAATTGGTGCATTTAATATGTGATTAGTATTTACATAAATGGAGGCTAAAATGAAACGAAATATAAAAAAGACTATAAAAAAAGCGGTTGTCGCAGTTGCCGCTGCGTCTATGCTTACGGTTCTTACAGCACCGCTTGCTGTTATGCCTGTAAGTGCCGCAACTGTAACAAGAGGAAGCTATGATTTCTCAAACATGGTTGTAAGAAGAGTATGGTTTAATACAGATGATCCTGTATTTTTAATTGATGATTATCAGAGAGTATGGCTTGATTCCAATGTCAATGTTCTTGCGACAGGTAATGCCACAGATCCAAAACCGGATACAAGCAGTCTTATGGCACCGATGAAAAATATGTTTGCTTATATCGGAGCCGATTATAAAGAGGACGGCGATAAAATTACAGTAAGCATGAACAATACAACTGTAAAATTAACAATCGGTTCAGCCGATGTTGAAATTAACGGAAATGTTAAAACAGGTGCATTAACAGATGAGCAGAAACCTGTAAAAGTTAATGCAAAAGATACATATGCTGATATGAATACATATTTAACAGAAGATTATAATGTTGTATATCTTCCTGTAGCTTATGTACTTAATATATTCGGTGCTGATATGTATAAAGACACAAAGATGGCAAACAGCTTTTATGCAGCAGTTCCTGTTATGAAAACAGATGTCGTACCTTCATATGAGACATCTTCAAAGGATTACGGAATACGTTATGATGCATTGCTTGCAGGTACGGCATCACTTGATACGACAGCAGCAGACACAATCGTAGCTTTGCAGAATGAAGACGGCGGATTTGCTGTACTTCCTGATAATTTTGAAATGGCACAGACAGGAGCGTCTCTCGGAAGCCTTAAAGGTGCTTCAAGCATTGAAAACGGTGCAACTACAGCGGAGTTAAAATATCTTGCAAAGTATATTACGGAAAATAAGCCTGAAGATTCAAAATATCAGGACGCATTTATAAAAGGTATTAAATTCCTTCTTTCAACACAGCTTGATAACGGCGGATGGACAATGCAGCCAAACGGCGGAAGCGGATTTAACGGAAATATTGAAGTCGGAAATAGTGCAATGACAGAAGTTCTCACACTTTTAAGCGACATTGCCGTATTAAATAATCAGAATTATGTATTTGCAAGAAAAGCAATGAATGTTGACGCAATTAAGTCAGCTGTAGAAAAAGGAAATGATTTTATCGTTGCTTCACAAATAAGCAATAATAACAAAAAAGCGGGCTGGGCATCACAGTATGACAAAGCTGGCAAAGTCACAATGGGACGTACATATGAAAGAGCGTCTGTAAGTTCATACACAACAAAAGCCGTGGTTGATTATCTTATGACAATCCATAATCCGTCACAGGCAGTAAAGGATGCCGTAGAGAGTGCTTACAGCTGGCTTAAAGATGTTAAGATTGCCGATAAAGAGCAGGAAGTTGTAAAAGATACATCTATGAACAACGGATTTGATGTATATTTTGTAGATGGAAACGGAACATGGGCATCAAACTATGTTTATGATGAAGCAAATGATTCATATCGTCCGTTATATTCAGATGTTGACCCGGCAAGAGCAGATCAGAAATATGTAAATGTATATGATTTGTTCAATCTTGACGGTAATCAGGTTGGCCAGTCAAAAATTAACAATAAAGATTTAATTCTTTATTCAACACGTACAACAATTTCTTACTATGATAACAATCTTTGTGATGAACTTATCGCAACAGGATATGACACATGGAAGAGTTACCTTGCTAACGGATTCCCTGAAATTCCTACAGACCCTGCCGATACACCTGACAACGGCGGTACAGACCAGGGCGGTGACAATTCAAACACAGGTGATACAGGAAACGGCGGCAGTGCTGATACAGCAGGCAATCAGACAAATACAGGTGATACAACACCATTTGGTTTATATGCCGCACTTCTTGCAATATCAGGCGGACTTGCAGGAGCTTGTGTTTATGGAATTAAAAAAACAGGAAAAAACGGACTTGTAAGAAAGTAAGATAAATTCATATAAATAATTCTTTCCTAATTTTACTTTATTTAAGAAAAATCCGGCAGAGGGCTGTATGGCTTGTCTGTCGGATTTTTTGTCTGATGCGGTCGTTTTGGTTAATGAATATATGGACATTTTGAAAATCGGTGTTATAATAGGCGTGCGAAAAATGTGAAGAAAAACAGATATAAGTTAGGAGAAACGAGTGAAAAAGAATAAATATGAAATTGATATGTGTAACGGAACGATAATGGATAAGCTGATTTCGTTTGCCCTGCCGTTAATGCTGTCGGGCATGTTACAGCTCATGTTTAATGCGGTTGATATTATAGTTGTGGGACGATTTAGCGGAAGCCGGGCGTTGGCTGCGGTTGGTTCAACGACGGCACTTATTAACGTATTCACGAATCTTTTTATAGGAATTTCACTTGGGGCAAATGTTCTTGCTGCAAGATTTTATGCGGCGGGAAAAGAAAAAGAGATGTCAGATACGGTTCATACGGCAATAGCCATTGCAATTATAAGCGGATTAATCATGGCTTTTGTAGGACTTATATTTTCAAAAGGGGCATTGGAACTTATGGATACTCCTGAAGATGTAATAGGTCAGGCAGCATTGTATATGAGAATATATTTTATCGGCATGCCGTTTTTCATGCTTTATAACTATGGTGCGGCTGTGCTTAGAGCCGTTGGCGATACAAAAAGACCGCTTATGTTTCTTATTGTATCGGGATGTATTAATGCGGTGCTAAACCTTATTCTTGTAATAGGTTTCAGTCTGTCCGTGGTCGGTGTTGCCGTGGCAACCGTAATATCACAGATGATTTCATGTATTCTTGTATTGCGTTGCCTTTATAAATCAGAGGGAAGCTATCAGCTTAGATTTTCAAAATTAAAAATAAACAAAAAGTATATGATTCAGATATTTCAGGTGGGAGTTCCTGCGGGAATACAGAGTACGGTAATTAATTTTTCAAATGTACTGTTGCAGTCATCAGTTAATTCGTTCGGTTCTGTTGCGATGGCGGGATATACGGCGGCGAACAATATTCTGGGTTTCCTTTATCAGTCAATCAATTCAGTCACACAGGCATGTATGAGCTTTACGAGCCAGAATTACGGTGTCGGTAAATACAAGAGAATGGACAGGGTTCTTGCTGACTGCATGATTCTCACTGTGGCGGTATCGCTTATAATCGGTTGTAGTGCATATTTTTTTGGAAATTATATATTAAGAATTTATACGTCCGATGCTGAGGTCATAAAATGTGGGCTTGAAATATTGTCAATAACTACAGTTCCGTATTTTCTGTGCGGAATAATGGATTTGTTCCCTGGAGCACTGCGAGGCATGGGTTATTCGGCCGTACCGATGATTTTGTCTGTAATCGGAACAGTCGGAATGAGAGTTTTATGGATATATGCGGTATTTCCGTTAAACCGTTCGCTGTATGTGCTGTTTATTTCATATCCGGCGTCATGGGGGATTACGATAGTGATGCAGGTTATATGTTACATATTTGTGAGAAAGAAAGTGCATGGGAAAATAAAAAATATATATGCTTGATAAAACAAAAAAATAATTGTATAATTTAAACAGCAAAAATATAATTCTATAATTAAAGGAGGTTTTATGGGAAGAAAGACACGCGTAGGGATTATTGCGGCAGGAATAATAGTATTGGCATCGACAGTTGTCGGTACATCGTATTATTTTGTAAGTTCGCATTATGCAAATCGTCAAAAAGCTGACAGTACAGAATCGGGGCAGGTTTATGGTCAGAATGACGAACGATTTAACGATACATATACAGAAAATGAAAGTGTTAAATCTTCATCAGACGATTATACGGTAAAGAAGAGTACAAAACTTCCGTAAACAAGTAACTGCAAATGCGGTTTTATCAACACATTTTGTCCTATATGTCTAAAAATATATTAAAAGGTGAGCCTTCCTAGGGGCTCACCTTTTTGTGCAATATTAATTAAACAGCTCTTTTACCATATCCGCATTGTATACAACTTCCGTTTTGTGTTCTACTTCGATTAAGTAAAGTGCATGTGCGGCGATGTGCTCTGCAGCCTGTTCGAGATCACGGATACCTGTTGTGTCTTTGAATATGTCAAGCACAGTATCAAGTGCACCATCTTGCACACGGCACTCGTTTTCTTTAAGACCGATTCGTTTTAATACCTTAGGAAGAGAGTATTCGACAAATATAGTTTTCTTTTCTTCCCTTGTATAGTCGGGTATGTCAATAATCGCAAAACGTGAAAGAAGCGGGGCACTAATCTGGTCTTTGTAGTTTGCTGTGGCAATCGGATATACACCTGATGTAGGAATGAGACATTCCATGTAATTATCTGTAAATCCGAGATTATCAAGGAGTGTGAGAAGCACGTCGGCAGGGTTGCCGTTTCCGTTGCCTGATGTGGCTTTATCAAGCTCATTGATAATAAATACAAGGTTAGATTCGCCTGCCATATTAAATGCTTCCATTATAATACCCGGTTTTGCGTTAGAGTAGATTCTTGAACTTCCCGTAAGCTGTTCGGCATCGTTGATTGAACTCATGTCAAGTGTAGACCACGGAAGTTTTAAAATCTTGGCGATAAGATAGGCAATCTGTGATTTACCTGTTCCCGCAGGACCAACAAGAAGTATTCCGTATGCAGGAAGCGTATGTGTACGGTTAATCTGAATGATAGTCTCAATAATACGTTGTTTTACGCGTTCCATTCCGAATAATTCTTCATCAAGAATACGACGTGCTTCATCAGGGTCTATTGCTTCAAAATAATTGCTTTTCCATTTGATGTTAAGCATTATTGACAAAGCTCTCTGAGCATGGCGCTTTTCTTCGGGAGTAACTTCGTTGGAACGTGCAACCGCAAGATTTCTTCTCGCCCACAGCCTGATATTTTCAGGGAGGGTAATTCCCGCACAGTTAAGGAAATCAGATATGCTTGTAAGGCTTGTAACCTTCATGCTGTCGCCTGATTCGTCAAGCTCGTCATCTGAAATATTTTCTGATAAAGCACTGCTTTCAAGAAGTCTTTCAATCATAAACTGTAAAAATCCGTCTTCAGACGAAAGTTTCTGGCTGTTGTTATATGCAATTTCACGTATTTTGTATACAGCATATCCGCGTGCAGTATTTTCACCTGTAAGTTTCACTTTTATCTTATTTTCCCCAAGCCATCTTATAAGGCTTTCAAAACGTGAGTCGATAAGAAGAATATTACTGAATACATCTCCGTCAGGCGTCTGCATGGTGAACGCAGTTTTTCGGTAAGGATTCGTAAATGTTCCTACACAGTCATTTGTAAATGCTACGGACAGGTTATCGAGAACAAGGATTGGTGCATCAGGTGTGGCTGTCTGGTTGTTGGAAGTAAATGTTTTATATGTACATTCAAATTTTGATTTTGAATTTGCTATACTTTCTGAATCATAAACAGGCATTGTTTTTCTCCTAAATATAAATTTTTTGTTTTCATTATAATAACACAATAATAATATTAATCAAACGGGTATTTTTCGCAGTTTGAAAAAAATTCTTGTTACATCGGCAATATAAGTGTAAAATTGAAAACAAGGGTTTTGTTAAAAATTGAGGAATACAGGTAATTAAATTATGTTAAAATGGCTGATGCTTTTTGTTTACTTTATCGTAGGCGTGTATGTTTTACACAGAATTATTTATTGGTTTAAAATTGTTACGCCGCTTTTTAAGCACAGAGGTGTACAGGGAATCTGTGTTGCATTATACTGTATTGCGGCATCAACGATATTTTTCGGTGCATTTCTTCCGTCGGGAAGAATTCAGACCTCAGTTCATCGTGTGGGAAATGTGTGGCTGGGATTTCTTATTTATCTTCTTACCTATATAGCTGCTTCAGATATAATAGTTTTAATATTAAAACTTATAAATAAAAAGAAAGAAATTCCCATACTGAAAAAAAGATACGGTGCATTGATAATAGGTGCGGCGGTAACGGTTTCAAGTTTTGGATTTACAATATACGGAACGATTCATGCAAGAAATATGACGACAAAAGAGTATGATGTCAGTATTGAAAAGCATGTTGACGGATTGGACGGTCTTAATGTTGTTCTTGTTGCCGATTTACATCTCGGATACAGCATAGGCTGTAAAGACATGGAAAAAATGGTAAAACGAATCAATGCTTTAAATCCCGATGTGGTAATATATGCAGGAGATATATTTGACAACGATTATGATGCACTCGATGACCCTGACAGGCTTTCGCAGATTATAAGCGGGGTAAATGCAAAATACGGTTCGTATGCGGTATTCGGAAACCATGATGTGACAGAAACGCTTGTCGGAGGATTTTCGGTATCGTCTGCATACAGGGCATTTCGAGATGACAGAATGGAGCCGTTTCTGGAATCGGCGGGAATTAATGTATTGCTTGACGATGTCATTCAGATTGCGGACGGAAAAATAAATCTTGTCGGCAGACTTGACGAAGAAAAGCCGGGAGACGGTACAAAGAACAGAAAACCGTTAGATGAACTGTTATCAGAATGTGATATGAATAAGCCTGTTATAGTGATAAATCATGAACCCGACAAGCTCCGTCAAAATGCACAGTCAGGTGTTGATGTGCTTCTTAGCGGGCACACTCATGCGGGGCAGTTTTTTCCTCTTACGGTTGTTCAGCCGTTTGCGTGGGAGAATTATTACGGAGTAAAAAAGATTGGTAATATGTATAGTGTTGTGACGTCGGGAATAGGAGTGTACGGTCCTGCAATAAGGGTCGGAACCGACAGCGAAGTTACTAAGATAAATATATATTTCAAATAAATAATACAAATAAATACAACTAATCCGGAGGATATTATGGAGGAAAAAGTAAAAAATATTATTGAACTTAAAAATATATGTAAAGTATATGATGACAATGGTTTTAAGGCGGTTGATGATTTTAACCTAGAGGTAAAAAGAGGTGAATTTGTAACATTTTTGGGACCATCAGGATGTGGAAAAACGACAACACTCAGGATGATTGCAGGTTTTGAGATGCCGTCAAGCGGAAAGATTCTTCTCAATGGTGAAGACATATCACAGCTTCCGGCAAATAAGAGACCGATAAATACAGTGTTTCAGCGTTATGCGTTGTTTCCGCATATGAATATTTATGACAATATTGCATTTGGTCTGAAGTTAAAAAAATTATCTAAAGACGAAATAAAGAAAAAAGTGAAGCATGTTCTTTCAATAGTTGACCTTGAAGGATTTGAAAACAGAAAGATTTCCACACTTTCAGGCGGACAGCAGCAGCGAATTGCAATTGCAAGAGCACTGGTAAATGAACCGGAGATATTAATGCTTGATGAGCCTCTCGGTGCACTTGATTTAAAAATGCGTAAAGAGATGCAGCTTGAACTTAAAAATATGCATGACAGGCTTGGCATTACATTTATTTATGTTACACACGACCAGGAAGAAGCACTTACTATGTCAGATAAAATAGTTGTTTTATCAGAAGGTAAAATCCAGCAGATAGGAACGCCGGAGGATATATATAATGAACCACAGAATGCGTTCGTTGCTGACTTTATCGGTGAAAGCAATATTTTCAAGGGAATTATGACTAAGAATATGAAAGTACGTTTCTGCGGTGGTGAATTTGCCGGAATGGATGATTTGCCTGAAGGAACACTTGTCGATGTCGTTGTCAGACCTGAAGATGTAATAATAACAAAACCTGAGGAAGGAGCAATATCAGGTGAGGTTGTATCTGTAATATTTAAGGGCATGCACTATGAGATTACTATTGAATCAGGAAAATATGAGATGGTAATAAGGACGACTAAGTGTTATAAGGTTGGAGATAAAGTAGGCATGCAGCTTGAACCTGACGGAATTCATGTAATGATGGCAGAGGATCATACAACAAGTTTTGTTACAACGGTCAACAGCGATTATACACTTGATTTTAACGGAAAAGTCATTAATTGCAATCTGGCTGATATTGTTCCGAAGTCTCATATGAAAGACGGCAATCTTGTTGATGAAAATGGTGAGACAGTTGATGTGTCAAAGATAAAAGTAATCGTTTCGTTGCAGCCTTATGATATAAAGATGAGTGATGAGACGGATGCCGGTCTTGTTTCGGGAAAAATTATTGATCTTATATATAAAGGTGACCATTACAGTTATGTTATTCGTGATGAATATGGGCATGACCTTATCGTAGATGATGAATATCTGTGGAATATGGATGACCAGGTTGGGCTTATAATGCCTGAGGATAAGATGAAATTCCAGATAAAGAAGTAAAACAGGAGGATTTACGGAGATGAAAAATATGTTTTCACGTAAACAGCTGGGTATTCCATATGGTTTATTTTTAGTCCTTTTTGTAGCAGCACCGTTATTAGTGCTTGTATATTATGCGTTTACGGATGGTTCGGGAAAGTTCAGCATTACAAATCTGCTGAATTTTTTCACAGACCCTAATACGCTTGGAACACTGTGTTACAGCTTTGTTCTTGCAATAGTGACAACGCTGGTGTGCCTTTTAATTGCATATCCGGTTGCCTATATACTTGCACATAGCAAAATTAAGCGTAAAGCAGTTATTCTACTTCTTTTTGTTATGCCGATGTGGATTAATTTTACATTAAGAATTACAGCTTTAAAAGAGATACTTTCACTTATAGAAGGAAATCTTGCTTTTTATCCGTTTTTAAATACTGTAATCGGAATGACTTATGATTTTCTTCCGTTTATGATTCTGCCATTGTATACAACATTGTCAAAGCTCGATAAGAGCCTTATTGAAGCGGCTGCAGACCTTGGTGCTGATAATTTTCAGACATTTATAAAAGTTATATTCCCATTGTCGGTGCCGGGAATTGTGAGCGGAGTTTCAATGGTATTTCTTCCGGCAATGACTAACTATGTAGTTCTTGATATGCTTTATAACAGCACATATATCATGGGCAGTCTGATTGGAAGCTATTTCAGTGCATATGACTGGCATAATGGTTCAATGATTGCATTGATTCTTTTAATTATTATCTGTATCGTCTCGCTTATTTCAGGTGATAGTGATTCAGAAGAAAGCGGCAGAGGAGGTGCATTATTGTGATTAAAAAAATATTAAAATATGCAGTTATCAGCCTTGTGCTTCTGTTTATGTATGTGCCGATACTTGTGCTTGCAGTGTACAGTTTTACTGATGCATCAAACATTGGAGCAATACATGCATTCTCATTTCAGAATTATGTGACACTTTTTACAACACCGGAATTGCAGCATATGATATTCGGCTCAATACTTCTTGCATTTGGCAGTGCGGCAATTGCAACAATACTTGGAACTACAGGTGCTGTTGGTGCTTTTTATTCAAAAAAGAGAGTGAGAAATACATTGTCGGTTCTTAATCAGGTGCCTGTTGTAAATGCAGATGTGGTAACGGGATTTTCAATATGTATCCTTATAGTTGTTGTGTTCGGAGTGAGCAAAGATACGTATATACCTCTGGTTGCAGGACACGTTGTGTTAAGTGCACCATTTGTATATCTTGCAGTAGTACCTAAATTAAAACAGATGGACCCGAGCCTGTATGAGGCAGCTCTTGACCTTGGAGCAACTCCTGCATATGCGTTGTTTAAAGTTATAATTCCACAGATTGCTTCAGGAATTTTATCAGGTTTTGTTATGGCTGTTACACTGTCGCTTGACGATTATTTTGTTGCAACATATACAAAACCTGCTACATTCGATACTATAAGCACCTATGTCGTAAATGCAACAAAAGGTTCACAGACACAGATAAAGACTGCGTTGTGGGCATTGTCAACAATAATTTTTATTATTGTAATTGCGGTGGAACTTTTTATTAATATTGTTCCATCAAGAAAAGAAAAAAAGGAGGGCTGATATAATGAAATATTTTTTAAGAAAAATTGTATCAGTCAGTCTTGCATCACTTATAGTAATAGGAAGTGCATGTGCATTTCTTCCGTCATATGCACATGCGGCCACTTCTTCTGATACAATCACGCTGCGTGTCTGCAACTGGGAAGAGTATATTGATGAAGGCGACTGGGATGAGACAATAGACCTTGAAAGCGGCAATATAAAGGGCGAGAATTCAATGGTTGCTGATTTTGAGGACTGGTATTACAAAACATATGGTAAAAAAGTAAAAGTTGAATACAGCTGTCTGGGGACAAATGAGGAACTTTATAATATGCTTACGCTTGGCGATGAATATGATCTTGTTTGTCCGTCTGAATATATGATAATGAAACTTATGTCAGAAGACAGGCTTGAGCCATTTTCAAATGATTTTTATGATAAAAATATCAAAGAAAATTATTACAGCCGTGGAGTATCGCCGTTTATTAAAAATATGTTTGACAGTAATGAAATAAATGGTGAGGCGTGGAGCAGATATGCTGCGGGATATATGTGGGGAATCACAGGAATTATATATAATCCTGATGCTGTCTCAAAGGAAGAGGCATCGACCTGGACTATTATAAATAACAGCAGGTTTAAACGCCAGATTACTATAAAAGATAACGTAAGGGATTCAATGTTTGCAGCGATAGGTGCTATAAAGTCTGACAAACTTACATCAAAATCATTTCTGGCTTCAAAGGATTATAAAGAAAAACTTGCACAGGAGATGAATGATACTTCAGATGATACAATAAAAGAAGTACAGGAGTATCTGCAGGATGTTAAAGATAATGCCTACTCATTTGAGACAGATAGTGCAAAGGCAGATATGATTACCGGAAAAGTTGTCGCTGGTTATCAGTGGTCGGGCGATGCCGTGTATACAATGGATCAGGCTGATAAAGATGATTTTACGCTTAATTTTGCAGTGCCAAAGGAAAGTACCAATATTTATTTTGATGGATGGGTAATGCTGAAATCAGGAATTGGCGGAAATGATGAGAAAAAGCAGGCAGCACAGAGCTTTATTAATTTCCTCTCAATGCCGGAAAATGCTGTCAGAAACATGTATTACATCGGTTATACTTCTGTTATATCAGGAGGGAACAGTGATGTGGTTTTTGATTATTTAAGGTGGAATTACGAGGCTGATGACGATGAAGCAGATACTGTAGAATATCCGCTTGGCTATTTCTTTTCAGGTGATTCAGATGATGAAAAATATATACTAACAATTCCAAGAGACCAGATGGATAGACAGATTCTTGCCCAGTATCCAAGTGAGGATGTCATGGAAAGAAGTGCTGTAATGCAATATTTTGATAATGATAAAAATGCAAAAATTAATCAGATGTGGATTAATGTAAGATGTTACAATATTGCAAATGTTCCGCTATGGGTATGGATAATGGTAGATGTGGTCATAATAATATTGGCCGCTGCATATATTTATAACAGGACAAAAAAATAGATTGTTAAAAAACAGACAATATTCAGGCAGTGCATAAATTTTAGGCACTGCCTGTTTTTTGCCTGTTTAATAAAATCATTAAACGGGTTATATTATAGAAAATAACTCAGAAAGGATGATTTGTATGGGTAAAAAATCAACAAAATTAGGCGTGGCATCTTTGATAGCAGCAGGAGCAGGAATTGCAGCAGTTGCAGCAAAGAGCAAAAAAACTGAGGAGAAAAAAAGAGTAAAAGAAATTCAGAAAGAAGAACATGATACATTCAGGAACACAGAGCGTGGCAAATATACAAAGAACAGTAAAGGTATTTACTATTCAAACGGTAATTATGAAGCATTTGCAAGACCTGAAAAACCTGAAGGTGTTGATAACAAGAGTGCATATCTTGTAGGAAGTGGACTTGCTTCACTTGCAGCTGCATGTTTTCTTGTAAGAGATGGACAGATGAAGGGCGAAAATATTCATATTCTTGAAGCTATGGATATCGCCGGTGGTGCGTGCGACGGAATTAATGACCCAACAAGAGGTTATGTAATGCGTGGCGGACGTGAGATGGAAAACCACTTTGAATGTCTCTGGGATTTGTTCAGAAGTATTCCTTCAATTGAAATACCGGGAGCATCTGTACTTGATGAATATTACTGGCTTAACAAGCATGATCCTAACTATTCACTCTGCCGTGCAACTGTAAACAGAGGCGAAGATGCCCATACTGACGGCAAGTTCAATCTTAGCCAGAAGGGCTGTATGGAGATAATGAAACTTTTCTTCACAAAAGATGAAGATTTGTATGATAAGAAAATAGAAGATTTCTTTGATGAAGAAGTTTTTGATTCTGATTTCTGGCTTTACTGGAGAACAATGTTTGCATTTGAAAACTGGCACAGTGCACTTGAAATGAAGCTTTATATCCAGAGATTTATTCATCATATCGGTGGACTTCCTGACTTCTCTGCTTTGAAGTTTACAAAATACAACCAGTACGAATCACTTATTCTTCCTATGCAGAAATATCTTGAGGCAGCAGGTGTCAAATTCCAGTTCAATACAAGAGTTGATAATGTTGAATTTGAATTTAAAGATGGCAAAAAGATTGCTAAAAAGATTGTTTGCACCATAGATGGTAAAGAAAAATCAATAGATTTAACGGAAAATGACCTTGTGTTTGTAACAAACGGAAGCTGTACAGAAGGTACAATTTACGGTGACCACACACATGCACCTGTTGGCGATGCAGAAGTAAGGACAAGCGGATGCTGGAGTCTCTGGAAAAATATTGCAAAACAGGACAAATCATTTGGACATCCGGAAAAATTCTGCAGTGATATTGAAAAGACAAACTGGGAGTCAGCAACAGTTACAACTAGCGATGAAAAGATTATTTCTTATATCAAAAATATATGTAAGAGAGACCCAAGAACAGGAAAAGTTGTTACAGGCGGTATCGTAAGCTGTAAAGATTCAAGATGGCTTTTGAGCTGGACTATTAACAGACAGGGACAGTTTAAGGAGCAGAAGAAAGATGAAGTCTGCGTATGGGTATACAGTCTCTTTACAGATGTAGCAGGTGATTATATCAAGAAGCCTATGAAAGAATGTACAGGTGAAGAAATCACAGCTGAATGGCTGTATCATCTCGGCGTTCCTGTAGATGAGATAGATGAGCTTGCAAAGAATCATTGCAATACAACACCTACAATGATGCCATTTATCACAGCATTCTTCATGCCAAGAAGAAAGGGAGACAGACCTGACGTAATTCCGGATGGCTGTGTAAACTTTGCATTTTTAGGACAGTTTGCCGAAACACCTAGAGATACTATATTTACAACAGAATATTCAGTAAGAACAGCTATGGAAGCTGTATATGGACTTCTTGGTGTAGACAGAGGTGTTCCGGAAGTCTGGGGCAGTGTATATGATGTAAGAGATCTTCTTGATTCATCGGTAAAACTTATGGATGGCAAATCACCTCTTGAAATTGAACTTCCCGGACCACTTAACGCATTAAAGAAGCCACTTCTTAAAATGATTAAGGGTACAGTCATTGAAAAGGTATTAAAAGACCACAATGTAATTAAAGATTATATGAAATATTAATGTATTTGATATAATGTATCTGCGATAATGTATCTGCGATACAATAAAAAATGGTAAAGTCAGGATATTTATCACTCATGGGGTTAGCAGAATAGAATAGATATGGTATTTTGTAAAAACAGATGGAATGTATGTTTGACACAATTATAAATGTGCACAAATAAACATACGGACCATCTGTTTTTATATTATTATTTGTGGTATTATAAAAAATAATAGCTTTTATATTACAATGAAATAATTGATATTTTTACGAATTTAAGCATGGAAAGAAGATTCGAGGGAGGTTTTGTGCTAATGAAAATGACAACGCTTTGTTATATAGAAAATAATGACTGTTATCTTATGCTTCACAGAACAAAGAAGAAAAAAGATGTCAATAAAGACAAATGGATTGGCGTAGGCGGCCATGCCGAAGGCAATGAGACACCGCAGGAGTGCCTGCTTCGTGAAGTAAAAGAGGAGACCGGGCTTTTGCTTACATCATACAAGTTCCGCGGACTTATCACATTTATAAGTGATGAATATGAGGCTGAGATGATGTGTCTTTTTACGGCTGACGGATATACAGGAGAACTTATTACGTGTGATGAGGGCGAGCTCGAGTGGGTAAAAAAGTCTGACGTGCCACAGCTTCCGACATGGGAAGGAGATGCACAGTTCTTAAAGCTTCTCCTTGAAGATGAAAAGCGTTTTTTTGCGATGAAGCTAAGATATGAGGGTGAGAGGCTTGTTGAAAAAAGCGTTGAGTTTTGCGGGGCATGATGTTATCGTTAGAATTAGAATTTGCTGAGGTGACTACATTGGTGGAAAAAATGAAAAAGTACTATAAGTTATATAGTTTAATGGAAAATAAACTATTTAGTAAATTTGGTGATAGAAAATATATTGAGTTAAATAAAGAATATTATGCACAAGACCCACACTATAAACTTTGTTTTGCCGATATAAATCATATACTGGATTATATAGATGAGCATGGAGTAGTTGTTTGTGATGTTAAACCTGTGGGTAAGGTTATAGACAGTATACTTCCTTCAAAAGTAGAATCGGAATGTGAGTGTATAATTCCTAGTAATCCTAGATCCATTTATTCGCCTGAATTCATACAAGAACTAATTAACTATGGAAATAATGATGCTTGGTCATATGTCTCAGATGAGTCATATGTAATAGGAACAATAGAGCACTCTAAAGGAGAAATGTGTTATGACGTAAATCTGAGTTATGAATTAAGTAAAGCATTACATCTATTATTATTAGACATTTATGATAATGACATGTTAAATAAATGGTTTGAGTATAGAAGAGCAAGATTTAATTACAATAATATCTTAAAAAAGATAAAAAGTGATCGAATTAGTCGGAGGATAGTAATTGATGCATGGAATGTGTATGCTCCGTGTAAAAAAAGTAAATTATTGAAAATGATAAGCTTTTTTTCTTGTTAATATATTTAGTAGAATCATTTTTCATCCATATCATTTGGCAGAACAGATGGACGATGAATCGTCTATGTGACAAAGTTGAGAAATAATAGTTATAGAATAAAAACATGATTGACATATAAAAACAGCGGTGATAATATAATTACGTAAAGGGCGTTGCCGATATACGGTTAGTCCTCAGATTAGTTATTGTTGAATAACCGCTCTGTCTTGCAGGACGTTGGAGCGGTTATTTTTGTGTCTTGGAATCATGGGAACCAAATGAATAACCAAGACTAAAGAAAGCCACACAGAGGCTTATAATGCCAATAAAGTTATCAATGGTTAGCATGAGCAAGTCCTCCTTTCATAAAATTTCCAAAAGGATATCTATGTAAACAGAGGTCACAGTCCTCTGGAATGAGGACTAACCGCACACCGATAGGCAACGCCTTAGGTTCAAAGAACCTATAGTTAGTATAGTAAAAATATATAGAAATGTCAAGTGAAAGAAATATAAGAAATGTTTTAGTATAAATTTTAAAGAACTATGTATGATTTGAGGAAATGATTATATGAATATGATTTATGTAGAAGATTGTTGTGAAATACTTGATTCTAAGAGAGATCCTATTACGGCATCCGAGAGGAAAAAATTCTCAGTCGCATAAATCAAATTAAAAATATTAAAAAGGTAACTACGAGAATACAACAAATATGGAGGCATTAAAATGTTTATAAAAGAAGATAATACATACAACGATATAAGAGAAAAATCATTGCTGCAGTGGCTTAATGAGATGGAAAAACATGAAGATGTTGCAGTAAGAGGTGGAGTTAAGCTTGCCAAAGAATATATACAACATTTAAAAGATGAGAATAAAAGGCTTGATTCAGAAAATAATTTAAAAAATGAATATTTGAAGAAAGTTGTGAAGAAGTAATTGGACATACAGGTTATTAAATCAAAACGTAAAACAATAGGATTGGAAGTCCATACTGATGGCAGAGTTATATTAAGAGCACCGATGAGGATAACCAATCGTGAACTGAATAAATTTATAGATAATCATATGTCATGGATTGAAAGTAAGCTGAGTCTGATAGAAAAGAAAAATGCTGATAAAATCAGCGTTGCACCACCTAAAGAAACTATTTCACAAAAAGAACTTGATGCAATTAAAGAAAAGTTTAAAATAAGGGTACAATATTATTGCAATATTATGGGAGTCAATGTTAACAGAATATCAATAAAAGACCAGAAGACACGCTGGGGAAGCTGTAGTTCAAAAGGAAATGTAAATTTTAATTATAAGCTGTATTACATGCCGCAGGCACTTATGGACTATGTAATAGTACATGAACTTTCTCATAGAAAATATATGAATCATTCAGATTTGTTCTGGAATGAGGTCGGAAAATATTGTCCCGAGTACAGAATGTATAGAAAAGAACTGACGAAATATTTGTAAACTTTATCATTTTACGATAAAATTATATATAGAATATGTTGGAAAAGCAAAAAATACGAAAGGCAGCATTGCTTGTTATGAAAAAAATATTACTTTTAACGACTGGAGGTACAATAGCATCATCCGATACAGGTTCAGGACTTATGCCGGTTGCAGGTGCTGACAGACTTTTAAACTATGTGCCGGATGTCAATAAAATATGTAATTTGTATACAATGTCAGTTATGAATATCGACAGTACAAACATGACACCAGAACTTATAATGAAGCTTGCACAGGCGGTAAGTGACAATTACGATAAATATGATGGTTTTGTAATAACGCATGGCACAGATACGATGGCATACAGTGCAGCAGCTTTAAGCTATATGCTTCAAAATCTTGGTAAGCCGGTTGTTTTTACGGGTTCACAGCTTCCTATCGAAGCAGAAGGAACGGACGCAATAAACAATCTTTCTGACGCAATATATTTTGCATGTGAAAATATCTGCGGAGTTTATGTTGTATTTAATGGGATTGCGATAATTGGAACACATGCAATGAAGATAAAGACAAGAAGTTTCGATGCATTTGAAAGTGTCAATTGTCCTGATATTGCAACGATAAAAAAGGACATTATAGAATATACTGCACAGGGAAAAAGTATATCGGAAAAAGAAGCTGCACAAAATCTATATGGCAGCAAAGGATTCATTGCGAAGATTAACCTTTGTACGGATGTTATGCCATTGAAAATGTATCCCGGAATTGATGGGAGAGTATTTGATTTTATTAAAAATAATTATCGCGGAGTTGTAATCGAAAGTTTTGGAATTGGCGGAGTTCCTGATAATTATAATGATATATCAACAAAGTTGCGTGAACTGACAGAAGCAGGAACTGCGGTTGCAATCACAACGCAGTGTATGTATGAGGGAATAGATCTTTCAGTCTATGAAGTCGGACATACACTTGCTAAACAGGGGATAATAAACTGTGCCGATATGACATTTGAAGCATCAGTTATGAAATTAATGTGGGCTCTGGCTGAATTTGATAATATAAAAGATATAAAAGCGTTTATGGAAAAACCATATTTTTATGATAAAAGTTATTAAATAAAAGCTGGATTATTTTATAAAAATAAAAAATATAATGTATATAGTGCATTATGCACAGAAATGGAGGACATATGTTAAAAGACTGGAGTAATGTAATAATTCCTGAAGAAGAAGAAATTAATGAAAGACTCGAAAAAGCAAGAAACAAACTTGTACAGCAGCAGATTCTGATTATGCAGAAAAAACTGCCTGTTCTTGTGTCTTTTGACGGATGGGGTGCCGCGGGAAAAGGCAGTATTCTTGGTAAGATAATAAAGAATATTGATCCAAGATTTTTTAAAGTTGCTGTTATGGATAAACCAACAGAAGATGAAAAAAGAAGACCATTTCTTTACAGATATGTGATTAATATTCCGGAGGCTGGCAAGTTTACATTTATGGATGGAGGCTGTCTGGATGAAGTTACAAAACAAAAATTATCAGGTAAAATCACGGACGAAGAATATAAAAGAAAGATTGAGAGCATAAAACGATTTGAAAGACAGTTGTCAGATAATGGCTATCTCGTTATAAAATTCTTTTTCCATATCGGAGAGCAGGAGCAGAGAAAACGTCTTACAAGACTGCTTGATGATAAGAATACAAGGTGGCGTGTAAGCGAATATGATTGTTGGCAGAATCAGCATTATAAGAAGTCATTGAAAGCATTTGACCAGTTCATTGATGATACAAGCCAGTCAATTGCACCATGGTATATTGTTGATGCTACAGACAAAAAATGGGCACAGCTCCAGATATTAGAGACGCTTGTGCAGGCAATTGATACGGCGTTGAAGAATAGTACACTTTCAGTTCCTCTTTTGCAGAATGCATTTCCGCTTAATAAAATGGAAAAATTATCTGATATAAACCTTAATAAATCATTGTCAGATGAAGAATATGAGTACATGTTAAAGAATTACCAGAAAAAGCTGAATAATCTTCATAATATAATTTACAAGAAAAAAATTCCTGTTATTATTGCCTATGAAGGATGGGACGCGGCAGGAAAAGGCGGAAATATAAGACGAATAACCGAAGCACTTGACCCAAGAGGATATGAAGTGCAGCCGATTGCAAGTCCTGAGCCACATGAAAAGGCAAGGCATTATCTCTGGAGATTCTGGAACAGGCTTCCAAAATCAGGTCATGTTACGGTATTTGACAGAACATGGTATGGACGTGTGATGGTCGAAAGGCTCGAGGGATTCTGCAGTGAAAATGACTGGCAGAGAGCATATGTTGAGATTAATGAATTTGAAAAAGAATTGTCAGACTGGGGAGCGGTAATTGTAAAATTCTGGGTTCAGATTGATAAAGATACGCAGCTTGCAAGATTTAAGGAGCGTGAGAATACACCGGAAAAACGCTGGAAAATTACAGATGAAGACTGGCGTAACAGGGAAAAATGGGATTTGTACGAAAACGCTGTTAATGAGATGTTTGCAAAGACCAATACAACATATGCACCGTGGCATATTTTGGAATCTAATGATAAAAAATATGCAAGAATAAAGGCACTTAAAATATTAATTGATGCGATTGAAGAAAAAATCAAAGAAACTGACTAATTATTTTATGATTATTGACGATATAAAAAATATAGGAAAGCATTCCTATAAATGTACATGCAGGGTAGAAACGGAGTTTAACCTTACAGCAATATTATTAAGTTTCAAGGAGGAACAATTATGAGTAGTATTGATTCGGGAAGCATGGGAGCATATGTCAGCAGTGTTGCATCATACAATAGCCAGAATATGGGCAAGACAGGAAAGGCAGATGCAGCGTCGTCTTCAGAAAAAACATCTGATACACAGAAAACTTCAGAGGCAGGCAAAAAGTCAAGTGTAAGCGGCAAAACAATAGGAAGTCCGAAGCTTAGCGAAAAAGCTGCCAGGTATTATGAACAGCTTAAAAGCAAATATTCTAATATGGACTTTATACTTGTAAGTGCTGACCAGAAAGAACAGGCTAAGTCTCAGGCAGGGAGTTATGCTAACGCAAATAAAATGGTCGTTTTAATTGATGAAGAAAAAATCGAGAAAATGGCTGAAGATGAAAATTATCGTAAGCAGTATGAAGGCATTATCGCAAATGCTGCAACAGGGCTTTCATCAATGAGCAGTAAGATATCTGCAACAGGTGCGTCAGTTAAAGGTTTTGGCATGCAGGTTAATGATGATGGAACAGCATCATATTTTGCTGTACTTAAAAAGTCAAGTGCCGCACAGAAGCAGAGAATAGAAAAAAATGCTGAAAAAAAGAAAGAGGCAAAGAAGGCAGAAGCAAAGAAAGCTCAGAAAGAAGCCGAAAAAGAGCGTCTGGAAAAGAGCAAGGATAAGACCGGAAATGTCTCAGATGACGATGATGATACAGTAACTATAACAGCATCATCAATTGATGAACTGCTTGATAAGATTCAGGCACAGAATCAATTGTTTATGAGTGATAATGTTCAGACTGAAGATGAAAAAAAGGTAGGACAGAAATTTGATTTCAGTGTATAAAAGAGACAGTGATGCTAATAGCAATGCACTCAGTCAGGATACCGCATTTAATGGAATTAAAGCATCTACTGATAAGAGAGTAAAAAGTTCCGCAAAAAAAAATTCCGTGTTTGCCGGAGATTTGAATTTGTCGGACAGTACAGCAAGCAGAATCGAACAGAAGAGAAACGGTGCAAGAAAGCAGGCTAAAAAGCTGATTCAGGATGCATGGGATAAAGATACAAAAGCACTTGGTTCAATTCAGGATATGGAGAAAGACAAGGCAGACAAGGTCAATGAGATTACCGATTTAAAAGCAAAAGCTGCATATCTTGAAAAAGATAAAAAGGCTGCTGCCGAGGAGTACGGAATTGACCCTGATTCGCAGGAACAGAAAGATCTTGAGCTTCTTGAGAAATATCAGAATAATAAAGCCGGTGTAGAAAATTCCCATTTCAGCGAAGATGAGGTTAATCGTTTGAAAGAACTACAGAATGAACCGCTTACCGATTATCAAAAACAGGTTTTAAAATTTAATGCATCAAAAAATGCAATTTTGCAGGATGCCGGCATGAAAGAAGAAAAAGTTATTTCCATGCATGAATCAATAAATCTTGCAAAATTAGACATGTTAAAGTCCCAGACTATGATTAAAGCTGATGATGCAGCTGATGCAGTTATTGATGCGGCAGAGGATGAGATATTCGGCATGCTTATAGCTGATGGCAAAGAAAAGCTTGACGAAGATGCAAAAGAGACGCAGGAAAAAGCTGATGATGCGTCCCAAAAACGTGAAGAACGTGAAGAAAAGATTGAAGAAAACAGGCAGGAACGCAAAGAACAGGAAGAGATTCTTAGCAAAGATGCTGATGCTGACAAGCTTGAACAAAATCTTTCTTTACAGAAACAGACAGATAATAATATCACCGATGTTCAGAAGAATATCCAGCGAATGATAAAAGAAAAAGGTCTGGTCAATGAAGATATTAAAGGAATCGAGATTGATTTGAACTTTTAAGAAGATTGATAACTATTTTACACGGATGTAAGAAACTTGCTACGGATGGCACATTTATTTGTGCTGTCCGTTTTTTTGGTTTACATATATTGGGGAAGGAGATTTTTATGAGTGATATACAGAGTGCAGTAAACAGCTTTAAACTTAGTTTTTTCAAAAATAACAAGACACAAAATAATAATAAAGTGACTGAAAAGCTGTTTGCCAAATATAAGCTAAAATCCGAAGATGAACAACAAAAGGAATCACAGGTAGACACAAGTACGATAGGACTTACGTTAAAAGATGCAGTGGATTCAATATTTGACCCGACAACCGGCATGTCAGATGAAGAAAAAAAGAAATTTATAGAAAAACTTTATAAAAAAATAAAATCAGGCAAGAAACTTTCGGCTGACGAAATGCAATATTTGAGAATGAATGACCCGGTCACATATGCAAAAATGGCAAAAGTACAGATTCAGAGAAAGGCACTTGAAAGCAGACTTAAACAGGCAAAGTCCAAAGAAGAGGCATTAGAAATATATACCAGTGCAAAATCAAGGATAAGTGATGACGACCCGGCAAGAGAAGAATTGAATGCAGCATATGATGATGCATATGGTGAATTTAAAAAATCAGAGCAGTATAAAAAACTGCCTGCAACAGAAAAAGAAGCAAAGGAGAAAGAAAAAAATGGCACAAGTAGGAGCAGTTGGAACAAAGACATCACAGGAGACACAAAATTCCCAGAAAACGAAGAAGAAACATACGAATTCGGAATTTCTGGAGATTTTAAGGGAGAGGAATGAGGAACTGAAAGAAAAAATCCTCAATGGTGAAACAGAAGAATCGGTTGCAATCGGAGCAGGTTCGTATACGAAATCAGAATGGAGCAAGTTTTTGAAGGATTTTGATGATGCACAGGATATGATAAAACAGCAGATTCGAGAAGAAATAACAAAGCGTGTAGAAAAGCAGGAAAAAATTGAAGAAATTGAAGATGAAAAATTTGAGAAAGATATAGATAAAGATATACAGGATAAAAAAGAATTAGAAAAAGAATATGAATATGCACAAAAATTTTAATATATAAAACAATTTCCGCATAAGTTAAGAAACCCCGGCAGGCAAGAAGAAAAGGTCTGCCGGGATTTTTATGTCAAATATGGTAATAAAAAAATATTTTGAAATTCAAAATAATTGTTGACAGCACATATAGAGTTGTGATATAAAAATAATTGTTTGATAATCAAAGTAAGATAATCAAAATATAAGATTATCAAACTAAAAAGCAGTAATTGTTCTGCGGAAAGTGACAGATATGTATTTATGAAAGCTACGATTATTGGAACGGGAAGTTATATTCCTGAGTACATACTTACGAATCAGGAACTTTCAACAATGGTTGAAACTGATGATGAGTGGATTGTAACGAGAACGGGTATCAGTGAGAGAAGAATACAAAAATCGGGTGATGTTGCTGATATGGCAGTCAATGCCGCATTAAAGGCACTTGATAATGCAGGGATTAATTCAGAGGATATTGACTTGATAATAGCAGCTAATTCAACACCTGATTATCTGTTTCCTAATTGCTCATCAATAATCCAGAAGAATACAGGTGCAATAAATGCAGTGTGCTTTGATATAAGTGCGGCGTGTTCGGGATTTATTATGGCATTATCTGCCGCAAAAGCTTACATTGAGGCAGGAATGTATAAGAAAGTTCTCATTGTATGCAGTGAAAAAATGTCTGGAATAACAGACTGGAAGGACAGAAGTACATGTATCCTTTTTGGCGACGGTGCAGGAGCATGTGTTGTTGAAAGCAGTGAGCAAGAAGGTGTGAAATCAGTCGATTTACACAATGAAGGAATGCTTGGAGAAGTTCTTACCGCAAAAAGAAATGAAAATATAGTAATGAATGGGCAGGAAGTATTTAAGTTTGCGGTAAAAAAAGTTCCTGAAACAATTAATACATTGTTAAAAAAAGAAAATACAGATGCAGAAGATATAAAATATTTTATTTTACATCAGGCAAACGTAAGGATTATTGAGAGTGTAGCAAAAAGATTGGGTATAGATATGAACAGATTTCCGGTGAACCTGTCCAGATACGGAAATACATCATCAGCCAGTATACCGATTCTGCTTGATGAGCTGAATCGTGAAAATAAACTGCAAAATGAAGACCTGCTTGTACTTGCGGGATTTGGTGCAGGATTAAACTGGGGCAGTATTCTTGTAAAATGGAACTGCCATAAATCTTGACGATAACGTCATTACTAAAAATTGCAGTATTCACTGTAAGAATGTAAAAAGAAAGGATTTTTATTATGTTTGAAAAGATTAGAGATTTAGTAGCAGAGCAGCTTGGAGTAAATAAGGATGACATTAAGCCGGAAAGCAGATTCAAAGAAGATCTTAATGCAGATTCACTTGATTTATTTGAGCTTATCATGAGCCTTGAGGAGGAATATTCAACAGAAATTCCTACAGACGAACTTGAAAATCTCACAACAATACAGTCAGTAATCGATTATCTTGGAGCAAAAGGAATAGCATAATGGAAACAAGAGTAACAAAGCTTCTTGGCATAGAATATCCGATAATTCAAGGCGGAATGGCATGGGTTGCCAATGCAAATCTTGCGGCTAATGTGAGTAAGGCTGGCGGAATCGGATTCATCGGTGCTGCCAATGCACCGGGAGAATGGGTGAGAAGTGAAATAAGAAAAGCAAGAGAAATAACAGATAAACCAGTCGGAGTAAATATTATGCTTTTAAGCGAGCATATAGATGAAGTTGCACAGGTTGTTGTTGAAGAGAAAGTATCTGTTGTATCAACTGGAGCAGGAAATCCCGGAAAATACATGAAAATGTGGAAAGATGCAGGAATTAAAGTTATGCCGGTTGTAGCATCAGTTGCACTTGCAAAACTTATGGAGAGAGCAGGTGCTGATATGGTTATAGCTGAAGGCATGGAATCAGGTGGGCATATCGGTGAGCAGACTACAATGACACTTGTTCCACAGGTGGCTGATGCAGTTTCAATTCCTGTAGTAGCAGCAGGCGGAATTGCAGATGCAAGAGGATTTTGTGCAGCATTTATGCTTGGTGCCGAGGCTGTACAGATGGGAACACGTTTTGTCGTTGCCAAAGAATCAGATGTTCATCAGCTTTACAAAGACAGAATAATAGCAGCAAGGGATATAGATTCTGTTGTTACAGGAAGAAGTACGGGACATCCGGTCAGGTCTTTAAGAAATGAAATGACCAGGCAGTATCTTAATATGGAAAAAGAAAATGTGTCATTTGAAGAACTTGAACATCTTACACTAGGTGCTTTACGTAAAGCAGTTGTTGATGGTGATGTAAAAATGGGAACTGTAATGGCCGGTCAGATTGCGGGAATGGTAAAAAAAGAACAGACATGCAAAGAGATAATTACAGAAATAATGGATGATGCACATAAAGTGTTTAACAGTGTAAAATTTTAGAGGAGTTTCGTATGGGAAAGACAGTCATTATGTTTCCGGGACAGGGAGCACAAAAGATTGGAATGTCACAGGAATTTTATGAAAAATATAAAGTGAGCCGTGATTGCTTTGAAAAGGCTGAAAATGTAACGGGATTAGACATGACTAATCTGATTTTTAAAGAAAATGAAAATCTTGATAAGACAGAATATACGCAGATAGCATTGTATACAGCTGAAATGGCAGCTTTTTATGCAGGCGTGGAGGAAGGCCTGACATTTGACTGTGCAATCGGGCTTTCTCTTGGGGAGTACAGTGCAATGACAGCCTGTGGTGCAATAGATTTTAAAGATTGTGCGTCTCTTGTGAGACACCGTGGAATTTATATGGAAACAGCGGTTCCTGACGGACATGGAGCTATGGCAGCCGTTATCGGACTGGACTCCGGTAAAATAGAAGAAGTTATATGTCACAGCGGATTAGATAATGTAGGGATTGCAAACTATAACTGTCCGGGACAGATTGTTATTTCAGGTGAGGCTGAAAATATAACAAAAATTATGGAAGACTTAAAAAATGTTGGAGCAAAAAGAGTCCTAAAGCTTAATGTAAGCGGACCGTTTCATTCACCTATGCTTGCACAGGCAGGAGAAAAATTAAAAAAGGATTTGGAAAAGGTAAATATTACAAGTCCACATATTCCATATTATGCCAATTATACGGCGGAACTTATTGATAAAAATACATCTACTGAATATATAAAGAGCATTCTTTCAAAACAGGTCAGCGGTTCTGTCAGATTCGAGCAGTCGGTAAGAAAGCTGATTGAATCGGGATTTGACAGATTTATAGAAATCGGTCCGGGTGATACACTCACAGGATTTGTTAAAAGAATTGCAAAGGACATGAAAGTTGAAGGATTGGTATATGAAAAGATTTGAAAATAAAATTGTGCTGGTAACAGGGGCTGGACGTGGAATCGGTGCGTCAATAGCCAGGCGTTTTGCATCAGAAGGTGCAGAAGTAATAGTTAATTACAGCGGAAATGACGAGACAGCACAAAAGACTGTTGATGAGATAACAGCGACAGGCGGACAGGCACAAAAATATAAGTGCAGTGTGAATGACAGTGAAAGTGTCAAAGTCATGATAGATGAAATAATTAAAGAATTTGGAAGAATTGATATTCTTGTTAATAATGCCGGAATAACAAAAGACGGACTTATGCTCAGAATGACTGATGAAGATTTTGACAGAGTAATAGATGTCAATTTGAAAGGAACATTTAACTGCACTAAATATGTATCAAAATACATGTTAAAACAAAAGTCAGGAAAAATTATCAATATTTCTTCTGTGGTGGGACTTTCCGGAAATGCTGGACAGGTAAATTACAGTGCCTCAAAGGCTGGAATTATTGGTATTACGAAATCAGCGGCAAAAGAACTTTCAAGCAGGGGAATTACTGTAAATGCAGTTGCACCCGGATATGTTGACACTGACATGACAAAAGTGCTTTCAGACAATATCAGAAATGAAATTCTTAAAAATATACCATTACAAAGAATGGGCAATGTGGAAGACATAAGTAATTGCGTTGCATTTCTTGCATCTGAAGATGCTTCATATATAACAGGACAGGTAATATCTGTAGACGGAGGTATGCATATATAATGAGAAGAGTAGTAGTTACAGGACTTGGTGCAGTCACACCAATTGGACTTAATACAGATGATTTCTGGGATGCGATAAAGAAAAATACAGTTGGTATAGACACAATAACTTCTTTTGATTCATCAGAATATAAAGCACATCTTGCAGCTGAAGTAAAAGGATTTAATGCAGCTGACTGTATGGATTTCAAGGCTTCAAGGAGAATGGAAAAGTTCAGCCAGTATGCAGTAGCAGCTGCATTTGAAGCTTTAAAGGATTCAGGACTTAATATTGAAAATGAAGATGCATATATGGCAGGTGTTTCAGTAGGTTCAGGAATTGGCAGTTTATCAGCAATGGAAAACAGCCACAAAAAACTTCTCGAAAAGGGACCTTCAAGAATCAACCCGCTTCTTGTTCCTATGATGATAACTAATATGGCAGCAGGAAATGTATCAATACAGCTTGGGTTGAAAGGTAAAAGCATAAATGTTGTAACTGCTTGTGCAACAGGTACTAATTCAATAGGTGAGGCGTACAGAAGCATACAGCATGGGGAAGCCGATATTATGTTCGCAGGAGGTACAGAAAGTGCGGTTACACCTATTGGCATAGGCGGATTTGCAGCACTTACGGCATTGTCTGAATCAACAGACCCATTAAAAGCATCTCTTCCGTTTGACAAAAATAGAAATGGATTTGTTATGGGAGAGGGAGCCGGTGTAGTTGTTCTTGAAGAACTTGAGCATGCATTGAAGAGAAACGCACATATCTATGCAGAAGTAGCAGGATATGGATGTACATCTGATGCTTATCATATCACTTCGCCGATGGAAGACGGAAGTGCTGCTGCCCACGCAATGGAACTTGCAATGAAAGAGGCAGGGCTTGCACCGGAGGATATAGATTATATTAATGCACACGGAACAGGCACACATCACAATGATTTATTTGAGACAAGAGCGATAAAATCAGCATTTAAGGAAGATGCAAAAAGAGTTCCGATAAGTTCAACAAAATCTATGATAGGCCATCTTCTTGGTGCGGCAGGTGCAGTTGAGTTTATCACATGTGTAAAATCAATACAGGATGGATATATACATCCGAATGTCGGACTGACTGAAACGGAAGAAGAGATGAACCTTAATTATGTCAGGGATAAAGGAATTAATTGCGATGTAAATGCAGTGATATCCAATTCACTCGGATTCGGAGGACATAATGCCTCAATACTTATAAAAAAATATATTGCTTAAAGGAGGGCTTATATCATGGAATTAGACAGTGTGCTTAAACTTATTAATGCCGTGTCGGATTCATCGCTTACAAGCTTTACGCTCGATGACGGCAATACCAAACTATCTTTTGCGGCAGATAGAGCCGAGGTTATAAAGAATAATGAATTTTCAATTGTAAGAAATACAAAAGAAGAACAAAACAGTTCTTATGAACATCATGAGAATGATAATATTGCGGTAGACAGTACAAATGTAGTTTCATCACCGCTTGTAGGAATTTTTTACAGTGCCGCATCACCTGATGAAAAAGATTTTGTCAGTGTCGGTGATACAGTGAAAAAAGGGCAGGTTTTAGGAATTGTTGAGGCAATGAAGCTTATGAATGAAATAGAAAGTGAGTATGACGGAGTTGTCAAAGAAATACTTGTAGATAATGAACAGATGGTTGAGTACGGTCAGCCGATGTTTGTTATTGAATAAAATGTAATAGGCAGTCAGTTTATAAAAATATTTAAGGAGTCAGAAATGTTACTTAATACAAAACAGATTATGGAAATCATTCCACATCGTCATCCTTTTCTGCTTGTCGATACAATTGAAAGCATGATTCCGGGAAAAAGTGCTGTTGGATATAAATGCGTCACATATGACGAGCCGTTTTTCAGCGGACATTTTCCTGATGAACCTGTAATGCCTGGAGTTTTACAGATTGAGGCATGTGCACAGGTAGGGGCAGTTGCGATACTTTCGCTTGAGGAAAACAGGGGAAAGACAGCATATTTTGGTGCAATAAACAATGCAAGATTTAAAAGAAAGGTAGTTCCGGGAGACCGTCTTCGCATGGAATGTGAAATCATAAAACAGAAAGGACCTCTCGGTATAGGAAAGGCAGTTGCAACAGTTGATGGGGAAACAGCACTTACAGCTGAACTTACATTTATGATTCAATAAGTGATGTGCAGAATTTCCGTAAAAGCCTGCAGCATTGTGTTGTTGTTTTACAGAATTTACAAAAATGGAGATATATTATGTTTAGTAAGGTTTTAATTGCAAACAGAGGCGAAATTGCAGTAAGAATAATCCGTGCATGCAGGGAAATGGGAATAAGAACAGTGGCAGTTTATTCTGAAGCAGATAAAGATGCACTGCATACACAGCTGGCGGATGAAAGTGTCTGCATAGGAAAGGCACAGGCTCTTGACAGTTACCTTAACATGGAAAGGATACTCAGTGCGACAGTTGCTTCAGGAGCTGAGGCAATTCACCCCGGATTCGGATTTTTGTCTGAAAACAGTAAATTTGCCCAGCTTTGTGATAAATGTAATATAACATTTATCGGACCGTCAGCTGAAGTAATTGAAAAAACAGGTAATAAACAGGAAGCAAGAAATACTATGATAAAAGCAGGTGTTCCGGTTATTCCGGGAACTAAAGAACCTGTAATGGATGCCGGAAGGGGAAAAGAGATTGCCGCTTCAATCGGGTATCCTGTTATGATAAAAGCTGCTCTAGGCGGTGGTGGCAAGGGCATGCGTGCTGTATATGATGAAAAAGATTTTGAAAAAGAGTTTAATAATGCACAGCGTGAAGCCATAAATGGATTTGCCGATGGTACTATGTATATTGAGAAGTATATAGAGAATCCACGTCATATAGAATTTCAGATACTTGCTGATAATTATGGAAATGTAATTCATCTTGGGGAGAGGGATTGTTCGATACAGAGAAATCATCAGAAAATGGTTGAAGAATCACCATCTGCTGCCCTTGACGAAAAAACGAGGCAGCAAATGGGCGAGATGGCAGTAAAAGCAGCAAGAGCAGTAGGATATACTAATGCCGGAACTGTAGAATTTCTGCTTGATAAAAATAAAAATTTTTATTTTATGGAAGTAAATACGAGAATTCAGGTTGAGCATGGCGTCACAGAGATGATGACAGGCGTTGACCTTATAAAAGAACAGATAAAAATAGCATCCGGGGAGCATCTTGCAATAAAGCAGCAGGATGTAAAACTTTCCGGTGCTGCAATAGAAATGAGGATTAATGCAGAAAATCCTTATAAAAAATTTGCTCCATGTCCGGGAAAAATCAGTGATTTGCATATTCCGGGAGGAAATGAAGTGCGGGTTGATACGGCAGTGTATACAGGATATACAATTCCACCGTTTTACGACTCAATGATTATGAAAATTATAGTTCACGATAAAGACCGCAGACAGGCAATCAATAAAATGAAAAGCGTTCTGGGTGAAGTAGTTATAGATGGTATTACAACAAATCGTGATTTTCAATATGAAATCTGCAATAATAAGCGGTTTGAGACAGGTGATATAACAACTGACTTTATTGCACAGGAATTTCCTGACTTTATATAATATATATCAGTATTATTTTATACCGGTATATTGTATACATGAATTTTGATGTTGTGAAAAGGAGAGAACATCATGCATCTTAATTTTTTATTTAAAAAAGATAATGATAATATATCAAAAAAAGGAAAAGTTAATGTTCCGGACGGGCTGTTTACCAAATGTCCGAAATGCTCAAAGATGATACTTACAGATGAGCTTTTCCTTGATAATTGTGTGTGCCATTCATGCGGATATTACTTTAAAATAGATGCGAAAACAAGAATATCAATGGTTATAGACAAAGACACGTTTGAAGAATGGGACACAGGCATAGAAGAGAAAAATCCGTGTGATTTTGAAGGATATATACAAAAAACGGCTGATTTAAAGTCTAAAACAGGGCTTGATGAAGCAATAGTTACAGGAAAAGGGAAAATAGACGGAAAAGATACAGTAATAGGGGTCTGCGACACACGTTTTCTTATGGGAAGCATGGGAAAAGTTGTCGGTGAGAAGCTTACAAGGGCATTTGAAAAGGCTACACAATTAAAACTTCCTGTTATTGTATTTACATGTTCAGGCGGTGCAAGGATGCAGGAGGGCATAATTTCTCTTATGCAGATGGCAAAGACAAGTGCTGCAATAAAAAAACATGATGAGGCAGGACTTTTGTATACAGTGGTGCTTACTGACCCGACAACCGGCGGCGTTACGGCAAGCTTTGCAATGCTTGGAGATATTATTCTTGCGGAACCGGGGGCTCTTATTGGGTTCGCAGGACCGCGTGTAATAAGACAGACAATAGGACAGGAACTTCCTAAGGGATTTCAGCGTGCGGAATTTCTTCTTGAACACGGAATGATTGACAATATTGTTGAAAGAAAAGATTTGAAGCAGACACTGTCGCTTATAATAAAGCTTCACAGTAAATGCGACAATAAAATGGAAGATTATAAAAAATATCTCAGTGATAAGATGAATGAACTGAAATATAAATATGAATATGATGAAGATAAAAATAATTTGAATTCATGGGAAAAAGTGCAGGCGGCAAGAAGCAGCATGCGTCCTACGGCTCTTGAATATATAGACAGGCTCACAAAGAATTTTTATGAACTTCACGGAGATAGATTGTATGGAGATGATAAGTCTGTAATTGGGGGAATTGCAATGTTCGGCAAACAGCCGGTTACTGTTGTCGGACTCCAGAAAGGCATGGATACAAAGGATAATATATACAGAAATTTTGGAATGCCACAACCGGAGGGGTATAGAAAATCACTACGTCTGATTAAACAGGCGGAAAAATTCCACAGACCTGTAATATGTTTCGTTGATACACCGGGTGCATATCCGGGAATGGGAGCAGAAGAACGTGGACAGGGTCGTGCAATTGCTGATAATCTATTTGAAATGTCAGATATAAAAACGCCTGTACTTACAATTGTGACAGGCGAAGGCGGAAGCGGTGGTGCATTGGCACTGGCTGTTGCTGATGAAGTATGGATGATGGAAAATTCCATTTATTCAATACTATCGCCTGAAGGATTTGCAAGTATTCTTTATAAAGATGCAAAAATGGCAGAAAAAGCAAGCGAAGATATGAAAATCACAGCAAAAGACCTGTTTGACATGGGCGTGATAGAAAAGATAATTCCCGAATATGGAATCATGACAAGAGAAAAATTAGGTTTTATTGGATTATATATGAAAACCGCTATAGCGGATTTTTTTATAAAAACACAGAAAATGACGCCGGAGGAGCTTATTTGTAAAAGATATGACAGATTTAGGAAGTTTTAATAAACATATTTTACTAAAAGAAAAAAATATTATTCCGCTTATGCAGGGCGGAATGGGCGTAGGAGTAAGTTTTTCGGGGCTTGCAGGAGCAGTTGCATCATGTAATGCCATAGGAATTATATCAACTGCACAGGCCGGTTTTGCAGAGCCTGATTTTGAGACAAATACGCTTCAAAGCTGCCTTAGGGCAATAGACAGACAGATAAAAAGAGCAAAAGAAATAGCACAGGGACGTGGACTTGTAGGTGTGAATGTGATGACTGCGTTAAGACATTACAAAGAGCATGTAGCACAGGCAGTAAGAAGCGGTGCGGACATTATTGTATGCGGTGCCGGGCTTCCGCTTGATTTGCCAGGAATTGTCCGCGACGAATGTGAAACGTCGGGTGTTAAAAAGCCTCTTATAGCACCTATTGTATCATCTCAGCGTGCGGCAAAGCTTATATTGAAGCACTGGAGTGTAAAATATAATGACAGTCCGGATATTGTGGTTGTCGAAGGCCCTCTTGCGGGAGGACATCTAGGTTATACAAAGGATGAAGCACAGAATCCTGCAACAGTTGATTTTTATAAGATAATAAAAGATGTAGCGGAATGTGTAAAAGAATATAGTGAAAAATTTTCAAAAAAAATTCTTATAGCAGCAGGAGGCGGCATTTACACAAAAGAAGATGCACAGAAAGTATTAGAGAACGGTGCGGATATGATTCAGGTTGCAAGCCGTTTTGTTGCAACATATGAGTGTGATGCTGCACCGGAATATAAAAATGCTTATATAAATGCCACTCAAAAAGATATCCAGATTATAAAAAGTCCGGTTGGCATGCCGGGCAGGGCGATAAGAAATAAATTTGTCCAAAGAATCGAAAAAGAAAATATACCTGTAAAAAAATGTCTTTCGTGTCTTTCACACTGTAACCCATCGCAGATACCATATTGCATAACCAATGCACTTATCAATGCGGTAAAAGGTGATGTGGATAACGGACTTATTTTCTGCGGAGGCAGAGTCGGAAGCATTGGCAGGCTTCAGACGGTAAAAGATGTAATTGAGGAACTTGGGATAAATGTATCACAGTAAATATGCAGGTTGATACATATGTCACCTGTTATAAATCTTCCTTTTTTTGTAATATTCTATTGTAAAAATTACAACAAAAGGAGGATTTTTTTATGTGTACAAAAAACAAAAAATTAAAAAAATTTCTTTGCTTGTCTGCGGCGGCTATGCTGGCATTTTTAATGTGTGCAGCATGTCTGTTAGTTCCTGCAAAGGGAGAAAATGGTCCGTGTGATACGGGTGACTGGGCATTTGCTTATATTTCAGTCGGAAACGATGGAGATTCAAGCAATCCGCAGGGAGAATACAAGACTATCTATTCTGTCAGCTCAAAAGATATTTCAACAGTGGAAGGAATATCTTACGACAGAGCTTCAAACACCCTTACAATCGAAAATTACAATAATACAAAAAACAGAATTGCAACGAATATGATGGGTGATGATTTCAAAATCAACATAAAAGGTGAAAATCATATTGGAGAACTTGTTTCGTATGGAGACGGCTGGGGCGGAAGCATAACGCTTACCGGAAACGGTACATTGTACATTAATGAAGACAAGTCCTACGAAACAGCTATTTATATGAATGCCGAGAATACCAAATCAGTGCTCACTGTCGGTTCTGAATGTAGTGTATATGTATATTCGGGACTGAATGCCATCGTATCTTCATCAAATACTACGAGCGATATAATAAAAGCAGAAGGGAAACTTAGCTCACAGCTTCAGACAGAAGTAACTCATCCTGTAAAAAAGACAATGATATTTGCAGGTTATTTCGGAGATATATTTCCGTGGGAAGGTAATGTGTATACAAAGGAAGGCGACAGTGCAAAATATGACTGTTTACGATCAACAAAATCTGACGGAACAGTAACTTTTTGTTATTATGAGTTAAAGAAATACGATGGTTTCGACAAAGGCTATATAGGCGTTAAAAAAGAAGAGTTAAGCGAAAAGTCATCTGATTATAAGATGACAGACGAGATTGTAAAATGGTATAGTGCAGATTCTCTCAACGGTTCTACGACAGCACTTGTAAAAGATACAAAGACAGGAGAAGAAGCATATGCCGTAGTATCAAAATATGACAGTGCAACAGGAAATTCTAAGGGCTATCTTTGCAAGATAATCGCAAATTTCGGTATTGATGAATATAATCAGGAGACATGTCTTGTTGATATTGATAATCCTGTTGCCGATATTGCTTATCCTAACGAATATGATGTTAAGCTTCCTGACGGTTACGAGGCTGTCGGCGAGGAGATGACCAATATTTATAATGTGTCTGTAAAGAATGAAAAAGTAGAGTTTATCGGTTCATCTGAAGCTCCGGACGACAAAAACAATGACGTCAAAAAAGATGAAGAAGTAATCGAACTTCCTTCAGATGATAAGACTGTCAAAGCGGACGATTTCAACGAAATAATCAACAAAAATCAGGATTCTGATGTAATTATCAATTCTAATAACGATATTTCGTTTAAGTTTGAAAAAGGTACTATGAATCAGGTTGATGGTGTTGATAAATACGATTTTACAACAGAAGTTGTAAAGGAAGTTGAAAATGCCGGAAAGCTCCCTGCCGGGGTAACATCAGAAAACTTTATTCAGAAAATTGATTTCGCATATTCGGGACAGCTTCCTGCAAAGGCGGAAATCAAGATACCTGTAGGAACACAGTATGCAGGTCGTACACTTTATTACAGCAGACTTTACGATGACGGCACAATCGAAAATATTATGTCGGCAGCAGTTGATGAAAATGGTGTTATAACAGTTGAACAGGACCACTGTTCTGTATATCTTCTTACAACAACAAAGCTTACACAGACTCACGTGAGCGGTTCAGGTACGCAGGCAGCTGCACCTAATACGGGGGACAGTGCACCTTTAGCGTTTATGTTACTCGCAGTTGTTATCAGCAGCTTTGTATTAACTGTTATTGGCATTGTAAAGAAACACAAAAATTCAGTTTTTTATTAAAAACATTGTCTGATTCAGTTTTAGCATACAAAAATATATGATATACTCTGATTAAAGCGACAACAGTGTTAAAGTGCGTGTATGTACGGACTGTGCGGCTGTTGCCGACTATGTAAAACTGAAAGGGACAATAATTAATGGAAAATAAAGAGATAAAAGGTATCATTCATTCAATTGAAAGTTTTGGCTCTGTAGATGGACCGGGTGTGAGGTATATCGTATTTTTGCAGGGATGCCGCATGCGTTGCAGATACTGTCATAATCCTGACACATGGGCTTTAAAGGATAAGAATTCTTATGAGGAAACTCCGTCTGAAACATTAAAGAAAGCAATGCGTTATAGAGCTTATTGGAAGGAAACAGGCGGAATAACTGTGAGCGGCGGAGAGGCACTTTTACAGATTGATTATGTGACAGAGCTTTTCAGGCTTGCAAAAGAACAGGGAGTTCATACGACACTTGACACATCAGGTAATCCGTTTACAAGAGAAGAGCCGTTCTTTAGCAAATTTAACGAACTTTTGAAATATACAGATTTATTCCTTCTTGATATTAAGCATATTGATCCTGTTAAGCACAAGGATTTAACACAGTGGGATAACTCTAATATTCTTGATATGGCAAAATATCTTTCTGATAACGGCAAGAAGATGTGGATTAGAAATGTATTAGTTCCGGGTTATACTGATGGTGAAGAGGATTTACAGAAATTAAGCGACTTTATATCTTCATTAAAGACAATTGACCGTGTTGAGGTACTTCCATATCATACACTTGGCGTATTTAAGTGGAAAGAATTAGGAATTGATTATACGCTGGAAGGTGTCAGTCCACCTGATGGTGAGCTTATCAAAAAAGCAAACGATATTTTAAAAACAAGTGAATACAAGGGCTATCTTAACAGACAGTAAAATTATTAGCCCATTTTCAGCTTCCCGGTCATTTCATATGGCCGGGAAGTTGATTTATATCGGTAAAAAATGTATAATATAAATATTATAACCTGATACAGATTTTTTTTACAATATATTGAGCAGGAGTGCAAAAGTTATGGAGAGATTAGTGGATTTACATGTGCATCTTGATGGCTCGCTCTCACTTGAAACTGTAAAGGAGCTTGCCGCAAGACAAGGAATTGAGATTCAAAACGATGACATACTTATTAAAAAACTTCAGGTTTCAAAAGATTGCCGTGATTTGAATGAATATCTTACAAAATTTGAATATCCGCTTATGCTGTTACAGACCATTGATTCGATAGAATATGCGGTTTATTCGCTTATGAAAAGGCAGTCGGAACAGAATCTTTTGTACAGTGAGATTCGCTTTGCACCGCAGCTTCACACAAAAAAAGGACTTTCACAGGAAGAAGTTGTAACAGCTGCCCTGAAAGGAAGACAAAAATATTTCGATGAATTAAGGCAGAAAGAAAATATAAAAGAATGTGACATCCCCTCTTTTTACAGCAATATTATATTGTGCTGCATGAGAGGAAACGGCAACGAGTGGGAAAATGAGGAGACAATAAGGATAGCCGCAGAGTTTCTCAGTGATTCAGATGGGGTTGTTGCAGTTGACCTTGCGGGGGCGGAAGCACTGTTTCCCACATCGGATTATGAAAAGCTGTTTGCACATGCGAGAGCTGAGGGGATTCCTTTTACAATACATGCGGGTGAGGCGGCAGGCCCCGAAAGCATCAGACAGGCTGTTGATTACGGCACTTCAAGGATAGGTCATGGGGTAAATTGTATACATGATAAAAATTTGATGAATATTATTGCAGAAAAAGGCATAACATTGGAGTTATGTCCGACAAGCAATCTTAATACCAAAATTGTCAATGATATAAAAGACTATCCTATAGATGGAATTATAAATAATAAAATTAAAGTTACGATAAATACCGACAACATGACAGTTTCGGGAACTGATGAGGCATCGGAGATGAAGCTTATATGTGATACGTTCGGTTATGATGGGAATATGAGAAGAATATTTGTAGATAATGCGATAGATGCCGCATTTTTATCAAATGAAATGAAAGAGAAATTAAGGGGTAATTTATAAAATGAAGGTAAATGAACTTTTTTGCAGGGAGTGTGTTGAGCAGATATATGTACCTGATGTAGTCAGAGTTGATTTATTAAGTATTATTGAAGAAAAGTTAAAAAAAGCGGGATTTTACTACAGAATTGCCTACAGGGTGAAAGCGGTAGATTCTACAGTTGATAAATTGCAGTTTAAAGATTACAGACGGCCGGGGACGGAAAATGAAGATAAAAAGATGCAGGATTTAATCGGTATAAGAATCATGCTTTATTTTGTGGATGATGTATCAATATGCCGCAGTCTTCTGGATACATTATTTGCTACTCCCGGTGTGTGGGAGACGACAGAAACAAATGAATATGAATTTAAAGCGATGAAAATAAATGGTATTTTCAAGCTTCCGGGTTATCTTGCAAAAACAATAGTTAATCCGATGCTTTCGGATTATATAGATGACACGTTTGAAGTCCAGGTAAGAACCAATTCATTTGAGGGCTGGCATGAGATAGAGCATGATTTGAGATATAAAGGTTCGGCTTTCGGTGAAGGCAATGAAGCTCTTGCAAGAAAAATGAACAGTATTCTTGCAACTCTTGAACTGTGTGATGATTCGGTTGTCAAGCTTCTTGAAGATCTGGGCCATCAGCATTACAAAGATCATAAGTGGGGCGACATGATAAGGTGTCATTACAGACTCAAGATGACAAATGAGCTTATACATCCAGAGCTTAAAAAGGTGTTTGATGAAGATACAGAACTTGCAAAAATATTTTTCAAGTTTGACAGAAAGCTTGCTATAAGCAGATTGTGGAATAATACGGCAGATAAGATACCTGAGCTTACAATCAATTACATAATAAAGATTGTCAATCAGATAGGACCTGATGATGAACGTCTTAATAAGGCCTTTGAACTTATAGATAATGAGTCAGGAACAGAAGATAATTTTACAAAGAGAAAGAAGTTTGAGCCGTTCCATATGCTTGGAAGTTACAAAGTATTTACGGCAGATACATATCTTGATACAACGAATCTATCTGAGAAAGATGCTTTTAAAAAGGCATCTTCATACATATATGCATGGATACATTCAAGATATTGTGAGGCATTTTCTGATTTACCTGATACAGTTGATAATTATTACCGCAGTGTTCCGGGATATACTGTCAATGTAGAATATAATGAAGATAATATGCACTTTTATGAATGTTCAACGCATATAGATTCAAAGATTGCAAGCAGGATATGGGTATCGAAAGCATCTTTGGTAAAAAATGATAATGGTATAGAATTTAAGGTGAGCAACGAGTATGCCGAACCAAAAGACAGGTACAGGGATAATGAAAATGTTCTGTTTTCACGCCCTAATTTTTATGGTGAAATTGCTGACAATATAGGTATCTGCGATGTTGTAAGACTCAAAGAAAATGTAAAATATGTTAGCAGTGATAATTATGATGAGATGTGCAGTCTTATAAATAATAAAGACAGAAAATTTCCTGTCATAGTATTTATGGCAAAGGATAATTCATGGATTGACAAGTTTGATGTTAATTATTTTGCATATCTTGTTGGATATTATGCACATATAAAAATGATTGACGGTGATGAGTGCTGCAGAAGATTTATAGAAGAATATGGACTTGATAAGGAAAGATGTGAAGATTCAATCACTGTTTTCTATGACACAGATAATCCGAAAACAAGTTATAAATCCGATATTATTGATACTACATTTGAAGTTATTAAGCTTGAACAGAAGAAGTATTGGAATGAAAATGGCTGCAGGGCATACAGACGCCAGCTTGTTGCTGAAATAAGAGAGAAAAATATTGAAAATGCGGACCTGTAATGATATAATAAATAGGTTTTGTATATGAATAAACGATAAATGGAGGAAAAAATGGATTATAATAAACTTGCACAGATGCTTTTTCCGGATGTAAAGAATTCACCGGAATATTACGAAGAAAAGTTCCCATACAGAAAACTTCCTGCAAAGGCTCAGGTTACACGTATGGCACCAAGTCCTACTGGATTTATACATCTTGGAAATCTTTACAGTGCACTTGCTGACGAGCGTATAGCACACAGACATGGCGGTGTATTTTATTTAAGAATTGAAGATACTGATGAAAAGCGTAAAGTTGACGGAGCAGTTGAACTTATTATTGATACACTTCGTTATTTCGATATCGAATTTGACGAGGGTGCAGGTTTTCCTGATGACGCTCCACAAAATATATACGGACCATATTTCCAGAGACAGAGAGTTGAGATTTATCATGCTTATGCAAAGAGTCTCGTAGAAAAAGGTCTGGCTTATCCTTGTTTTTGTACAGAGGAAGAACTTGAAAGCGTAAGACAGAAGCAGGAAGAGAATAAGGTTCTTACAGGATATTATGGTGAATATGCTGTATGCCGCAATCTTTCTCTTGAAGAGATTGAAAAGAACCTGAATGAAGGAAAGTCTTATGTGTTAAGACTCCGTTCACAGGGCAGTCCTGACAAGGAGATTACATTTGTTGACAGTATCAAGGGTGAGATTAAGCTTCCTGAAAATATACATGATATTGTTTTATTAAAACGTGATGGTATTCCGACATATCATTTTGCACATGCAATTGATGATCATCTTATGCGTACAACAGTTGTTGTAAGAGGCGGAGAGTGGCTTGCATCTGCACCAATCCATTATGAGCTTTTCCATGTGCTTGGGTTTAAGATGCCTGAATATGCCCATACTGCCCACCTTATGAAATTCGACGAGGAGACAGGTGGTAAGAGAAAGTTATCAAAGAGAAAAGATCCGGAACTTTCACTTGATTATTACAGACAGGATGGATATCATCCATATTGTATGAAAGTTTATCTTATGACACTTCTCAATTCTAATTTTGAAGAGTGGCATGAGCAGTTCCCTGATAAAGATATTAATGAATTTCCATTTTCAATTGAGAAAATGAGCCAGTCAGGTGCTTTATTTGATAAAGATAAACTTCATAACATCTGCAAGAATGAACTTTCAAAGCTTTCAGAGGATGAACTTTATGATTTCCTTTACAACTGGGCGTCAGAAAATGCACCTGAAAAGAAAGATATATGGTTTGCCGATAAAGAAAAAATGCTTGCAATATTAAGACTCTACATGGGTATTGGCATGAAGAGAAGAAGAAAAGATTTTATGTATGCAAAGCAGATATTTAACATGATTTCATATTTCTTTGACGGGGAAAGCACTGACGAAAAAGATGAGTTCAGACTTGATATGTCAGAGGTTAAGAATATTCTTAATGATTATATGGCAGCATATAACCATGATGATGATAATTCAGCATGGTTTAACAAGCTTAAAGAAATTGCTGACAAGCACGGCTATGCATCAGATATGAAAGCTTATAAGGCTTCACCTGAGAGTTTCAAGGGTAATGTGTCTGATATAGCTGAAGTTGTAAGAATTGCTGTTACAGGACGTGCCAATACACCTGATTTGTGGTCAATTGTTCATATAATGGGTGAAGAGCAGATGAAACAGAGAATTGAAAAAGTTATTAACAGATAAAAAATTATGAAATTTATAAGACATTGAATTATAATGGGAAAGCCGTTTATTTGGCTTTCCTTTTTTCTGTCAGGCAAAGCCGATATAAAGATAAAAAAATAACAGCATCAAATGCTGTCTTGTAAAATAAATCTTAGGAGATATAGCCTGCAGCCGCCGGTATAAGAGGGGGGATGTGTAGGCGGCTGCCGCTATAATCAAAAATGAGAGGTTGTCATAATTATTGTTGCAGGTGGAGCAACATAATAATGAGGCGTAATATATATCAGTGAATGAGATATATTACGTTATTAATGTTATACCACTACACAAAAACATTGTCAACACTTTTTGAAAAAAATTTTGTTTTTTGTCATTTTTTGAAATAATTTGGATATTTGACAAGAAATTCATCCAAATGTTCCATGTATCTTTTGGTATGGCAAAGTGAAATTTCATAAGCTTTTTCTTTGTCATGTGCTTCAAATGCATCTACCATGTCAGAGTGATCTTTTACCAGCTTATCGGTATTAATTGATGAAAACATAAGAATTACGATTCTGTCAAACTGGTATGCATTTTCGCGTATTATATTATGCCAGAACTGCTTGCCGCAGGCACAATAGATATACTTGTGGAATTCTTTATCACATGCCTGTGTTTTTGCAAGATTATCATTTTTGAGATGATGTTTCCACTGGACAATATTTTCACGAAGATATGCAATATTATCAGGTGTAAGTTTTTCACATGCAAGTTGTGTTACTGATTGTTCCATCAGATTACGGAGTTCAAGAAATTCATCAATTGCAGCTGTATCTATGTACGATACGAATGTACCCTGTTTTGGATATATGTCAATCATATTCTGCTGATGCAGTTCCAGAATGGCTTCTCGTATGGGCGTTCTGCTTATACCATAAAGCTCACATAAATCTGATTCTGTAATTTTATCTCCTGGCTTCATTTCGAGATTTACAAGATTATATAGAAGAGCTCTTTTAGCGTAATGCTTGGCATTTTCTCCGGGTAATTGTTCAAATACTTCCATCATTAGCACATCCTTTTTCAAGTTTTATAATATATTACATGTATTTTAAGCCTTATAAAGAGCCAATGCAATAGCGTTCATGTTAAAAAAACTGTATTTTGTGTATTTTTTTTTGTAATTCTGTAAAATGCAAGCAAAATAAAGTAATAAAATTTAACAAAAGAAAGTGACATTTTAAATTTTGTGATGTAAAATGTAAAGCGTATTAAGAAAATCAGATTTATAAATACAGCTATAATTGGATAAAGGAATAAATGTGGAAGAAGAAATATTTAACGTAACGATAGACCGGCCAATAGGAAGTTCACATCCGGATTATCCTTCTTTGGTATATCCGGTGAATTATGGTTATATAGAAGGAGTTATTGCACCTGATGGAGAAAATCAGGATGCATATGTAATTGGTGTTGATACACCGGTTGACCATTTTACGGGAAAGAGGATAGCTATTATTCACAGAAGGGATGATGTGGAAGATAAATGGGTTATTACACCGGAAAATGTCCCATATAATAAACAGCAGATTGAGGATATGGTATATTTTCAGGAACAGTATTTTGACAGTTATGTGGAAATGCTTGATGAAGAAATGTGGGATGCATATAACTGTAAAGGTGAAAAACTTGGATATCAGATTCCCCGAAGTATGGCAAAGTCATTAAGTGAAGGTGTATATCATATTGCAGTTATGATATATGTTAAGCGTGCTGACGGATGCATTCTTGCCACTCAGAGATCAAGAAATAAGACTAATCCTTTAAAATGGGAGGTTACCGGTGGTTCAATTATTGCCGGTGAGACACCTGTTGAAGGGGCAGCAAGAGAACTTGCAGAAGAAACAGGAATAATAAAGAAAATATCTGAACTTCGTGAAATTTATAACTGTTATGATGTCAAAAGACATTGTATATATTATATTTATCTTGCAGAGGTTCCATCTGATATGCCAATACACCTTCAGATAGGTGAGACAATGGATTATGAATTTCTGCCATATGATGAGTTCAGGGAACTTGTATGTTCTGACAGGTTTGTGGCTTCTGAACAGGGAAGATTTATTGCACATGAAGAACTTATGAAAAGTGTGCTTGATGCAAATAATATATAATATAGATTTATTTTGAATAAAGGAAGTAAATGATATGGAATTATATGATGGCAGACCGGATAATACGGATGGCAGGCAGGATAATGAAATAAGAGTATATGATTTGCTTGACAGTCTGGGAATACAGTATAAGCGTACAGATCATGAACCGGCAACGACCATGGAAGTCTGCCGCGATATAGATGCTGTACTTGATACGCTTATCTGCAAAAATTTATTTTTATGTAACAGACAGAAAACAGCATTTTACTTGCTTATGATGCCGGGTGACAAGCCGTTTAAGACGAAAGAGCTTTCATCGCAGATTAACAGTGCGAGGCTCTCGTTTGCAGACCCGGAATACATGCAGGAATATCTTGATATAAAACCTGGTGCCGTAAGCGTAATGGGGCTTATGAATGATAAGGAAAATCATGTAAGGCTTCTTGTTGATGAAGATGTTTTAAAGGGTGAAAACGTAGGATGCCATCCGTGTGTCAACACATCAAGTCTTAAAATAAAGACAAAAGATGTATTTGATACATTTTTAAAAAGTGTAGGACATGATATGACTGTTGTACATCTTACAGGAGAATAAAATATAATGACAAAAATGGAAGCCGGACATGTTGTCGGACTTCCATTTTGATTTATTTTCTGCAGTCGCTTTAAAAATTATATTTAATAAAGCTTATATGTTTTTACAAGAAGCGGAACTTCCGCAATCAGCATGCCAACCCAGCCTGCAAGGTAAGAAAACGGAAGAGCTTCTATGCCGAGACCAAATATAAATACAAGTGGAAGTGCTGCAAGTACACGCACACCCATATTTACAAAACTGCTTATAAGTGTAATCTTCAAATCGCCTATTCCTCTGAAATATCCTTGTATACCATTGGTTAATGCCGGAAGAAGATACATTATTGAAATAAGATGAAGATATGTAACGCCGTGGCGTATGACTTCCTCGTCTTTGACAAACATAAGCATAAGAGGTCTTGCAAATATGAAACATATAAGGAATATTGCTATTCCGTAGATTATTTCGAGTGTTAGACCGCATCTGAAGCCTTCACGCATACGGTCATTTTTTCCAGCACCCTTGTTTTGTGCCATAAGTGCGGTCATAGCATGTGCAATATTCTGTTCGGGTGTGTATGCAAAATCATCGATTCTGTTTACGACTGCAAAAGCTGCTGCAACAGAAACACCCATTGTATTGACTATAGCCTGAATACCGATTTTTCCAAGCTGTACAGTGGCCTGCTGCATCGCTGAAGCCCAGCCGTATGCAATTGTGCGTTTTAAAAGGCTCATGTCAAATACAAGCCATTTTTTTCCGAGACGTAAAATTGGCACTTTTTTCTGTATATAAATTATACAAAGCAGGCAGCACAGAGCTTCACTGATAACAGTGGAAACAGCACAGCCGTTGCTTCCGGCTTTGAGTACAACTACAAAGAACAGGTCGCCGAAAATATTTAATACGGCACTTGCAATAAGAAAATATAGCGGTGAGTTGCTGTCGCCGAGTGCTCTCAGTGTACTCGAGAAAAAGTTATATAAAAATGTAAATACCAGACCGATAAATATAATTCTGAGATATTGTGTTGTCATATTAAGAATTGATTTGTCAACTTGCAAAAGTGTCAGGATTGGAACTGCGAATATAATGCATAGCAGGCTTAATATAATTGAAAATATTACGCCAGAAATCATTGTAGTGCTTATCTGACGGTGAAGTGTGTCATAATCTTTGGCACCAAACTGCATGCCCATAAGAATACTTGCACCCATACACAATCCGTTGAGAAACAGAATCATAAGAGTTGTGACCGGATTGCATATTCCGACTGCTGCGAGAGCTTCCTTTCCGACGAAATGTCCGACAATAATACTATCTACGGCATTGTAAGTCAGCTGAAAAAGGTTGCCAAGTACAAGTGGAATTGTAAATTTTACAAGTATAGGCATGATTTTGCCTGTGGTTAAATCTTTTGTCATGTTAAATTTCCTTCTGCTTTCATTTGAAATTGTCAAACATATATTATGTATAAAAATTTATGAAAGTCAAGAAAAATAGACAAAATTTAGGATTTTAGAAATAAATTCCTAATTTTCTTATAATTCCTATTTGACTTGTAGGAATTGTTTGTAGTATTATAATAAAGAACGATAGAAATGGAGTTGTAAAACTATGAAAGTTTCGTATAAAGATATGGAGTTATATGCCATAACTGATAACAGATGGCTTAATGGAAGAAAATTAAGTGAAGTTGTTGAGGATATTTTAAATAATGGTGCAACTTTTTTACAGCTGCGTGATAAGGAAGCAACACATGAAGAACTTGTTGCAGAGGCTAAAGAACTTAAAGTGATTGCAGCAAAATATAAAGTTCCGTTTGTGGTTAATGATGATGTGCTTGCTGCAAAGGAAGCTGATGCCGATGGTGTCCATATCGGACAAAGCGATACCGGTTATGAAGAAGCAAGAAAGATTCTTGGACCTGATAAGATTATAGGTATGACGGCGAAGACGGTTGAACAGGCACAAATGGCTGAAAAACTTGGTGCTGATTATATAGGTACAGGGGCAGTATTTCATACAAGTACCAAAACGGATGCAAAAGATATGAAATTAAAAACACTTGTCACAGTTGCGGACAGCGTTGATATGCCTGTTGTTGCAATTGGCGGTATAACCTATGATAACATGGACAAAGTCAAAGATACGGGAGTTTCCGGAATTGCAGTTGTTTCGGCTTTGTTTGGTGCAGATAATCCGGGAGCAGCAACTCGTAAGATGAAAGAAAAATGCGATAAGATATTTAATTATAATCCGCGTAATATAATTTTTGATATGGACGGTACGCTTCTTGATTCAATGCCTTACTGGAGACATCTTGCGAGAGAGTATGCATTAAGCCATGTGGAAAGTCTGCCGGATGATTTTGATAGTATGACTTATACGATGGATATGGTAGAGTGCGGAAAATATTTTCAGGATGTACTTGGGATTAATGTTCCATATGATAAAATGCAGGAAGAAATACTGGGGATAATGGGAGAACATTATAAGAATGATATTCCTATGAAACCTGGCATGAGAAGGCTGCTGATTACAGAAAAGGCAAATGGAAGTACGATGAGTATATTTACCAATTCAGATATAAAATGTGCACAGGATGCAATGGAAAGGCTGGGACTTTCAGATTGTTTCCGCTTTATAACTACATCATACATTATAGGAATTAATAAAAAATATCCGGAAAGTTATATAAAAGTCTGCGATATGATGGGATGTAACCCCTGTGATATTTATATTTATGAGGATGTCCTTCACGGCGTCGAAAATGGTAAAGCAGCTGGATGTAAAGTTATTGCTGTATATGATGAAGATTCAAAAGACCATTGGGAAATAATAAAAAATACAGCTGATGATGTAATTGATATCCAGCAGAGGGAGGAATCATGAAAAAGAAAGTTGTAGTTGGAATGTCAGGAGGCGTCGATTCGTCAGTGGCAGCATATCTTTTAAAAGAGCAGGGATATGATGTCATTGGTGTTACAATGCAGATATGGCAGGACGAGTCACAGGAACAGATAGAGGATAACGGAGGCTGCTGTGGGATTACGGCGGTCGATGATGCAAGAAGAGTAGCGATGCAGCTTGATATTCCTTACTATGTTATGAATTTTAAAAATGAATTCAAGAAAAATGTAATAGATTATTTTACTGATGAATACATTCATGGAAGAACGCCAAATCCATGTATTGCATGTAACAGACATGTAAAATGGGAATCTCTTTTAAAGAGAAGCCTTGAAATAGGTGCAGATTGTATCGCTACAGGACACTATGCAAGAATAGCACAGCTTGAAAATGGCAGATATGCGATAAGAAATTCAGTAACTGCAAAAAAAGATCAGACATATGCTTTGTATAATCTCACACAGGAACAGCTGTCACATACGCTTATGCCGGTTGGTGATTATAATAAAGATGAAATAAGAGCTATCGCAGAAAAGATAGGTATTCAGGTAGCACATAAGCCTGACAGCATGGAGATATGTTTCGTGCCTGACAATGATTATGCAGGATTTATTACACGCGAGACAGGATATGTGAGCAGACCTGGTAATTTTGTCGATTTACATGGCAATATTCTCGGAACACACAAGGGTATAATTCATTATACAGTCGGACAACGAAAGGGGCTTGGCCTTGCAATGGGACATCCTGTTTTTGTTGTTGCGATAAGACCGGAGACAAACGAAGTCGTAATTGGTGAAAATGATGATGTATTTTCAACAAAACTATATGCAAATAATATTAATCTTATGTCAGTTGACAAAATTGAAGAACCAATACGTGCAAGAGCTAAAATCAGATACAGCCATGAAGGTGCTGACTGTACAATACGGATGGCTGATGACGGACTGCTGGAGTGCGTATTTGATGAAAAACAGAGAGCTGTAACGCCGGGACAGGCACTTGTAATATATGATGGAGACTATGTATTAGGAGGAGGAACAATAATATGAAAATATCAACAAAAGGAAGATATGCAGTAAGACTTATGCTTGATCTTGCCATGCATAATACAGGAGAAGCAGTAAGCATAAAAGATATATCAAAGCGTCAGGGGGTATCTGACAAGTATCTTGAGCAGATTATTTCTGTTCTTAACAAAGCGGGATATGTGCGAAGCATAAGAGGTGCACAAGGCGGATACATGTTAAAGAAAGATCCTAAGGATTATACTGTAGGCATGATTTTAAGGCTTACTGAAGGTTCACTTGCACCTGTATCGTGTGTTGATGATGACGATATGGTATGTGAAAGAGAAAACGGCTGTGTTACATTTTATGTATGGAAAAAACTGAATGATGCAATTAATGGAGTTGTTGATTCGATAACACTTGCGGATTTAGTAGAAATGCAGATGCAGATGAGCGATAATTACGTCATTTAAAAAATATATAAAAATTTTCATTTTTTTATTGACATAAAAAGTGAAAGTTGTTATATTATGGTTAATTCATAGCAAACCACTATGAAAACAAGGATATTAATAATTAAGAATATAACAGCGATGTTTTAATTACTCGCGGAAAAGAGGAATGTTATGGCAAAGAAAGCATACAAAGACAGAGATTTAAAATTTGAAACATTACAGCTTCATGTAGGACAGGAAACTGCAGACCCGGTTACAGATGCAAGAGCAGTACCTATTTATCAGACATCATCATTTGTATTCCACAATTCACAGCATGCGGCTGACCGTTTTGCGTTAAAGGATGCAGGTAACATTTATGGCAGACTTACAAATCCTACAGAAGATGTTTTCGAGAAGAGAATGGCTGCTCTTGAAGGCGGTGTCGCAGCTCTTGCTGTAGCATCAGGTGCAGCAGCTGTTGCTTATACAATTCAGAATCTTGCATTTGCAGGTGACCATATCGTAGCCGCAAAGAATATTTATGGTGGTACATATAACTACCTTGCACATACAATCGTTGATTACGGTGTTACTACAACATTCGTTGACCCTCTTGATGTTAAGAATTTTGAAGATGCAATCCAGGATAACACAAAGGCTCTTTATATCGAGACACTTGGCAATCCTAATTCAGAAGTTGCAGATATTGAAGCTATTGCAAAGATTGCACATGCTCACAACATTCCGCTTGTAATTGATAGCACATTTGCAACTCCATATCTTGTTCGTCCATTTGAATATGGTGCTGATATCGTTATTCATTCAGCAACTAAGTTTATCGGCGGACATGGTACAACAATCGGTGGTGTAATTGTCGATGGCGGTAAGTTTGACTGGAAAGCATCAGGCAAATTCCCACAGTTTACAGAGCCTAACGAAAGCTATCACGGAATCAGCTTTGTTGATGCAGCAGGCCCAGCAGCATTTATTACAAGAATTCGTGCCATTATCCTTCGCGATACAGGTGCTACAATTTCACCAATCCATTCATGGATTTTCATTCAGGGACTTGAGACACTTTCATTAAGAGTTGAGCGTCACGTTGAGAATGCATTAAAGGTTGTTGATTACCTTTCAAAGAATCCATTGGTAGAAAAAGTAAATCATCCGGCAGTTACAGATGACCCTGAACAGCAGAGACTTTATAAGAAATATTTCCCTAACGGCGGCGGCTCAATTTTTACATTTGAAATCAAGGGTGATGCCAAGACAGCTAAGAAGTTTATCGATAATCTTGAATTATTCTCACTTCTTGCCAATGTAGCCGATGTTAAGTCACTTGCTATTCATCCGGCTTCAACAACTCATTCGGAGCTTAACGAAGCAGAGCTTCTCGATCAGGGAATCAAGCCTAATACAATTCGTCTTTCAATTGGTACAGAAAATATTGATGATATTATTGAAGACCTTGACGAAGCATTTAAGGCTATTTCAGAATAAGATTCTGACCAGGACATTTTATCGTAATAATTGAAAATTTAGTCTTGTCTTATAAAAACATATGTGATAATATGTACTCAAATATTGAAAAGACTTTGACGGAAAGAGTAGTGTATTTAAGCCATACAGAGAGGATTACATCTGCTGAGAGTATTCCATGAAACTGATTACATGAAAACCACTCCTGAGTTGTATGCGAAAGATTACCGGTTGGTTCCGTTTTCCCAAGCATTACCGCATAGCTGCGTTAAAGGTGTAAGGAATATGTGTTAGTATTCCGTGAGTGAAAGATAAGGTGGAACCGTGTTATATGCACCCTTAGTTAAGCATTTAAGCTTGACTTGGGGTGCTTTTTTCAATATTAATTTTATTAATTTAAGGAGCAGAGTTAAAATGGTAAATTTTAAAGAAGATGAAAATTTAAAAACACTGAATCATTCATGTGCACATTTGATGGCACAGGCTGTAAAGCATCTTTATCCTGATGCAAAGTTCTGGGTAGGACCTGTTGTTGCAGAAGGTTTTTACTATGATATCGACCTCGGAGACAGAGTTATAAGAGATGAGGATATTGCAGCTATAGAGAAAGAAATGAAAAAGGTTGCAAAGACAGGTAAGAAGATTATCCGCCGTGAGATTTCAAAACAGGAAGCTATGGAACTTTTTAAGGATGATGAATATAAGATTGACCTTATTTCAAAACTTGAAGACGGTACTATCACATGCTACGATCAGGGAGATTTCACAGACCTCTGCCGTGGACCTCATGTTGATAATGTAAAGCTTTGCCGTAACTTCAAGCTTATCAAACATTCAGGCGTTTACTGGAAGGGTGACAGCAAGAATAAAGTATTGCAGAGAATTTATGGTGTATGTTTTCCTACAGCAGAGGAACTTGAGGCTCATCTTGCACTTCTTGAGGAAGCAAAAGAGCGTGACCACAGAAAAATCGGTAAGGATATGCAGCTTTTCATGTCTGATGACCTTATTGGACGCGGTCTTCCGATGTTCCTTCCAAAGGGTTATGTAATATGGCAGGAACTTGAAAATTATATCAAGGCAAAAGAAAGAAAGAATGGATATCTTCACGTAATGACACCTTGTGTTGGTACTGTAAACCTTTATAAGACATCAGGCCACTGGGATCATTACAAAGAAAATATGTTCCCTGCAATGGAAGTTGAAGGCGAATCATTCGTATTAAGACCTATGAACTGTCCTCATCACATGATGATATATGCTAACAGAATGCACTCATACAAGGATTTACCTATAAGAATAGGTGAGATTGCACACGATTTCAGATTCGAGGCAAGTGGTACACTTAAAGGTATCGAGAGAGGCAGACATTTTTGTCAGAATGATGCACATCTTTTTGTTACACCAGAGCAGATTGAAGATGAGTTCAAGAAAGTAGTTGATCTTATTTTCAGCACATACAAGGATTTCGGAATCACAGATTACCGCTGTGTACTTTCACTCAGAGACCCTGAGGACAAGGTAAAGTACCATGATGATGATGAGATGTGGAATAATGCAGAAAACGCTCTCAGACGTGTTCTTGATGATATCGGAATTGAGTATACAGAAGAAATCGGTGAGGCTGCATTCTACGGTCCTAAGCTTGATGTAAATGTTAAGCCGGCTATCGGTAACGAATATACACTTTCAACATGTCAGCTTGATTTCTGCCTTCCGGCTAAGTTTAATCTTTCATATATTGACAAGGACGGCGAGAAAAAGACACCTGTTGTACTTCACAGAGCTATTCTTGGTTCTCTTGACAGATTTATGGCATATATACTTGAGGAGACAAAGGGTAACCTTCCGTTATGGCTTGCTCCTGTTCAGGCAAGAGTTATGCCTGTAACTACAGATAACGAAGAACTTGTTGCATATGCACAGAAAGTATGCGACGCACTTGAAGCTGAGAACGTAAGAGTAGAGCTTGACGCAAGAGCAGAAAAACTCGGATATCGTATGCGTGAAGGACAGGTTCAGAAAGTTCCATATCTTCTTGTAATCGGTAACAATGAAAAAGAAGAAAATACAGTATCTTACAGACTTCACGGTGAGCAGAAAACAACAACGGTATCACTTGATGAATTTGTCGAAAAAGTTAAGACTCAGATTGCAACAAAGGCATTAGAGATTAACTAATACGTATGTCTTTATGAAAGCCCTGCCTTTTGAGCAGGGCTTTTTTGATAATAAATCAGGAGGAGTTATGGGCAGATATATTATGGCACTCGACCAGGGGACAACAAGCTCAAGGTGCATTTTATTTGATAAAAAGGGAAATATTATATCAAAATCATCAAAAGAATATGAACAGATTTATCCGAAAGAAGGCTGGGTTGAGCACAATCCGATGGAGATATGGTCATCACAGCTTGGTGTTGCCATTGAAGCTATGGCAATGGTTAATGTTCCGGCAGATGATATTGAAGCAATAGGAATTACAAATCAGAGAGAAACGACAATTATATGGGATAAAAAGACTGGAAAACCTGTATACAATGCGATTGTGTGGCAGTGCAGAAGAACAGCTGATTCGGTTGAAAAAATAATGCATGATGATAATATGGCAGATACTATCAAAAAAAAGACAGGGCTTATTCCTGATGCGTATTTCAGTGCGACAAAGATTGCATGGATATTGGAGAATGTTGACGGAGCAAGAGAAAAAGCAGAAAATGGAGAACTTGCATTTGGAACAGTTGATACATGGCTTATCTGGAATCTTACTAAGGGAAAAGTTCATGCGACAGATTATACCAATGCTGCAAGAACAATGCTGTTTAATATCCATACACTTGAGTGGGATAAAGAACTTCTGGAATATTTTAATATTCCTGAAAACATGCTGCCGCAGGTTAAGCCATCAAGCTGTATATATGGTGAAACTGATAAATCAGTATTTGGCAGTTCAATTATAATTGCCGGTGCTGCAGGCGACCAGCAGAGTGCATTGTTTGGACAGTGCTGTTTTAATCCGGGTGAAGTGAAAAATACATATGGAACAGGATGTTTTTTGCTTATGAATACGGGAAATAATCCTATTTATTCAGATAACGGACTACTCACAACTCTTGCAGCCGGAAGTACAAAAGATAAACCTGAGTATGCACTCGAGGGAAGCGTATTTGTTGCCGGAGCAGTTGTACAGTGGCTCCGTGATGAATTAAGGATGATTAAAGATGCAGCATCAACAAAAGAGTATGCCATGAAAGTTGAAAATACGGCCGGAGTATATATTGTTCCTGCATTTTCAGGGCTTGGTGCACCATATTGGAATCCGTATGCAAGAGGAACGGTTGTGGGTCTTACAAGAGGTACAAAAAAAGAACATTTTATAAGAGCTGCACTTGAATCAATAGCCTATCAGGCTGATGATGTTATACGTGCAATGGAAAAGTCAGCAGATATTAAGCTTAGTGGACTTAAAGTAGATGGTGGTGCCAGTGCAAATGAGTTTCTTATGCAGTTTCAGTCTGATATAACAGGTGAGAGCGTAATACGCCCATCATGTATAGAGACAACAGCTCTTGGTGCAGCATATCTTGCAGGTCTTGCAACGGGATATTGGAAAGATAAAGATGAGATAAAGAAAAACTGGCGTCTTGGTGCAGAATACGATGCCCATATGAGTCCGAATGAAAGAAGAAAACTTCTTAAAAACTGGAAACATGCTGTTAATTCGGCTTTGTTCTGGGCAGAGGCAGCTGAGAAATAGTCCGTAGGTATGTGAGAATGTAATAATTAGTAAGAAAATCCGCTGGACAAATAATATTATTATTGCTATACTGTTTATAGTAACTATTGAACGTGATTATTTGGGGAGGGTAAGTCCTTTCACCGAAAAATTGGGATTTTGCTATGCAAAATAAGGAGGGTTTTTGGATGGAATTACAATTAGAGCATTTAAGCAAAACATATGGAACAGTTCAGGCACTTAAAGATATCTCTTATACTTTTAAGCCGGGAATATATGGAATTCTTGGTGCTAATGGTGCCGGTAAGAGCACGATGATTAATCTTATTACAGATAATGTCGCAAGAGACAAAGGAAGTGCCGGTGGAAGTATACTGTATGATGGTCAGGATATATTAAAGCTTGGCAGCAGATTTAGGGGCATAATTGGATATATGCCACAGCAACAGGGATTTTATGAGGATTTCTCGCCTAAAGCATTTTTAAGATATATGGCTGAGATAAAGGGAATAAAAGGGAAGAATGAAAAAGGGCAGACGGTAAAAGAACAGATTGATGAGCTTCTTGAAGTTGTTAATCTGACCGGTGTTGCATATAAAAAAATCGGTGGATTTTCAGGAGGCATGAAACAAAGAGTCCTTTTGGCACAGGCACTGCTAGGTGATCCTGATATTCTTATTCTTGATGAGCCGACTGCCGGTCTTGACCCTAAAGAGAGAATTGCAATCCGCAATTATATTGCAGAACTTTCACGCAATAAGATTATACTTTTTGCAACACATGTTGTAAGCGATATAGAATGTATAGCTGATTATGTTCTTCTTCTGAAGAAAGGTGAGATTATTGCAATGGGAACACCTGTAGAACTTATAGAGAAGATGCATGGAAAGGTAGCAGAGATTACATGTACTCTCGATGAAGTTGGCAAACTGCAGGAGAAGTATCATATTGGTAATATCAGACAGAGAAAGAATGGTATTGCATTACGCCTTGTTGGAGATGAGCTTCCGGATGAGGCTGTTATGGTTGATGAAAATATTGACCTTGAAGATGTTTATTTATATTACTTTGAATAGAAGAGGTGTTTGGTAAGATGAAGTTTGCTCATATAGCTGATTTACATATAGGTAAAAGAGTAAATGACTTTTCCATGCTTGAAGAACAAAGGTATATTTTTAAAGAAATAATTGAAATCATCAGACATGAAGATGCAGATGCTGTGTTGGTGGCTGGAGACATATATGATAAGTCACAGCCATCAGCGGAAGCTGTAGCATTGTGTGATGATTTTTTTTATTCTCTATCCAGGCTGGATAAGGATATTTTTATAATAAGTGGTAACCATGACTGTCCTGAAAGAATTGCATATGGTGCAAGACTTCTTGAAAATACAAAGTTTCATATAGCTCCTGTATTTAATGGCGAGATGAAAAGAACCGAACTTTTTGATGAATTTGGGAAGGTTAATGTATACATGCTTCCGTTTGTAAAACCTGTCGGAGTAAGAAAATATATTGGCACAGCAGATAACTATACACAGGCGGTTAAAGCTGTCATTGACAAAGCTGATATTAATCAGGAAGAGAGAAATATTCTTGTTGCACATCAGTTTGTTACAGGTGCATTAAGATGTGACTCCGAAGAATTGACAGTTGGAACACTTGATAATGTGGATGCAACAGTTTTTGACAAATTTGATTATGTTGCACTTGGACATATTCACAGACCGCAATGTGTTGGAAGAGAAAGTATAAGATACAGCGGTTCTCCGTTAAAGTATTCATTTTCTGAGATTAATCATACGAAGTCTGTAACGATAGCAGATGTTGGAGACAATGATATTACAATAAAAACAGTACCACTGAAACCATTCCATGATATGGTTCATCTTAAAGGTGAATTTAAAGAATTGATGACGCCGGGCAGCCACATTTTTAATACTGATGATTATATATATGTTACACTGACAGATGAGCAGGATATACCTGATGCAATTGGAAGACTGAGAATATTATATCCGAATATAATGAAGCTTGATTATGATAATACAAGGACAAGAAAATATAATGATTCATTTGATGCTGATATTGAGCAAAGACAGGAAAAACAGCCAATTGAACTGTTTGAAGAATTATATGAACTTCAGAATAATCAGCAAATGGATAATGAGCAGAGAGAATATATCAATCATATAATAGAGGAGATCTGGGTATGAGACCATTATATTTGGAAATGTCTGCATTTGGACCATATGCAGATGTCATAAAACTTGACATGGACAAGCTTGGAAATAAAGGTCTTTATCTGATAACAGGTGATACAGGAGCAGGTAAGACTACAATTTTTGATGGAATTACATATGCATTATATGGTGAAGCAAGTGGAAGTAACAGGACATCAGCAATGTTAAGATGCAGGTATGCCCGACCTGATATTGCAACATATGTTGAGATGGAATTTGAACTGCGTGGTGAAAAGTACCGTATAAGACGTAATCCTGAATACATGCGTCCATCAAAAAGAGGACAATCAGAAGGCAGGATGACAAAAGAACCGGCAAGAGCAGAAATCTCACTTCCGGATGGAAGCATAGTTACAGGGATTTCTAATGTCAACAGACAGGTTATTGAACTTATGGGTTTGGATAAAAACCAGTTTACCCAGATTTCGATGATAGCACAGGGTGATTTTATGAAGTTGCTGTTAGCCGGTACTAATCAGCGTATGGAGATTTTCCGTGAAATATTTAAGACAAAACCATATCTTGATTTACAGGAACGATTAAAGCAGGAATCACTTGAATTAGGGCGAAAAATGCAGGAATCATCAAGGATGATCAGTCAGTATATGTCATCAGTTATGCCGGATAGTGAAGGGTATGAGCTATCTACAGATTCAGAGATAAGTACAATTATTGCAAGGGATAAAATGCGTCTTGGTGGTCTTGAAGAAGAAAAGGCTGCAACAGACAGAAGAATAACAGAATTAGATGTTTATTCCGGTAAGCTTACACAAGCTGTCAATGTTCTTGAAAATTATAATAAAGCGAGTAATGATTTAAAAAAGTATGAAAAAGAATATAATAACGTTGAAGAAGAATATAAAACATATGATGAGCGTGCAAAGATAAGCAGCCGTATGGCACTTGAAGTGAGTGAGCATACAAAAGACCTTGAAAAATACAATAAGGCAGCAGACCTTAATCGGGATAACAGACAGCTGGAAAATGAGATAAAAAAAGAAGAAAATAATCTTATTGATGAATCTGAAAAGATGAAAAAAATGGTTGAAAAACTTTCAGAGTATGAGATATTGTATAAAAAGCTTGATGATTGCAATGCAATGCTTGAGAAGGAAAATGCTGTTTATGAAAATTTGAATCAGCGAAGGCAGGTAATTGCAAAGGTTATTCTTAATTGTGATGCTGACAAAGAAAATATTAATAGTGCCTATAAATATGCAAAAAAATATAATGAGGCGGATGAATCATTAAAAAAACAGCAGATAAAATATACAATGCTTGAGAATGCATATTATGACGGACAGGCGGGAATTCTGGCTCAAAGATTAAAGGATAATGAGCCATGTCCTGTATGTGGTTCTACAGTTCATCCTGATATTGCAAAGCTTGCAGATGATATTCCTGATAAAGATACTCTGGACAATGAAAAGAAGAAAACAGATGAATTATCGAAAATACGTTCTGAACTCAGTTCAAAATCAGGAGTCGCACAAGGAAAAGCAGAAACTTCACATAGTACACTTTTGCTTGAATGGACTTCGATTTCCGGTGAAACTGTGCCGGGAACTATGGTTGAACAGACGCGTGCTATATCAGATGGTCTTATAAAGTATGAGAATGAAAATAATAATAAAATAAAAGAGAGTGAAAATAAGATTGCTGATATAAAAAGACAGGTGCTTCTAAAGCAGGAATATGAACAGACAATTACAGAATGTAAAGATAATATTGAAAAAAAGAAGCAATTTATTTCATCGCTTGAGAAATCTCTGGAAGTAAAAAAAGAGACGTTAAGACAGCAGACTGGACAATATGTTGAGATTGTAAAAATGCTTAAATATGAGGATATTGAAAAGGCTAAAAAAAAGCTTGAAGAAGAAATTGCGGCAAAGAAGTCTTTTGACGAGGAACTTAATAAGATAAAAAGTGATTATGATAATGCTAAGTTTAATTTTATTACATGCAGACAGCGTGCGGATGATTTGAAAAAACAGATTGAATCATTTGATAATATTGAAAATATTGAGCAGAAAGTCAGCGATTGCAACAGAAAAAGAAAAGAAAATGCAGACTTATCATCAAAGCTGGGAGAGCAGATTAATACAATAAAATTAAGAATAAGCACTAATACAAAGATTTTATCAGAAATTGAAAAAATTAATAATAACATTGAAAATACAAGCAAAAAGTGGCAGATAGTAAATTCATTGTCTTCGACTGCAAACGGAACAATATCGGGAAAAGAAAAAATACTCCTTGAAACATATGTGCAGATGTCATACTTTGACAGAATTATTAAAAAAGCCAATATCAGGTTTATGATGATGACATCAGGAAGGTACGAGCTTGTAAGAAGTGTCAATCCTGAGAATTTACGCAGTCAGAGCGGGCTGGAACTCGATGTTTATGACCATTATAATGCTGTTGTAAGAAGTGTTAAGACATTGTCAGGTGGAGAGTCGTTTATGGCATCTCTTTCACTTGCACTTGGTTTATCTGATGAGGTTCAGTCGTCATCTGGTGGTATTCAGGTAGATACGATGTTTGTAGATGAAGGATTTGGCTCGCTTGATGAAGAATCTTTAAATCAGGCATTAAATGCTCTATGGCAGCTTGCAGATTCAAACCGTCTTATCGGCATAATATCACATGTTGGTGAGTTGAAAAACAGAATTGAGAACCAGATTATAGTAAAGAAAAAAAGAACCGGTGGAAGCGAAGCAGTTATAATAACTGGTTAGAAAAAATACAGGATTGTAATGATGTGGCTGCACATTACAATCCTGTATTTTCATAATATTTATGGCTCTAAACTTTATCTGGTTGTAAAGTTTTAGAGACTTTCATCTTTTGGAAGACTTTGCATATATTCGTGCATTGATTCTGCAACAATTTTGCTGTGTGCAACTGCCTCAACAACAGTTCGTGCACCATTGACAACATCACCGGATGCAAATATTCCCGGGCGTGATGTATGTCCTGTCTCGTCAGCTTCAAGAAGTCCTCTTGCATTGGACTTTAATCCGTTTGTGTTGCTTACAAGACGATTCTGAGGTCCCTGGCTTATTGATATAATAACACTGTCAGATTCGTATAATGTCTCGGTTCCGTCCACTTCTGTAAAAGAACCATCCTCATTTTCTATTACATCTTTAAATATTACACCATTGTCTTTGATTTCTATTGGCTTTTTATTATATTCAAACTGGACACCCTCAAGCTGAGCATAGCTGAATTCATAATGACTTGCTGCAACTTCTTTTGTAATAGAAAAGCATGTAAGATGGCGAACCCCTTTTCTTATGGCTGTTCTTGCAACATCCATGGCTGCATTGCCGGCACCTATTACGATAACACGTTCACCAAGCCTGTAGCTGTCGGGGTTATTAAGATAATTAATGCCAAAATGAACATTTCCGAAAGTTTCACCCTTAATATGGAGTGAATTAGGTTTCCATACACCTGTTCCAACGAAGATTGATTTGTAACCGTCACGGAATAAGTCATCAATGCTTATCGCACTTCCGATAAGCGTGTTAGGACGAATTTTAATTCCTTTTAACTCAAGGTGTCTGTATTCAATATCATCAAGTACGCTCTTTGGGAGTCGGAATTCTGGAATTCCATAACGAAGAACACCGCCTATTTTGTCTTTACCTTCAAAAATAGTAACCTGATATCCATATCTTGCAAGTATAATTGCAATAGTAATTCCGGCAGGACCGGAGCCTATGATTGCAACACGCATGCCGTTAGACTTTGCAGGACCATTTGTCATCATATTTGCATATGTTGTTGATATGTAATTTTCAATTGATGAAAAATGAACAGGAGCACCTTTTCTTCCGAGAACACAATGACCTTCACACTGTTTTTCATGATTGCATACAAGACTGCATACAGTAGTCAGAGGATTATTTTCAAAAAGCATTTTACCAGCTTCGTTTAATTTATTTTCCTTTAAAAGTCTTATTGCTACCGGAATATTGGTATTGATAGGACATCCTTTCTGACATTGTGGAACTTTGCATTGGAGACATCTGTTTGCCTCATCCATAACATGTAATGCCATGTAAAAACCCTCCTGATATAATTAATTTGTGCAGTCAAAAGCTTGTCCACACATATAAATAAAATCTTATTTAATATAATTATATGCCATATGTTTTAAAAATACAACGAAGATATTTATTTAACAAAGCTTGGTCATTTTTTAACAATGTTGGTAGACAATTTACGATAAACTGTAAAATACATAGTTGCAAAACATGCAATTCCGCCTATGAAATTAGAAACAGGTTCTGCCATAAACACACCGTTTACACCAAGATTTCCAATATGCGGTAGAATATATATCAGTGGAATTACGATAACAACTTTTCTGAATAATGAAAAGAAAACCGCCTGCTTTGAGCGTCCGAGTGCTGTGAATGTTGATTGTCCTGCAAACTGGAATGACATCATAAAAAATCCCTGAAAATATATATGCATGGATGTTACTGTAACATTCATAAGAGCCGGATTATCATTAAAAAGCAGAATAAGCGGCTTTGAAAAAAGCATTACCAGTATCCATGCGGACACAGTATAAATAAGCAAGGCAAAAGACATATAACGTATGGCTTTTTTAACACGTTCGGGTTCGCCGGCACCATAATTAAAGCTTATGATTGGCTGTGAACTGTTGGAAATTCCCTGAACAGGCATATGTACAACTTCACGTATTGAGTTAATAACAGTCATTGCACCTATGTATAAGTCGCCGCCCCATACAGAAAGAACAGCGTTGTTGACCATCTGTACGGCACTGTTTGTAATTGACATTGTAAAGCCTGAAAGTCCGAGTCCAAATATTTTCATTGTCCTTTTAAAGTTAGGTATAAGACAGTCTTTTTCAATTTTTATAATAGTTTTTTTACCTGTCAGAAATGTAAAAGTCCATAAGGCAGCTATAAACTGCGAAATAATGGTTGCGAGTGCAGCTCCTTTAACGCCCATTCCAAGGATGAAAATAAATACAGGGTCAAGAATCAGGTTGCATGCCGCTCCGATTGATACCGTCAGCATACCGGTTCTGGCAAATCCCTGTGCATTGATAAAAGAATTAAGACCAAGACTTGACATTACAAAAATTGTTCCGCAAAGATATATTGTTATATATTGATTTGCGTAGTCAAATGTTGCACTGCTTGCACCAAGAAGATATAACAGCGGTTTTTTGAAGATTAATCCTGTAACACCTGTAAGCAGCCCCAATATTATAAGAAGGGAAAATGAATTTCCGAGTAGCTTTTTGGCTTCATCTTCATTGCCTTTGCCTCGTTCAATTGAAAAGAGAGGTGCCCCGCCCATTCCAACAAGGTTGGCAAATGCAATTGTTACAGTACATATAGGAAATGCAACCCCAAGACCGGTAAGTGCATTAGTTGCGTCATTTGGGATTTTACCTATAAAAATTCTGTCTATAATATTATAAAGAACATTAACGAGCTGTGCCAGTGTCATAGGTCCGGCAAGCCTAAGCATATGTCCTATGATACTTCCTTTTGAAAAATCATTTTCTTTTTTTGCATTGTTGATATCAGACATGATAACCCTCGATTCCATATATGTTTTAATGCTGTAAATATTTTATTATTTTAACACAGTTTTTGAATTTGTTTAATAAAAATTTTATTGACGTAGATTATGTAGTTTGATATTATTTAATAATACATATAATGTACTAATATTTTTTAACATATCGAAACTGATAAATTTATGTAATTATATATGGAGTTGTTATGAAAAAGCTGTTAAAAGATAACCTTGTTAAAAGAATAGTTTTCTCGGGTATTGTATTGATATTCGTATATTGGATATTTAATAATCTTGCTATGTTTGGTTCAGTTATTGGTAATTTTGTTGGAATTATAATGCCATTTATAACCGGACTTGTTATAGCTTTTATATTTAATGTTCCTATGCGTTTTATTGAAAAACATCTTTTCAAAGGAGAAAAATTTGAAAAAAAAACGCGTATCAAAAGATTATGTTCGTATCTTATAACATTAGCTGCTATTATTTTCATAATGACAGTTGTGTTAATTGTGTTGATACCACAAATTGGAAAGACGATTGCAGAGATTATTAAGGTTATTCCGGTGGCGGCGGCTCAGCTTCAACAGTGGGCTGTTGGTAAGCTTGTTGAATTTCCTGAGATTGAAGAATATATAAAAGGAATCAATATTGACTGGTCAGCTCTGCTCAAATCCGTAGCATCTTTTCTTACAGATGGAACTAAAGGTGTCATATCCGGCGGCATTGATGCTGTCAGTGGAATAATATCAGGTGTTACAACATTTTTTATTGGATTTGTTTTTTCAATATATGTATTATTTCAAAAAGAAACACTTGCAAGACAATTGAAAAAAGTAATGTATGCACTTATGCCTGAACAGACCAATAAAAAGATTCTTGAAGTTATGCAAATTGCGGATACAACATTTTCCAATTTTCTATCCGGACAATGTCTTGAAGCATGTATACTTGGAAGCATGTTTGTTATAAGCATGACGATATTACGAATGCCATATGCAGTGCTTATTGGTGTTCTTATAGCAGTTACGGCTTTAATTCCTATTGTAGGTGCGTTTATAGGGTGCATAGTTGGAGCACTGCTTATATGTATGTCTAATCCGCTTCAGGCTTTGGCATTTATTATATTATTTCTCGTATTACAGCAGATAGAAGGAAATCTTATATATCCTCATGTGGTAGGCAGTTCAGTAGGACTTCCCGGGATATGGGTACTTGTTGCAGTTACAGTCGGTGGAAGTCTGTTTGGTGTTGCCGGAATGCTTACTTTTATACCATTATGTTCGGTTGCATATGCTCTTTTCAGGGTATATATTAACAGAAAAGCAGATGAAAAATCAGTTAAAAACACTGAAATATAGAGTTTGGTGGAAGAAATAAAATGAAGGTATCAAAAATCATTAAAAATTTTTTTGGACATTTGACAACAATTAATGAGCATAGATTTCTGGTTATGAAACATTGTTTCCGTGTCGGACTGTATAAGCAGGGGCTTACACATGATTTGTCAAAATATTCACCGACGGAATTTATACCGGGAGTTAAGTATTTTCAAGGAGACAGAAGCCCCAATAATGCACAGCGTGAGCATGAGGGGTATTCATCAGCGTGGCTTCATCATAAAGGAAGAAACAGACATCATTATGAATATTGGATAGATTATTCCTCAAAAAAAGATACACCTGAGCTTGTAGGAATGAAGATGCCGTTAAAATATGTCATTGAAATGTTTTGTGACAGGGTTGCAGCAAGTAAAACTTATAATAAAGAAAAATATACAGATGCAGATTCTTTAAAATATTATATGAGAGGAAGAGGGCATTATGTTATACATCCTGATACTGATGAACTTCTTCATAAGCTGCTTGAAATGCTTGCACAAAAAGGTGAAGATGAAACTTTTTCTTATATAAAAAAGGAATTACTTACTAAGAAAGGATATTGATTATGGCTGCAATGACAGAGATTGAAGCTTATTATAACAAGTTTAATGAAGAAAAAAGACTTGATTCGAGACATGGAAGAGTCGAGTTTAATACATCAATGAAGTATATACATGATTATATTAACGAGTGTAGATATAGAGGAATAGCTGACAGTAATATACATATATTAGATATAGGTGCGGGAACCGGAAGATATTCAGTTCCATTGGCAGATGAAGGCTATGATGTTACTGCTGTTGAACTTGTAAAGCACAATCTTGGAATTTTGAAAGCAAAGAAAAGTTCAGTAAATGCCAGACAGGGAAACGCATTAAATTTATCAAAGCTTCCGGAAAATTTTTATGATGTAACACTTTTATTTGGTCCAATGTATCATCTTTTTGATGAAAATGACAAGTTAAAGGCATTAAATGAAGCAAAACGTGTCACTAAAAAAGGTGGTGTTATTCTTGTAGCATATGTTATGAATGAATACGGAGTTATTACATATGCTTTTAAAGAACGCAACATACTTGATGTAATGAAAGATAAACGTCTTACTGATGATTTTCACACAATTAATTCAACAAAAGATTTGTATGATTATGTAAGAATTGAAGATATTGACAGATTAAACAGTAGGTGTGAAGGCATAGAAAGAATTAAGATTCTCTCGCCGGATGGTGCTGCAAATTATATGAGACCATTTCTTAATAAGTTAAGCGAAGAGGAATTTACGTACTTTCTTGATTATCAGCTTGCAATATGTGAGAGAGCTGATTTAATTGGTGCAGGTGCACATACAGTAGATATTTTAAGAGTGAAATAATTAAAAAAACAGGCAGAAAAAGTAAAGAAAAATATTGACTTATATATTCTAAGTGCTATAATACAATCAAACATATGAATAGTTGTTCATATGAAACAATGAATAAAAGTTAATCAGATTTTGCTTCGCAAAACAAGGAGGACAAATCCTCTGCTCCCATGAGTGGTCGCATTTTTTCTCCGAAAAAACAAGGAGGATTATTATGAAGAAGACTTACAAAATTGAGGTTGATTGTGCTAACTGTGCTAACAAGATGGAAGAAGCAGCAAAAAAGACTGCTGGAGTTAAAGACGCAGTAGTTAATTTTATGACACTTAAAATGAATGTGGAATTTGAAGATGGTGTAGATGTAAAGGCTGTTATGCAGGATGTTTTAAAGAACTGTAAAAAGGTTGAAGATGATTGTGAAATTTACATTTAAGCATTTCATTTGGAAAGGGTGATTGTATGACTAAAAAGCAGAAAAAAGTTCTGATAAGAATTATAATTGCATTTCTTTTGCTTGTTGTTTTACATTTTGTTCCGGTAAAAGGATGGCTTAGCCTGGTTTTATATCTTGTTCCGTATTTTGTAATAGGATATGACATTTTAAAGAAAGCATTTAAAGGTATTTTAAACAGACAGGTATTTGATGAGAATTTTCTTATGGCAGTTGCGACTGTAGGTGCTATTATTCTGGGTGAGTATACTGAAGGTGTAGCAGTTATGCTTTTTTATCAGATTGGTGAACTTTTTCAGAGTTATGCTGTAGGGAAAAGCAGAAGAAACATCAGCGAACTTATGGATATAAGACCTGATTATGCTAATATTGAAAAAGATGGAAAGCTTGAAAAAGTTGACCCGGATGAAGTTGAGGTTGGAAGTATTATCGTTGTTAAGCCTGGTGAAAAGATTCCTATTGACGGTATTGTTGAATATGGAACAACAACTCTTAATACGGCTGCCCTTACAGGCGAAAGTCTTCCAAGAGATGCAAAAGAGGGTGACGAGGTAATAAGCGGCTGTATCAATATGACAGGGCTTATAAAAATTAAGACAACAAAAGAATTTGGTGATTCTACAGTTTCAAAGATTCTTGATCTTGTTGAGAATTCAAGTTCAAAGAAATCACGTTCAGAGAATTTTATTACCAAATTTGCAAGATATTACACACCGGCGGTCTGCTATGGTGCATTGGCACTTGCTGTTTTACCACCGATTGTCAGTCTTATAATAGGATTTGACCCGGCGTGGAATCAGTGGATATACAGAGCACTTACTTTCCTTGTAATAAGTTGTCCTTGTGCTCTTGTTATAAGTATTCCGCTAAGTTTTTTTGCCGGAATTGGAGGTGCGAGCAAAGAAGGTGTTCTTGTAAAAGGATCTAACTATCTTGAGGCATTGTCAGAAGCAAAATATATTGTTTTTGATAAGACAGGAACACTTACAAAGGGTGTATTTGAAGTCGCTGGAATTCATGATGCAGTAATTCCGGAAGATAAGTTGCTTGAATATGCTGCTTATGCAGAAAGCTTCTCATCACATCCTATAAGCAGAAGTCTTTGTAAGGCTTACGGAAAAGAGATAGACCAGACCAGAGTTTCAGATGTCAATGAGATAAGCGGCGAGGGTGTTACAGCAGTTGTTGATGGAACTAGTGTTGCAGCTGGAAATATAAAGCTTATGAAGCGTCTTGGCATTGAATGTAAAGAATGTGGCAGCGTTGGAACCGTTGTTCATGTGGCAGTTAATGGTTCATATGCAGGACATATCCTTATATCTGACCAGCTTAAACCGCATACAAAGCAGGCTCTTGAAGAGTTAAAGAAACTTGGAATGAAAAAACTTGTAATGCTTACAGGTGATGCAAAGAGAGTAGCTGAAAGTGTTGCAAAGGAAGTTGGAGTTACAGACGTATACAGTGAATTGCTTCCTGCCGATAAAGTATCAAAAGTTGAGGAACTTCTTGAAAAGAAGCCGGCAAAAGAAAAACTTGTATTTGTCGGTGATGGAATAAATGATGCACCGGTACTTTCGCGTGCTGATATTGGTATTGCCATGGGTGCACTTGGTTCAGATGCAGCGATAGAGGCAGCTGATATTGTATTGATGGATGATGATCCTTTAAAAATTTCAAAAGCAATTCATATATCAAAGAAATGTATCAGAATTGTATATGAAAATATATATTTTGCTATTGGAATCAAGATAATATGTCTTGTGCTTGGAGCTTTAGGTATTGCCAATATGTGGGCTGCAATATTTGCAGATGTTGGAGTTATGGTGATTGCTGTATTAAATGCAATACGTGCATTAAATGCCGGCAAATGATAAGATTAAGAAACGGAGTGACTGGATGAGAACAGAGGATATTAAGCCTATTAAAGTTGGCAGAACTGAAGATGCAGAGACATGCGATGCAATTGAGGTTCACAGTGATTTATTAAAGATAGTCAACACAACACTTCCGGAAGAGACAGAATTATATGATTTGGCTGAACTGTTTAAGGTGTTTGGGGATTCGACCAGAATAAGAATACTGTTTGTATTGTTTGAAGCAGAAGTATGTGTATGTGATCTTGCAGCTGCACTGAATATGACACAGTCAGCTATTTCACATCAGCTAAAGATTTTAAAACAGAGTAAACTTGTAAAGAGCAGAAGAGAAGGCAAATCAGTGTTTTATTCTCTTGCGGATGGTCATGTGAGAACAATAATTGCACAGGGAAGAGAACATATAGAAGAAGATTTATAAAAACAAAAGTAAAAATTAAGATTATTATAAAAACGGCGTATCAGTTCACATCAGTGAGTGATACGCCATTTTTGTCATGGAGATAAGGAAAGTGCTGAGTATTAATATAATCTACATATGAAATTTTGCTTTTTTGTAAAATATGACGGAGAGAGTAGTTGCTATTGACCATCCTATCGGCCATGCACACCATATTCCGGTTGAGCCGAATTGTTTTGAAAGGATTATAGCAAGAACAACTCTTAATATGAGGTCAGTAAATGTTGTTATCATAAATCTGCTCATGAGTCCTGCACCTCTTAAAATTCCGTCAGCGACAAGTTTTGCCGATACAACAAAATAAAATGGTGATAATATACACAGAAACATAATTCCGGTATGAATTGCTGTATTTGTAGGATTATCAAGAAACAGATATAAAAGCTGTTTTCCTGCAAAGAAATATAAAAGTACCAGTGGTATGCTTATAATCCAGACCATTTTGAGCCCTGCCTTAAATCCATCACGGATTCTTTCGCTTTTACCAGCACCAAGATTTTGTGCGGTAAAATTAGAAATACCATTTGCGAGAGTTGTAAATGATGTTATGACAAGATTGTTTAATTTGACGGCAGCAGAATATCCGGCAATAGTTCCGGCACCGAATTCATTAATTACACTTTGGATAATGATATTGCCTATTGAGATAAAACTTTGCTGCAAAATACTTGGAATAGCAATTTTTAAAAGTTTTACAAGTATGATAAATGAAAAAACAGGACATCTTTGTAGGACTTTTATTTTTGATAATCTTAAAAATACTACAATTACAGCAAGGACGGCACTTATGCCCTGACATATAAATGTTGCCCACGCAACTCCGGCAATACCCATATTAAATGCTTTGACAAAAATTATATCAACAAAGATATTTGTTACGGAAGACACGACGAGAAAAATAAAAGGTGTTTTTGAATCGCCAAGAGCGGAGAATATTCCTGTTGCCATATTGTAAAAGAACATGAAGGGAAGTCCGTATATGTATATATCAAGATAAAGTTTTGAATCGTTAAGAATTGCAGATGGTGTTTTTATAAGTTTTAATAAGTTACCACAAAATAAGACACCGAAAAGCATAAGTACGGCACAAAGTACGGCAGTTGAAATCATTGCCGTGTAAACAGAAGTTTTCATGTTCTTGTAATCCTTCGCACCAAAAAACTGTGATACAATTACTGAACAACCGATATTGCAGCCGAATGCAAATGCAATAAATATAAGTGTGATTTCGTAGCTGTTACCGACAGCTGCAAGTGCATTTTCACCGATAAATTTGCCTGCAACGAGGCTGTCAGCGATGTTATAAAGCTGTTGGAATATGATGCTTGCAAATAGCGGCAGACAGAATTTCCAAAGGACAGATTCCGGTTTGCCTACAGTTAAATCTTTGTTCAATGTATTTTCCTCCTCATAATAAATAACAAATTATTTGTAGTTATATTAAAATGTTCTTAGTTAGTATAATTCATTCAACTTTTTTGTCAAATAAAATTATAAAATTGTTGAAAAATAGATGAAAAAATTATAAAATATATACGTATTTTTTAAATATTATATGGAGGAAAAAATGGAACAATTTTTTAAAGTCAAAGAACATGGCTCAACTGTAAAGATTGAGGTTATGGCCGGTATTACAACATTTATGGCCATGGCTTACATTCTTATGGTAAATGCCGGTATGTTCGCAAATCTTGAAGGAGTTTCATACAATGCAGTTTATATTGCAACAGCTCTTTCAGCAGTAATTGGTACATTTCTTATGGCATTTCTTGCAAATCTGCCATTAGGACTTGCATCAGGAATGGGGCTTAATGCGTTTTTCGTATATACCGCCTGTTTTACATTCGGACTTTCTTATGCTAATGCATTAGTATTAGTCCTTCTCGATGGTATTGTATTTACAATTCTTACAATTACCGGTATCAGAGCCAGATTATTCTCAGCAATTCCAGATTGCGTAAGAAAGGCAATTCCAGCAGGTATTGGTCTGTTTATTGCATTCTTAGGTCTTCAGAATGCCGGTATTGTTGTAAATGATCCTTCAACATGTGTTAATCTTGCGTCATTTAACGTATTAAATGGTAATGCAACATGGGCAACTATAATGCCGAGACTTGTTACTATCGCAGCAGTAATTATTATTGCAGTTATGACATACAAGAAAGTAAAAGGTTCAGTTCTCTGGGGAATTCTTGGAGGAACAGTTTTATATTATGTTCTTGGTATCACAGTTCCGGGATTTTATAATGGCTTTACACAAAATTTAAGCTTTAATCCATTTAGTGCTTTTGGTGCATGGGCTAATGAATCTTTCTTAAAAGTATTTACTGATGGATTTAATTTTTCTGGATACCTTGCAAATCATTCAACAGCAGACCTTATTCTTATCATAGCAACTACAGCACTCGCTTTTTGTATGGTTGATATGTTTGATACACTTGGTACACTTTACGGTGCATGTTCAAGAGGCGATATGCTTGATAAGGATGGTAATGTTCCTAATTTTGAAAAAGCTATGCTTTCAGATGCAATTGCAACATGTGCAGGTGCTATCTGTGGTACATCTACAGTTACCACATTCGTTGAGTCTTCATCCGGTGTTGCTGAAGGTGGTCGGACAGGTTTATCTGCATTTACAACTGGTGTTTTATTTTTTATTGCAATGTTTTTAAGTCCTGTTGCAGCTTTAATTCCAAGCAGTGCAACAGCAGCAGCACTTATTTATGTAGGTGTTCTTATGATGGGCGGGGTTACTAAGATTGACTGGAACGATATTTCAGTAGCAGTACCTTCATTTCTTACAATTGCATTTATGGCATTTACATACAATATCAGCTATGGTATTGCATTTGGTATGATTTCATATATTTTCATTATGTTATTTACTGGCAGAGCAAAGGAAATAAAGGCATTTGCATGGCTTATTGCCGTATTATTTACACTTATGTTCTTCCTTACTCATTAATTGAAGACTAAATATAATCATTTTAAGTTTAAAGGCGGTAATCTCTAGTGGGATTACTGCCTTTAATAATTTATAATATCTGGGGACTTTCTTATGGTTTGACGTATTTCAAAATATTGGTATAATAAAAGATATAAATGAGATTGGAGAATTTGTATGTCTGCAAATGGAAAAGAAAAAATTATTGAATACCTGAAGAGTAATATTCTGGTTACTGATGGTGCAATGGGAACTTATTTTGCATCATTGTATGATACAAAAGAACCACCGGAATATTGCAATATTAAGGACAGTAAAAAAATATATGATATACACAGACAGTATATTGAAAAAGGTGCTAAGATTATAAGAACAAATACATATGCATGTAACACATTTACACTTAATTATGAGATTGAAGATGTTAAAGAAAGTATTAAATGTGCATGTAAAATTGCAAGAGAAGCTGCAAAAGGACATGAACATATTTTTATTGCCGGAGATATCGGACCTATAACATATAATCATAATGATATGCAAAAACAAGTTAGCGATGAGTATGTAGTTATTGCAAAAACTATGATAGAATCAGGTGTTGATGCTATTGTTTTTGAAACATTTCCTGATATGGATGATATAAAAGAAGCTTTAAAATATATTGCAGAAAAAGGTGACATTTTTGTTATTGTGCAGTTTGCTGTAAATCAGTTCGGATATAGCAATTCGGGACTTTCTGCTAAAAAATTGATATCAGATGCATTAGACTGTGAATATACAGATGCTGCCGGACTTAACTGTGGTGTTGGTCCTGGGCATATGTATGGGATATTTGAAAAACTTGGGATTAATACCGCAAAATATCTTACGGCATTGCCTAATGCAGGCTACCCTCAGTCAGTCAGCAACAGAATGGTATTTGCGGCAGATAATTCTGAATATTTTTCTGTTAAAGCATCAGATATGGCAGGAAGAGGTATTAATATTGTAGGTGGATGCTGCGGAACAACACCTGAATATATAGCTAAACTTGAAAATGCAGTAAAAAATATGCATCCGGTAAAACATTTCAACGAAGAGCATGAGAAAAAAATTATGTTTAAGCCGATAGATAAGTCATTTTACAAAGATAAATCAGGCAAAAAACTTATAGCTGTTGAGCTTGCACCGCCAGTTGACAGTGATGATGAAAAGCTTATGGATGCAGCACATATTCTGCAAAAGAGCGGTGTTGATGTTCTTACATTCCCTGATTCTCCGTCAGGACGAACAAGGGCAGATTCAATTCTTATGGCAGAAAAGGTTCATAAAGAAACAGGGATGACTGTTATGCCGCATATATGCTGCCGCGATAAAAATGCTATTGCTATGCGTTCGCAGCTTTTAGGTGCACATCTTAATGATATAAATAATTTTCTTGTTATTACAGGAGATCCTATACCATCAATGGTAAGACAGTCAGTTAAGGCTGTTTTTAACTTTGATTCAGTTGGTCTTATGAATATAATTAAAGATATGAATGAGAGCCAGTTTGAAAATTCACCTATTGTATATGGTGGTGCAATTAACCAGACACGAAGAAATCTTGATGTAGAAATATCGAGGGTAAGAAAAAAGATGGATGCCGGAGCAACATTTTTCCTGACACAGCCTGTATTTGATGATAAAGGCATTGCACGTTTAAGGCAGATAAAGCAGGAAACAGGTGCAAGGATTCTTTGTGGAATAATGCCATTTGTAAGTCTGAAAAATGCCATGTTTATGAAAAATGAAATGACAGGAATTGAAGTATCGGATGAAATAATTGCACGTTATAAAGAATGTGTTACGAAAGAAGATGGTGAATCGGTTGGTGTTGAAATTGCAAAAGAAGTAATAGAAAAAACTTCAGATTTTGTAAATGGTTATTATTTTTCATTTCCATTTAACAGAGTATATCTTCTTGAAAGAATTATATAGAATTGTAATAATTGCCAGGATGTTGTGTATACACATTCCTGGCAATTATTTTTTGACAAACTAAAAGCACTTCCCGGAGTAGAAGTGCTTTTTAGTTTAGTGTTTATTATTTTCTAATAGGGAGGAGAAAAATCAAAGAACTATGTCTTTGAACAATTATTATAGTACAGTAGAAATATGTCTAAAATAAGACTTTTCTCTGAATAAAAAATAATAATGATTAAATTAATTATAAGAAAATCGTAAACAAATTATAAACTTTACTTGTAGAATATAGATATATTATGTTATAATAAACATAAATTAACGATTGTATTGTTACAATTGATGAGCGTGTTAGAATTAAATATTGATATAAGTGAGGTTTTTTTAATGAATGATGCACAGATTCGTTATTTTATCGAAATGGAAAGAAAAAAAGGCACAACTACGGATGAACTTATATTTATTCTGAGTGATAATGGAATTCCAATATATGAGATTTCTAATTATCTTGATATTTCAGTTAAGCATGTTGAAATGGTGCTTTCTGATGGCTAAGATTTATTTGTAATTGGATAACATATAACTTCGTCAAATCCGGGTTTAACGAAGTTACGCATTTTTCTTATTTTGTATTTTTTCTTAACCCCCACATTTACAGGCGTTTCGGCATATTCGTGTAATTTTTGTCTATATACTTTAAAAATAACAATTATCTATAACTGTATATAAATACCTATATTTTCCGACTAAAAATTGGTGGTTTTTTAGTGGTTTTTAATAATAAAAAATATATAGTTATTAGTTCTTAGATTTAATATAATCTCTTAATGTATCTTTTCCGATATGCGAAAAATCTTAATATGCTTTAATTTATGTATCTATTAAAGTTATGACAGACAGATTTAATATTTTTAGCCGATTTTTACAAAACTGTGCAAAAAAATAGCCGCCATTCTAGCGACTATTTTTGTTATGCGGTATTCACACCATATCAAATTGTTTTATAAAGAAATGCTATCAAGAATTCTTAAAAGATTCTGGTTATCTGCATTTTCTTCATCAACGTCTATTACACATGTTTTTAATGCCTGTTTCAACGTAGTCATAGGCTTGAATATTGTGCCGCCTACGTTTACAGAAGCTACTTCATCTAATGCACGGATTATACCACGAATGTTCATAGATGCATCTGAAACAGCCCCATTCTTATATTCTGTGGATACAGCAATATAAAATTTATTTGCAGCTGTAAAATATGCATCAGTTAATACGTCCTTAGTTTCATCTTTTACTGCTTCAATAAGAATATTTTTAATAGGAGCCTGCGAATGTGCTATTGCAGCTTTCCACTTTGCAATGTCTGCATAATTTTCATCAGTAAGCACATCCCCTTTATCAGCTCTTAATGAAAGTAAAGAAAGTCTGATGCTCTCAGCTTCTGAAAATTTCATGATTTCTGAAGCTGCAGTTGTCTTGCTGCCAAAAAGATGTTCTGATATCAGCAATAATTTTCTGTATTTCAGCAGAACAATTTATATTTTGTCCATTTTTAGCAATTGGTTTAGCATCAGGAATAACTAAAACATAAATTTCCTTTTTTGATTCGTCACACCCTGTTACTTTTGCTGTATAGCCTAATGTCAAAATATCAACGCATGAATCTACAGTTAATGGGTTATTGTTATTATCAGATAAAGACTGCACAAACCCAATCATGTTAGCAGCTTCAGCAGTTTCAATTCTTCATTAGTATAATTTGAAGCATTGTGATAACAATCTTTTGTTTTAGCTTCTTTTGTCTCTGTGTAAGAGCCATCGGCACTTGAAGCTGTTATAGAACCAGACTGTGAATACTGACAGCCACCGAGAGTGATTTTTGTAGGACCGTTTACTTTGATTTCAAATGAATTACCATCCTTAAAAAGTGTACCATGGGAACTACCATGATAGTTAAATGCATTCTTTGTGCCTACCTTGATTGTCAGATTTCCGTAAGTAATGTCAGATTTACCGTCTGTATCGGTAGGAACGACAGAACCATCTCTGAAATCATAGAAAGCGTCACCGTCTTTCGTCTCGGATGTCAGTCCTTCGGCTTTGACAGTCTGTGACGAGAATGAAACTCCGGCAGGGATTGCCAGTGATACCGCCATAATCACGGCAAGTCCCGCAGAGAGTTTCTTTCGCAGATTTCTGCTTAATTTGCTCATAAAAAGCCTCCTTTTTTATAAATTTGGGTTCGCCGGATTCCTTTACGATTGGATTGTATTTATTGGCGTACCTGTTTTTGTTAATATTATACAAGAAATTTTATATAACAAAAGGTTCACTTTTTTCATGGTTCAAAATTTTCCAAAAACCTGCAAAGCCGTATATTTACTGCGTTAAGCGTTACTCTTTTCAACGAATTTTTCAAGCTGTTTTTTAGCCGCACCACTTGTGATTATATCTTTTGCCTTTTCTATTGCATCCTGCATTGTGAGGTTATCAGAGGCAAGATAGATTGCTGCACCGGCATTAAGAAGCACTGCATCCATTTTTGGACCTTCTTTTCCGTCAAGAATTTCACGGGCAATTTTTGCATTTTCTTCCGGCATGCCGCCGATAAGCTCTTCTTTTTTGCATCTTTTAAGTCCAAACTGTTCAGGTGTGATTTCATATGATTTGAATTCGTCGCCCTTGAATTCGCAGACCTTTGTAGGTGCAGAAAGCGAAATCTCATCAATAGAATCTGTTCCGTAAACAACCATAGCACGTTTTACGCCCAGATTTTTTAGAACGTGTGCAAGAGGTTCAACAAGATCTTCACTGTATACACCAAGAAGCTGCATTGTTGCACCGGCAGGATTTGCAAGAGGTCCGAGGATGTTAAAAAGTGTCCTGATTCCCATTTCTTTTCTGACACCACCGACAAATCTCATGGCTGTATGATATTTCTGTGCAAAAAGGAAACATATGTTAATTTCTTTTAAAAGCTGTGCACTGAGTGCAGGGGCGATATCAATTTTCACACCGAGAGCCTCAAGGCAGTCAGCAGTTCCACATTTGCTTGAAGCAGCTCTGTTGCCGTGCTTTGCAACAGGAATTCCGGCTGCCGATGTAACTAGTGCAGACAATGTTGATATGTTAAATGTGTTAGAACCATCTCCGCCGGTTCCCACAATTTCAAGTACATCCATATCATTTAAAAATCTTTCACAATGGGCACGCATAACCTTTGCTGCCGCTGTTATTTCACCGATAGTCTCGCCTTTCATGGCAAGAGCAGTTAAAAATGATGCTTTCTGTGCATCAGTAGCCTGATTTGTCATAATTTCTTCCATAACATCAGACATCATTTCAGAACTTAAATCCTTACGCTGAACCAATAAACTAATAGCTTCTTTAATCATAATAATCCTCCTAGTTTTTCCGAAGGAAAAATGCGACCGCTCCTGGGAGCAGAGGATTTGTCCTCCTGGTTTTTCCGAAGCAAAATCCGTTTTTATGCAAATAAAAAAGTCCCTGACCGAAAAACATATACAATGCTTTCCAGTCAAGGACGGTTAAAATGTACACCGCGGTGCCACCTTGATTCATAATTACTTACACACTTATTAAGATACAAACATATCTTTGGCAATTAACGTATGCCTTACGTCATGGAATACTAAGATTAAGTAAAAATCCTTTGACCATGCCCTCCGTGGTCCATTTAATGAATTGTTGCTGCCAGGTTCTCAGCTTCCCTGACTCTCTGTGAGTACATCTTTCATTTTTATCTCCACTTCAACGGTTTGCTTTATTAAATTGTCTTTATTATACGCCGTGATTTATAATTGTCAATAACTAAAATTGAATAATTTTATAATATTTTCAGATTTGAATATATCATCAAATATGAACTCCTCGGCAAGTGTTTCAAGATTATCTTCAGAATATTCAACTTCACGCGAAAAGATATGAATAATATCCATTCGGTCATCAGATGAAAATTTGTTGCTATTTTGGATAAAACGATAAATTTCCATATCACGCAGAATTGCAATATTCGCAGCTGCAAGCTGTATTTTTCCGAATAAATCATGGTCATATGAGGCTTTTAACAGATATCTGAAAATATAATATTTTAAAATATTTTCAAGCTCAGCAGTATTTTCGGCATAATATGAATTAAGATATTTAGTATATTCTTCAAAAGCCTGATTGTACTGTATTTTCCTGCTTTCATGTTCGTTATTTTCAGAAGCATTAGAATTTTCGGGATGAAGAAAATCCATTATTTTATCTGTAAAATCAGGCCATTCATCTCCCAGAGTTTCTAGTTCAAGATATGCGTACCATACAGATGCCATATTTTGTTCAAGTTCATTAAATGAAATCTGGCGGAAATCGCTGATAAAGCAGCTATTGAAGTCGTGCTGTTTTATTTTTTTGTATAGTTTGTTCATTGAATTGTAATCATTGTTATTAATATGGTTTTGAAAATCTGCAGCTATATTAATAATGATTATCATTTTTTGATTAAAAGTATAATCAGTTTTTTCAATTACATACATAAATTCGTCACGTAACAGCATAAGCATATCTGCAAGACTGCTGTCAAATTCACTGTCATCAAAGACATCTTCGTCGGTATCTGTTTCTGAATAAGAAAAATTGCTGCGGTCTGTTAAAATTATTTTTGCAGCCTCTTCACAGGCAAGACCGATTCCGCGTTCTTTTACATTACCGAAATATTCTGTAAAACGTGGAAACTGATCACAGACAATTCCGATATGTTCTTCCCCCAGTTCTTTATAGATGCCACACAGATTATTATTGTCAAGAAAAGGACATTTTCCGTCTTTGAGTTTGAAGCAAAGATTATCATAATCAATATTGTCACGTAATTTTTTCCCAAAATCTCCATTTACTGTGCTGTAATACTCTGCGGTTTCTTCGTCAATGTCAATCTGCCAGCCGCCAACACAGCAATTATCTTTACATTCTGAGGAAATGCAGTGAAAATTTTTATAGTATCCCGGAGTGCGTAATTTTATTTTATTATTCATTAACATTCTCCTCAATGACTATATCTGCCGTCTGATATCGGATTATTTTTGAAAGTGAAGATAAAGGCATCTCTACCTGATAGCCTATTTTTCCGGCACTGAATATGATTGTATCAAAGTTTTCGGCTTCATGTTGAAATGTTGTAGGGAAAACTTTTTTCATTCCGATAGGTGAACATCCACCATGAATATAACCTGTAAGAGGCAGAAGCTCCTTTGATTTTAACATGTCAATTGATTTTTCCCCAACAGCCCTGGCTGCTTTTTTCAAATCAAGTTCTTTTGCAACAGGAATTACAAAAACGTAATTTTTGCCTGATTTTGCAACTGTTACAAGTGTTTTAAAAACTTTATCCGGATTTTCATTTAAGGCAGCCGCAACGTCAACACCACTTACCGCATCAGTGTTGATATAGCTGTGTGCTGTATATTTTATTTTTTTTTGTTCAAGGATACGCATTACATTAGTTTTTTCTTCCATAATTGATACTTCTTTCTTTAAACTCAACTGTCATGCCGAAGCACATGAAAAATTACATTTTTGATTAATATTTTAAACTGAGAGTGTTGTCCATTTGCTGCAGTCCCATACCTCATTTACCAGACCATCGTAAAATTCAGGTTCATGGCAGACCATCAGTATACTTCCTTTATATTCCATCAAAGCACGCTTTAGTTCATCTTTGGCATCAACGTCAAGATGGTTGGTTGGCTCATCGAGCACAAGGATGTTGCTCTCGCGGTTAATGAGTTTACAAAGTCGGACTTTCGCCTGCTCACCACCGCTTAATACACGAATCTGACTTTCAATGTGTTTTGTTGTGAGACCACATTTAGCGAGTGCCGAACGTACTTCATATTGTGTGTATGAAGGAAATTCTTCCCATATTTCATTGAGGCATGTATTTGTGTTATCAGGAGAACTTTCTTGTTCAAAATAACCGATTTCAAGGTAATCTCCAAGCTCAACTTCGCCGGAAACCGGTTGTATTATTCCAAGAATACTTTTTAAAAGTGTGGACTTACCAATTCCATTTGCACCAACCATGGCTATTTTACTGCCGCGTTCCATTGAAATATTGAGTGGAACCGAGAGTGGTTTGTCATATCCGATTACAAGATCTTTTGTTGTAAAAATGAATCGTCCCGGAGTACGGGCCTGTTTGAAATAAAATTCAGGTTTTGGTTTTTCAGCAGCAAGCTCAATTATATCCATATTGTCAAGCTTTTTCTGGCGTGACATAGCCATGTTTCTGGTTGCAACACGTGCCTTATTTCTTGCAACGAAATCTTTCAAGTCGGCAATTTCTTTCTGTTGCCTGTTGAATGCTGCTTCCATCTGTGCTTTTTTCATCGCATAAACTTCCTGAAATTTGTCATAGTCGCCAACATAACGGTTGAGCTGCTGATTGTCCATATGGTAAATCAGGTTAATTACACTGTTTAAAAATGGTATATCATGTGAAATCAAAATGAAAGCATTTTCATAATCATTTAAGTATCTTTTAAGCCATTCTATATGTTCGGCGTCAAGATAATTGGTAGGCTCGTCGAGAAGCAGAATATCAGGTTTTTCAAGAAGAAGCTTACCAAGTAAAACTTTTGTACGCTGTCCTCCGCTTAATTCTGTTACATCCTTGTCAAGCCCGAGGTCGAGAAGTCCTAGTGCCCTTGCAACTTCTTCAACTTTGGAATCTATCATATAAAAATCATGCATTGTGAGCATGTCCTGAATTACGCCGAGTTCTTCCATTAGGGAATTCATCTCATCCTCGTCTACATCACCAAGCTTTGCACATATTTCATTCATGCGTTCTTCCTGGCTGTAAAGAAAATCAAATGCTGATGCAAGAACTGAGCCAATAGTCATTCCCGGTTCAAGTACGGCATGCTGGTCAAGATAACCGACACGCACATTTTTCGACCATTCAACTTTTCCTTCGTCAGGCATAAGCTTTCCTGTTATTATATTCATAAATGTGGATTTACCCTCACCGTTAGCACCAACTAATCCGATGTGTTCACCTTTCAGCAGCCTGAATGAGACATCTGAAAAGATTGCTCTGTCTCCAAAACCATGTGAGAGATGTTCTACGTTTAAAATACTCATAAATACCTTACCTTTTTATTATTTGTTATGTCTTTTTAACCTATAGTATCATATTAAATATTGGAATAAATATCAACTTAAATTTTTGTACACAGCAGGTTTTATGGAAATTGTGCTGTAATCTGCAGCATAAAGCTTTGCACTGTCATTTACTACCTGACGATAACGGTGCATCCATTTTGTTGTTATCCCTCCATATTTTGCAACATCATCTTCGCTTGCACCACCACTTAACATGTATTTAAATGCACAATGTCTCATATCCTGCATTGTAAAATCCGGAAAATCATTATTAGATTTTTTGGCCTGTGAGATATATTTTTTTAAAAGGCGTTCAGCATCACGTATTTTTAATACAGTTCCTCTTTTGTTGAAAAATATATGTCCGTCAGCTATTTTATGTATTTCAAGGTATGTAAGCAGCATTTGTGAGACATCGTCAGGTAACTTTATAATACGTGATATTCTTTTCTTTTCCGGAAAATGTATACAAAGACATTCATTTGAATCATATAATATGAAATTTGTCATCATACTGCATATTTCACCGGAAGTAAGACCACATTTTAATACTAATGAAAAAATCATATATGCCATATCGTCGCCTGCTTTTGATGAAAGATCAAGAATTGTTGATATATCATCTTCACAAGGAAGTTTATCAGTTGTAATTATTTTATTTTCATCAGGTAATATATAATCTTTAAAATAATTAATATAATTTCTGCCGGCGTTATTTTCACGTACACGTATATATTCGCATAGCGTACGCATTACGGACATACGCATCAGTGCCGTTGAATATGATAATCTTTTGCTTTGTATTTTTTCTGTTAAATCATTGAAGTACTTTTCTGTATCAGATTCTGTCAGCTCAAGAGGAGAGTGACCTGTAATTTTTATATAAGCTTTTATAACATTATAATAATTTTTTCGTGTCTTTTCTGACAGGCTGGCCGCAAAAAAATTCCATATTGAATAAAGAAATTCATCAGTTTTATTTTTTGGTTCGTTCATAACGTGTATCCTCAAATTGTTTAATTATTTTATATTTTACCACTATTGACGACATATGTCTATATTCCAACCAAAAAACCATACCACCACTCTACTTCAAAATAAACATATAATAATTAAGAAAGGCTTCCTGACCGCAACTTCTATTTGCATTTATTTCTTATTTTGATTATAATAAATATAATATTTTGCAATTTTACTAATGCGAGGTTATTAAATGGAACAATATTCAAGACAGTTTATCGAAGAATTGGCTAAGCACATAGATCCTGCTATTGCCGATTTTTTTAATATGAAGCATGAAATTTTCAAATTTCCTGCAAAAACATTTACAGAATTAATTGACGAAACACTTATGGACTATCTCGAAGGCAAAACAAGCCGTGAAGATTTGATTCCTATCGTCAACAAGATTAAAAAATCCCGTCTGCAAAAACGTGCCAGATGGTACAAGTCATACATTAATGATGTTGACACAATAAGCATTGATGACCCAAAACATCCACTCTCCCATATTATAAATATGGCACGCTCACTCCCTATTGACCAATATGTCAATATGTTCGGAAATATGGAGCTTGACGGAATTATTGCACAATATAAAACAAAAGCAACCGAGTGGAAAGATAACTCGAACAGCCTTCTGATCGAATTTCCGGGACTATCAACTTTTACAAATAATTCAATTTTTAATTCATTAAAAAATGACCTTATAATAAGTGCCTGGAAATATATTGAGGCAGACCTGGCAGGAAATATTGATTCATATATGAGAATGTTCCCTGAGCAACTTCTCAACAGACCACTCTTCTCTCCATCTTCATTTACACTTATGATGGACACAGCATCAAATAATCTTCTTAAAGAAATTATTACAGATGAAAATGGACAGGAACTTCTGGAAGTTACTGTAAATACAGGTAAGCTTACTCCTCCAAAGTCAATGGATTCTAATGATTTAAAACTTATTAATGCTTTTATCTCGAACATTAATATGCAGGAATTTTCAAGAGAAAAATCTGTTATCGTCGATCTTAATACTTTGGGCAAGGAGGTTGTTGATTATCATGTCGGAAAAAATGTACTTAACAAAATTTCCAATTCATGCCGTAAGCTTGTCGAATATAACTTCTCTTACGAAGAAGAAGGCAGCAAAATGTATTTCAACCTCTTTGATAATATTGCAATAAAGGAAGATGCCGAGCGGCCATATGCTATTGCACAATTTGGTGAAATATTAAGCAATGCCATAATCCAGAAAAAATTAATCTCAATAACATCATCTTCATACGATGTACTGCAGAACAATCTTTCAAAGATTATTTGTTATGCATTAAAACGTGAACAGATTGCTAATCAGGAAAGCCTGACTAATGAATACAGTTATACATATTTCCAGAAGATTGTACGTTTCAAACTAAAAAATAAGAAGAAAAATCTTCAGCTTATACAAGAAAGTCTTCAGGAATTTGTAGATAACAAAATTGCCATCGAAAGTTTTGAATTAAAAAATGGTGTTTTTGTAATTCATTTTCTTCCTCTTTCACCGGCAGAAATCGAAGATTTACATTTTGATAATACTAAGGCTGTTTCGGTTTCTGATAAACTTAAATAAGCGTATTGTCTACATTTTGATTAAAATATCGTTGTCAAAACAGTCATTTAACATATCACTAAAAAAAGAGAGTATTGTATTTATTACATGCTCTCTTTTTTTATGCAATGTACTTTAACGCTCTTTTTCAATTATATTTGTCGTTATTATTTTGTTTTTACATGTCATTTATTTATAAATATGGCATTTTTACTGGCTCAGTCTCATTTTATTTTATTTTTAATTATCTTTTTATCAACTGCAAATATGCTATCAGTTTGACGTTATAAAAGAAATGTAGATAATTTTGGAGTAAAATTCTACGTAGATATATATTTAAATATCAAAAAGTAGACTAATTTGGAGTAAAAAAATAATATGTAGATAATTTTAGAGTAAAAAAGGCAATTTTTATTGACGATATTTGTCATAAATCATTTTATATGTTAATTTTATATATAATTAATCTCCTTTTTCTACATTTTTTTTCGTAAAAAAAATTTTTGATGTCTACATTTTTGGCTTAAACACTGGTTTTTTTACAAAAATATGCTACTTATAGAAAACATTAACTTATTGATGTAGATAAATTTAGAGTAAATCATGCAAAAATCTCCAGAAGACTCTACATAAAAAAAATTAAAGAAATTATGTAGATAAATTTGGAGTAAATCGCATCAAAGTTTCAAAAATGTAGACATGTATATTAAAAAAAATTCAAAAAAAAACAAAAAGTGGATAAAAACCGAGTAAAAATCCCGATTTGATTTTTTCCTTCAAAAATTGTTAAATAATGCAAGAAAGGTGGTGAGAACTGTGGATTTATTTGCTAATATCGGCAAAGCCGTGCTGATTCAATCTCTTGGTTTACAAAAAAATTATACAGAGACTGCATCAGAATCAATTAATGTTATAGACCATGATAATAACACATGTCATAATTGTAAATACTGTGATATTATAAACAGTTTTGACACAGATTCTGATACATATAAAGCGGCTCAGGTAATATGTGAAAGTTGTCCACATAAAGTTCTTACTACGAAGACCGTATATAAAAAGATATACCATAATGAAAAGAATCGTTATGGTTATAAGCCACGCTTAAAATCCAATTCAATAAAACTGCTGTTACTGCTCCATTTCTATCATCCAGATAAATTTGGTGTTATTTGTAATGTCAATTCATTACAACTGGCTAAAGAATTAGGCTGCGACATAAAGACAATTTTTAATAATCTCGAAATATTAAGCAGGTACAATTATATTTCATATTGTAAAAGTTCTACATATAATATTACCGTATGTCTTAATGATTACGAAAGTTATTATCTTCCTGCCAATAAAGGCGGCAGGGGGTTTTTTGTCATGTCTTTAGATTTATTAAAACAGATTATTCAACTTGAAAATCTGCTTACATTAAGAATTCATCTAAGAGAATTAATTGAAATTGACAATCTCAATATCAAAGCTCCTTTCACAGCTGTATCAAAAACATTTAAAGAAATTAAGCTTGTACTTCCTGATTATTGCAGACCTTGTATTATCAAAGATGCTATAAGTAAAAAATCAGATATTTTTGACATTTCAGTTAATGACAAAGTAATTCGTTTTGAGATCAATGAAAACTTTAACTGCAGGCGAAGAAAAGATGAATGTTTTAATCAGTATATATCATTATTCAAAGATTTTATAGCTGATTTTAATCAGACTGTAATTTCAGTCAACAGCAGTAATGTCTTTCCTGATGACAGCTTTGATTTCTTTTCAGCTCAAAATGAAAAACAGGATATTCATTTCCAATTTATAAAAATAAAGGATTATGAATATGATGATCTTGCTCAGCTTGCAATGCAGTACTCTTATAATTATGTAATTACCGCATTGTCAACTGTTTATAATAATTACATATTACACGAACGTGAGATTACAAATCTTGGAGGTCTTTTAAGAACAATTATAATTTCTTTGATTAATAATTCTACCGGACCAGGTTCATCGTCTTCTACAGGTTCTGATAATTTTTCGGCTGCTTAACCACAACAGCCTTATTTTTGTACACATTTTTCTGTTTTTATTGTCTGTTTTTTTATCACACAAAATAAATTGTTCGTTTTTTATTTATTATCTGTTTTTTCTGATATTAACTACTTCCTCTTTGAATACATTTATGATACCAGCTATACCTTGATTGTAAAATATATAGAAAAATTGGGAAAGTTTTCAACATTAAAAAGAATTAATTCAACTTTATATAGATAAAAAAAAACATAAATATGAAAAAAAAATGCTATTAAATTTAAAAAATAAACACATTATTTTAAATAAACGACATTACATATACAAAAAGCAACTTGTAATAAGAAAAAAAATAACATTAAAAAAAGCAGGTAATGCCCATAATTACTGCTCTCCTGCCCTTCTTAGTTATCAATATCTGTTTTTTATATATGTATATATATATTAAATTTATAATTTACATTCATATTTTTATGAGTCATTTCATTTATACTTATTATAATAAATATTCGATAATACTTAAAATTACATATATTGTAAAAATAAAATGTAGGTTTAGAAAATATGTGTTAATTTCCTTAAAATGACATTTTTTTATCTTATTTGATAAAATCTTCATATAACATAAAAACGCTGTAATATTGCAATATACAGCGTTTTACGATATATACATTAATTAGAAGATAAATCATATATTTGATAATAAATCATCCATACGATTTTTTAAAATTTCCAATCTAACCTTGACGTCATAGTCTGTTTTTATAACATTTTTATTGTTTTTTAATATATCAAAATTAGTTTCTAACATGGCAAGTGCCTGTTCAGCCTTTGCTATCGAATTAATCCTTTTAAGTTCAGCATCTGAAATCTGAGTTTGTCGCTGCTCTTTTTCTTTTTGCTGTTGTTTCATTTTTTCAATGTTAGTTTCTAATTTTGCCTTTTCACGTTCAGCTTTATTCTTGGCTTCAGTAATATATTTTATTTCATCTTCAAGGTCTTCTTTTGTTTTTGTTGGAAGAGGATTTTTTTCAAGCTGCTGTATACGTTCCTCAAGGTGTTTTACAGTTTCTTCCTGAACTTTAATCTGGTTAGCTGCTTCTTCTAGTTCTTTTTTGTATTTTTTAGCTTCTTCTGAACGTTCTTCTGAAATTTTCTTTATTGACTGGTATTCAGCATTGTCAATATTTCCGTTTTTCTTGAGAATTTCAAGGATACTTTTTTGTGCATCTTCATCAAGACGACCAAATTTATCAGCTTGGTTTAAATCGATTCCATTGGCGTTAAGCAGTTCACTTAATTCAGGAATAAGTTTTTCTGCTGTTGTGTACTTTCTTGCCTGTCTCTCAGAAATATTAAGTTGTTTAGCTATTTCAGCATTAATATTTTTGATTTCACCTTTTAATTTTTTGGCTTCATATAACTCTTTTAAACGTGATACTTCCCAGCGTTTTACCTCCATTGATGTTTCTCTTACATCATGATTGGCGGAAATAAGCATAATTTCTTCGTCTATCTCTGAAATATTGGATTTTTCAATTTTGCATGGTATTCCGGTTGGGAATAATGTATTATATTCTTTATCAGTCATCTTGCAGATTGCATGATAACGTCTTTCTCCTGAAACAAGACGGTAATTATCATTATCAGCATCATATATTACTGAAAGATTGTGGCGTAGACCGTTAATTAAAATACTTTCCATGAGAGCATCAATACCGTCCTGGCTGTATTTTTCATTTTTTGGATTAGAAATTATCTTTTCTTTTGGAATGTATTGAAAGTTATATTCAGTTTTTGCCTGCATTTCCTTGAGCTTTTCACCACCCATATTATTAAGAACGCCTGTTTTTGTCATGCCGGCAGCAAAATTCTTCTTAGCCATTACTTTTCTCCTTTCAGATATTTCGCAAGTTCTCTAAAATGTTTATTGTCCATTAATCCGAGATAGTTGACAAGTTCAATATAATCCTGTGCAGCACTACACCGCTTGTCATATGTGAGTAATGGTTCAAATGTTGTGTTAGATTCGCTTACAGCAATACAATTACGTATAGAGACCGGAAGGAATCTTTCACCGAACATGTTTTCATAACTTTCAAACATCTGTTTAAATAAAGTTGTTCTGCCAGCAACTCTTGTCATAAAAATACCGGCAAATTCGATTGAAAGTGAATATTTTGTATTAAGAGTTTCTATTGTATCGAGCAAAGACATAAGTCCATCATATGAGAAGTTGTCTACGCAAATCGGAGTTATTATCTTATCACTTGCACATATTGCACAGCTTGTAAGGTATGATTTAAATGGTGAGTTATCTATAATTATGTAGTCAAATTTCTTTTTTAGGAAACTTAAATTATGTTTTAAATATAATTCAACATTAACTTCTTTGCTTTTATCATATATTTTGTATATTAAAGTGTTGAGCTCTCTTGATGCAGACAATATTGAAATATTTTTGTAATCTGTTTCACTGACGAATTCCAGTACAGATGATTCTCTTAACTGCTTTTCACAGAACAAATGTTCATAATTAATATTGCTGTTATCTTCATCTTTTCCAAACATCTTAGTTGTGTTCATCTGTGGGTCAAGGTCAATAAGAAGCACCTGGTAACCAGATATTGCAAGAATTTGTGCAATAGTGATAGCAGATGTTGACTTACCAACACCACCCTTTTCGTTTATTAAACTTATTACTTCTGACATTTTTGTACTTCCTTTTTTATCTTTTTTCGGAACTGAGTTCAAAAAATTATTTATAATCTTATTATACATGCTATTCTCCTAAAATCAAGTGATATTGTGTGATTTTAATGTAAAAAGAAGTTGTTTTTATAAGAAGCCATATATTTTATATTATGCAATAATATTATAGTTATGACCATATTTAAAAATGATTTATTGTATAATAAATATTTTTATAAATTATTATATTTGAATTATTATATTTGAATTATTATATTTGAATTTTAGTATCTGAATTTCAGTGCCTGAATTTCATTGCCTAGATTTTCAAATTTGAATTTGATTCAGGTGATTTTGAACTGAGTTCACAAAATTTTACATTAATGTAACGGAGAAATATAGGAGATGTATATATGAATTTAATTAAAATTAATTTAACAGAGGCAGAGTAATAATTAATAAAACAATATCATGGAGTTATTTATTATAATGAATAAGATACAATTAATTGTGATTAATAGTGTAATATAGTAATATAGTTCACAAAAAAATGTAAATCACAAAATAATGCAAATTAAGAAATAATAGAATTTGCAAGATAAAGTATATGATATTAAAATTGAACTCAGTTCACTTCAGTTGCTTATGTTAAAAAATCTTTATAATACAATTTAAGAAGATATAAGTAAATTTAAAGAAGAATCAAAATATTAGGAAGTGAACTGAGTTCAAAATACACTAGATGATAATGATAGATAGAACTATAAAAATATATAATATGTTATTATAAAAATTACTTAATATGAAACATAAAAAACACATGTTTGAGTTTCACGTGTAACAATATTTTAAATTATATATTAGTATATTTAAGGTATTGCTATTGTGGCATTTACGGGTGTAGAATATTATAAAACTGATAGGGAGTGTGAATGTTATGCATGGTGAAATTATCACAGTGTGTGGAATACAGCTTGATTGTAATGGTGACAATGAAAGTACATTGAAAAATGCAGAAAAATATATTGCAGAGGCTTTTAAGTATAATTCTGATATTGATTTAATTGTTCTGCCAGAACAATTTGTTAAACCTCAATGCGGTTCATCAAAATATAATAAGTATAATGAGAGTTTTTTTGTCAATTGGCTTAAATCTGTTGCAAAAAATTATAAGGTTAATGTTATAGGTGGCTCATTTGCCCGGTTTTCAAGTGACTATGTGAGTGATAATGGAAAAAATGAAGCAGAAAAACCAACCAATATCTGTTATGTAATAAATAGAAATGGTGAAATTGTTGGCAATTATGAAAAAATTCATTTGTTTGATGCTTTTAATGTAAAAGAATCTGATGAATTTAGTTCAGGTGATAGACTTGGAATATTTAGTCTTGATATTGGAAAAGTTGGAGTATGGATATGTTATGATACAAGATTTCCAGAGATTTCAAGAGCTTTGTCATTAAGAGGAGCTGATTTGTTTTGTGTTCCGGCAGCATTCTATAAGCCAAATTCTGATCAATGGGAGATTATATTGAAATCTTCATCAATAATGAATGTTACGCCGGTTGTTGGAGTTAACCAGATTGGCGACAGACCGGATGGTAAAGGATTTTTTGGAAGAAGTATGGCAATAGATGCAAAAGGAATTATTATCGGAGGCATTTCTGACAAAGAAGGATATTTTGTGACACAGATTGACAAATCCTACACGAATACCTGCAGGCAGGTTAATCCTGAACTTAAAAACAGAAGAATTGACCTTTACAGAAAATGGTTATAAAATAAGATAAGTTGTGAGACAGATACGAAACGTTTTATTCCGGGATGTGATTTAACTGCGGGATTTTTGTTTTGTAAAATTAAGGAGGATTTTATGTTTGTATCAGAAAGCATGTATGAATTAGGCAGTAAACGTTCTGCAATCAGAGAATTATTTGAATATGGAAAGAAAAGAGCAGCTATTGTAGGAGCTGAGAATGTATATGATTTCAGTCTTGGAAATCCGACAGTTCCGGCACCTGACTGTGTTAATAAGACAATAAGGGAATTGACACAGAGCCTTGATTCTATCTCCCTTCATGGATATACATCAGCACAGGGAGATCTGGAGACAAGACAGGCAATAGCAGATTATCTTAATAATACATATGAAACAAATTTTAAGGCTAATAATCTTTATATGACTATGGGTGCAGCAGCATCACTTTCAATAGCATTTAAGGCACTTATATCATCACCAGATGACGAGATTATTGCAATAGCACCATTTTTCCCGGAATACAGAGTATTTGTTACTGCGGCAGGAGCAAAGTTTAATGTTGTAGCACCTGATACAAAAAATTTCCAGATTAATTTTGATGAATTTGAAAAATTGGTAAATAAGAATACAAAAGCGGTTATTATTAACTCACCAAATAATCCGTCAGGAGCCGTGTATTCAGAGCAGACAATCAAGAAACTTGCAGATTTTCTTAGCAAGAAGTCAGAAGAATATGGAACTCATATTTTTATTATCACAGATGAACCATATCGTGAGATTGTTTATGATGGAGTTGAAGTTCCATATGTTACAAAGTATTATAACGATACAATTGTATGTTATTCTTACAGTAAATCGCTTTCTCTTCCTGGAGAAAGAATTGGATTCATTCTTGTTCCTGATGAAGCATATGAAAGTAAGAAGCTTTATGCAGCAGTTTGTGGAGCAGGAAGAGCCTTAGGATATGTTTGTGCACCTAGTCTTTTTCAGAAGGTTATTGCAAAATGCGTAGGTCAGACAGGTGATGTTAATTTGTATAAAAAGAACAGAGACTTATTATATGATGGATTAACAGAGCTTGGATATGAATGTTTCAAACCGGACGGAGCATTTTATATGTTTGTAAAAGCATTAGAATCTGATGCTGAGAACTTCTGTGAAAAAGCAAAAGAGGAGGATTTACTTCTTGTTGCGGCAACAGATTTTGGATGCCCGGGATATGTAAGAATATCTTATTGTGTCGACGAAGACATGATTAAGCGTTCATTTAAGGCATTTAAAGCTTTAAAAGAAAAATACGCGAAATAATTAATTCTATTTCAGAGAATCAAAATATAAAATAAAATAATAAATTGAAAGACACATGTGTAATGATTAACGTTATCGGAAATCATTGTATATGTGTTTTTTATTTGCCAGGATAGAATAATCATAATGAAAAAATGTATCAATAAAGCACTTGACGTCAATATTTAAATATAATAATATAACTGTGGTTAGTTAAGTCTAACTTTTATAAGATTAAACTAAATCAAAAAAATCTTATAAGGAGGCTGGAATGAGTCAGGAAATATTTGAAATCGTTAAACAGATGAATCTTGATAATCTTGAAGTTCAGATTGCTTTACAATGTGCACCTCTGATAAGTGGTTTAAGATTTTCCAATCTATTTAATGTAAATAATGAACAGGCAGATTATCTTATCAGCCTGATGAATGAGATGCATATTTCATGGAAGATTCTGTTCAGAGGCAAAGAAAAGTTGACAATGCTTCTGTATAAAAAAGATATTCTTGAAAATTATTTTTCTGATATACGTGTGAAAAATATTCTGAAAAATAGCGGATATGAAAAGAATATCGTAGACGAAGAAGATATTTCAGGACTTATAGACACATTTGCAGACAGATATTGCTGCTACATGCAGACGAAGAAATATTTTCCGCATGAAATGGGCTTATTTCTAGGGTACCCGGTTGAGGATGTAGAGGGATATCTAAAAAACAATGGTGAGAACAGTCTTTATACAGGATATTGGAAAGTGTATGAGGATGTTGCGGCAAAATCATCGCTTTTTGAAAGATTTGAGAAAGCAAAAGAGCAGATTATATGGTTTCTTGCTCAGGGAGTAAGCATAAAAAATCTTGAAAATATTGCACTATAATAGTGGGAAAGAGGTAAGAAATGAGCGAAATTAAAGTTATTTACTGGTCACAGTCAGGAAACACAATGTCAATGGCAAATGCAGTTGCTGAGGGAATTAAGGAGGCAGGAAAAGAAGCAGCAGTTCTTGAAGTATCAGCAGTAACAGCAGCAGATTTGAATGACGAAACAGTATTTGCACTCGGATGCCCGGCAATGGGGGCTGAAGAACTTGAAGAGACAGAAATGGAGCCATTTGTTGCAGAACTTGAAGGTTCTGTATCAGGTAAAAAAATAGGCTTGTTTGGCTCTTATGGCTGGGGTGATGGGCAGTGGATGAGAGACTGGGCATCAAGATTTGAAAATGCAGGTGCTGTTATTGTCGGTGGTGAAGGCGTTATTTGTGTAGAAGCACCTGATGATGAAGCAGTAAATGCATGTAAAAAGCTTGGAAATGAACTTGCGGCAGAATAGAAAAAGCACGAAAGGAGTTTTATATGTCAATTTGTATTATTGGTGGAAATGAAAGAATGGAAAGACAGTATGTGAACATATGTAAAAAACACAACTGTAAGGCAAAAGTATTTACAAGAATGAAAGGAAATCTGAAAGACCAGATTGGAAGTCCTGACTTGATAGTTTTATTTACAAATACTGTATGCCATAAAATGGTAAAATGTGCATTGGCAGAGGCTGAAAGATGTAATGCAAATGTTATAAGATGCCATACGAGCAGTCAAAATGCGTTAGAAGAGATTCTTGCAGGAGTTAATGCATAATTTATAGATATTTAAGGTTGTTCATATTGATTACCGGATGATTTTTTAATAAAATAACAAATTTTTAAAAAATTGAAACTGATTTTAACTAAGCTTCGTATAAAGATATAGAAAGAAATAGCAAAAGATTTTATATCAATCGGAGAGGTTAAAAGACAGAGGTGATAGATATGAAAAATATCAAAAAAAGAATTATAAAAAAACAATATGTGGCTGTTATCTTTTTTCTTGGTCTTATGTTAGTAATGGTTATAAGAATGGGAAAAAATATTAAAACTTCAGAAATCAAAAGTTCAATTGAAATGAAGACACAGGATGAACTTGGAGAAAAATTTGCAGCTGAATACATTGGGTTTAACATGGATGGTAGTGCGTCAGAATCTGGAGTAGAAACAGAAGTAGAGACAGTGTCCGAATCTGAAGAAGCCTCAGATTATCAATATCCTTCCGGATGGCTGGATTCATTTAACGATAAAGTGGAAGAGTTAAAGCAGATGTTTCCTTCGGGTAAATATTGGAATCATATGGACGTTGAATCAGACGGAACAGATTACCTTATGGTAACAGATATTCCGTGCAATCATGCAGAAAATGGAGAAGCATATTGCAATCTATATAATGGGATGTCTGACGACGCATACGTGTATAAGGATACAAGTACGCAGTGCTGGGGATTTGCAAGTTATCTGAGTGATTATATTTTTGGAAGTGATGCAGCGGCTGAGCGATTTTATAATTACGATAGTCTCAGAGTTGGAGACCAGGCAAGGATTCAGGGTGATTCACATACGGTATTTATACTCGAAAAAACAGATGATTATGTAATTGTAGCTGAATGTAATGCTGATTATGAAACGTGTATGATTAGCTGGGGTAGAAAGATTATGCGTGAGGATTTACAGGGATATTACATAACCAGATGGAATTGAAAATAATATAAATTGATAATGAGACTTCTGTGATAAACAGAAATTAATAATCCCGTGGCAGTTAGTTATACGATAAACTGCCGCGGGATTTTTGTGTTGCATTGGGGGTATGGAAAAATGTGTTAGAATCAGATATTTCATGGGTTTGAGGTGCTTTTTTGCATGTATACTATGAATAACAAAACACCGCCAAAATGTGCAATTAAATAAGCGTAACTAACACGTAACTAACAAAAAAGCTGTTTTACTCGGAGCGGTTAAACCACGAATTACAGCTTTTTTGTAGTGCATATTCATACATATTTTGTATTATTTTATTTTACAAATTTCATCATATAGTTGTTGTATTGTTCTATGTGTGTAAGTTTTTTCCGTTACATCTTTTATGGAATGTCCGACTATTAATTTTAAAACATATTCATTCATATTAACTGCTTTAGCTTTTGTTATAAATGTGTGTCGGGTGTCGTGAGGTTTGTGTGTCATACCGAATTGTGAGCAGACTTTTTTAAATCGACCTCTATACTTAAAGTATGTCAGCATTGTTTCAGAAATATCGTTTTCATCATTGAAAAGATATTCACTGTGTAAAGATAAGGCTTTTTTGTAATTTTTTTCCACAAGGTTATAAATAATAGGATGTATTGGAACAATTCTGTTACGCCCTGCATTTGTTTTAAGTCCGCCGCAAAAAGAGCGGTTTTGTAAATCAACATCTGCGATTTTTAAAATAGCAAGTTCTTGTGGACGCCAGCCGCTGTAAATACCTATCAGAATCATGTCAGCAAAAGGAAAGTCTATATTATCCCAAAGCGTTTTTATTTCCGCATCAGAAAAGACTGTACGTTTAATTTTTGGGTCTTCACGTTCAACATTGTCACATAATCGTGCATAATTCTTGTCTACAATATCATATTTTAGTGCATATCTGTATAATTGATTATAAAGTGATTTTATGCAGCGTTTTGTGCAGCTTCCGATAGGAGCATTATTAATTGTTCCTTCAAGATGGTTTGTACGAATATCACGCATACGCATATCATGAATAGGTTCGCAATAATTAAAAGCACTTTTATACATTCGTATAGCTGATGCTGATACACTTTCAAAATGCTTTTCACTCCACTTTTCATATACATCTGCAAAAGTCATATTGTGAATATCTAAGTCATATGGATTTTCATTGTAATTGATTAGGGCGGTAAGAGCCTCTTGTTTGGTTGCAAAGTAGCCTATAATTATGTATGTCTGTGCTACTTTGCCTGTATTAACATCTATGTGCCACTCTTTTGTTTTGCGTGCAATCCAAGGTTTGCGACGTTTGCCTGAAAGTTTATAAACGCTTCCCATTCCATTAGCATTTTTCATATATATCATCTCCATTAAGTAAAGGTAGTTGCATTTGTGCAACTTGTGTTTTTGGGTACAAAAATAACACCTACTTGCATAAGCGGTGTCTTAGATGATATAATATAACTTGTTCAGGGCGATTATATCATTTAAGCACAGCTTGATGTAAGTCGTTTTTAATGCCTCTTGTGTTAGTAGCATAGGGGGCTTTTATTATTTTAATTTTTTCTGTTCTTTTTGAATTTGCTTAATGCTTTTATCAGGAGTTGGTAAATCTTCAGGCATTGTGCCGCCAAGTCTTTTAATGGTGTCACGTACTTCTTTACCAACAGCCAAGTGTGCCTTATTGGCGTTGTTTTTCCCCTGAATATTATCTCTCCTGAGTTTAGCTTCTGTTTGAGTTGCACGGAAGAGGTTAGCAGCTAATTCTTCATATCCCATATGGTCAAGAATATTTTGGCTTTTCTTCAATCCTTTTCTTTCGTGAATATCTTTTGCTTTTAACCCACCATATAATCCCATATAACCATAATTCTGGAATATGGCATAATCCATAGCTGAATCAACTCCTGCATCTTTGGCAGCAGCTACAAGTTGTTTGTTATGTTCAATCATTTCATGTCTGATTGCTAATCTCTTTTGGTCTTCGGAGAGAGAGTCGTAATTCTCTATAAGTTCCTGCTGGCGGGTTTTAACAGCAAAATACGTCTTTCCAAGAGCAACAATAGGCTTATCAGGGTCAGCATTAAGTACTATTAAATATGCAGCATAACGAGATAATTTGTAACTTTTAAATCCACGTTTGGCATTAGAACCGATATTAACCATCTCGGTGGTATCACCGAAATGGTCACCTATTTCCTGATTACTATTTTTACAGTTTTCCATCGCTTTAAAAATAATAAGCTCAAAATTTCTAAAATCTTTGTATCCTAACACTTTTGAAAGTTCCCTTGCATACCAAAATTCCTGTCCATATTCATTAATATGTTTTATGTCTTCAAATATTTTTTCGGTATAAGTTTCTTCTGTTATGTATTCAGGTGAAGAAACTTTGTTTTTGAATTCTTCTAAATCTTCGTCAAATCCCATAATTATCTCCATTTATATATTATAAAATCAACAGTCATTGAAACAATTCCATAACGTACAACCTTGGTTCAAACCCAATGATGTAATTATCAAATCTTACAGCAACGCCATATTTTGAGCGGTAGCACTCAAGAGCTTCTTTTAAGAATTCTTCAGTTACATCTAAATATTCAGCCATTTCATTAATTAACAGGTGATTTGCTTTGTAACAAGCTATTATGCCATGTAAACCGATAAGGTGGTTGTAAGCCCAAAACCTTGCTTTTGCTTCCTGTTTTCGGTTAGAAGTATCAGTCAAATCTAAAATATCACCAGTGGATGTATAAAAATGACCGAGTTCTTCGGCGAGGACACATGCTTTTTCTTTCTGTGTAGGTATATCTTTGTTGATAGCAATACGATTACCTTTTATTCTTCCTGCATTTGCGGCAAGAGACTTTTCTTTTGTAATCAGATTATTGTTATCAGCTTCAATAAGTAAATCTTCGTAATTCAAATAAATCCCCTCTTTCAAGTAAATTAATTATGTCCACTCATCATCATTATCCATAATATCATCATCATGCTTTTTGGCTTCCTCTGATTTGCCCTCGTAAGCATGTGCGGCATTAAGAAGCTGTGAATCTGTATATTGAGGAAAATAGGTCAGTTCTTCCACACGTTTTGTTGCTTCATTTTTTCCAAGGTCGTTTAATTTTTCATAGTATTGAAGAATTCGAGGTGCAAGATCTATTCTGTTTATTTTCATAGTGCCTTGATTTAATAATTCATCAATTATATAGCGAATGTTCTCTTCGGATAGAATTTTTCTATTGTCTGGTAAATTAGAATAATCATTAGAAAAAAATAAATTTACAAGATTATTTTTTGGAATGTTTTTTTCTTCACTTATTTTTTGGAAAATGCTATCAAGTTCTGTTCCTAAAATAATATTGTTTTTATGTGATTTCATATTTTCAGATTTGCCGATTAACCAGGAAGGATTTACATTTAAAACGCCAGCAATAGATTCAATAATAGGAAGTTTAATCTTTTCTATTTTTCCATTTTCATATCGCTGTATTGTAGATTTTGCAACACCTATTTTCTTAGCAACGTCTTCCATTGTGTAATTACATGATATACGTGCTTGTTTTATTCTTTTGCCTAATTCAATGTTGTCCATAATTTGTTCGCCTCCTTTTAATGGTATTATATATTATATTATTGCATAGTGCAATAGACAAAACATAAAAAATAAAAAAAGTTGCATAACGCATTGACAAGAAAGTTGCATAGTGCTACAATAAATTTGCTGAAAGGAGGAATATAAGTTGATTAACACAAACAAAATTAAGGGACGTATGGCAGAACTTGAATTAACTCAGAAAGATGTTGCAAAAATGTTAAACATTGCACAAGCAACAGCGAATCAAAAGATAAATAATGTGAGACCATTGACTTTAGTTGAGGCTGAAAAATTGTGCGAAATATTAGAAATTAGTCCATCAGAGTTTAATATTTATTTTTTTACCAAATAAGTTGCATAACGCAACTCAAGAGCTGAGTTTACAAAAGCGAAATTAATAAAAGGAGGCGATAGAGTGAAATTTGATAATCAAAATTTGAAAAATCGAATTAAAGAGGTATATGGAAATCAAATTGAATTTGCATAAGATTCAATAGGAGGTGAGAGTGTGAGTAAAGAAGAAACAATGACGTATCCAGAGAAAGCAAAGCAGATTATTTCACTTGCTGAAGGAATGACACATTCAGAGTGGAGCAGAATAAATCGTTTAATAAATATCTGCTTTGAATCACAAGAAGCCAAGGTGACATTTGTGCAACCAAAGCAACTTGACCTCTTGATGAAGCAGAATGTTATTCTGTGACAATTTGAATAAATGCAGGATTTATTCTGTAGTCCTTACCTTGGTATTGAATATGCATGTAATCATATTTGAAACAATCAGCATATCGAGAACCTTCATCATATTTTAAATTTTCACGGAAATATGTGACAGGGTCCTGATAATCTGCAACAGTGGCTGTTTCAGTGATATCTATCCATTCACCAAGTAAGCAAGCATAAATTCTCATTGTTCAATCTCCTTTCGTGATTACTCGGCTACGGCAATAGCCTGTAATTAAAGTATAGGAGCAGACAAGGTATTAAGCAAGATATTTCAAGCAAGTGACATACAAGGAGGCGAACACTATGAAAATTAAAACAGCAGAAGCGGCGGCTGTAATGGGGTGCAGTCCTCAATTTGTCAGAGTTGGGATGCAACAGGGTAAATTGAACATAGGGGATGCAATAAAAATGTCTTCTGTGTGGACTTACAACATTATTCCCGCCGCCCTGGCAAAACGTCAGGGGATTACATTAGAGGAATTAGAGATAAAAATTAATAAGGTAAGGAACAATATAAAAGGAGAGTAAAACAATGGACAAAATTATTATTCATAAGATTCACAACAAGCCAATAGGTAAAGCAGGTGGTAGTGTGTGGATTTCAAAGGAAGTTAGTGAACAGCTTGACAATATAGCGTTAGAAACAGGTATTGCCAAGCAGAGAATCACAGATTTTCTGCTTAAAAAAGCACTTGAATTAGTAGAAATTGCGGATAGTGAGTTGTAGAAAAGAGGCGAAGAAATATGGATTACAGTTTGATTTATGGCGGTGATGTTACAGTTGAAGATTTACAGCTGCTTAATGAATTTGGTTTTGAGTTTGTTATAGAGGGCGGTCAGATAACGCATGTGTTACACAGATGAAGATGGAAATAAAAAATAAAGGGGTATTAAAGGATGACTGAATATTTAAAAGGTTACAAAGGATTTGAACATGGGCTTATTTGTAGAGATAAACAGTACAAGGAAAACACTGTATTTGAAGAAGATACATTTTACAAATTGAAAGATGGTGAATTTGTTGAGTGTTGAAATGAAAGTACTTAAAAACCATGAAGAATGGCTTGAGCATAGAAAGCATTATATAGGCGGATCAGAGTGTTCAGCAATAATCGGTCAGAATCCGTACATGTCCAATACTGAATTATGGAACATAAAGACAGGTCATGCATTACAACCTGATATATCTGATAAGCCATATGTTCAATATGGTGTGGCAGCTGAACCGCTTATAAGGGAATTGTTTAAGCTGAATTATCCAAAATATGAAGTTTTATATGAAGAAAACAATTCATGGTTTAACAGTGACTATCCGTTTGCCGCTGCATCTTTGGATGGCTGGCTGGTAGAAAGGGAAACGGGCAGGACAGGCATATGGGAATGTAAGACTTCTGAAATAGTAAGCAGTATGCATAAGGAAAAATGGCAGGACAAGATTCCAATGAATTATTACTGTCAGATTCTTCACTATTTAATGGTTCGTACGGATTGCGAATTTGCACATCTTACAGCACTTCTTACATGGAAATTTGAAGATAAAGAAATGTACCAGCAATTACGGAATTATCACATAGAAAGAGAAGATGCACAGGATGATATTGAATATCTGAAAAACAAAGAGTCAGAATTTTGGGAATATGTGCAGGATGGAAAACGTCCAGCATTGGTATTACCTGAAATATAAAAAAATAAAAGCGAGGTAAAAGAAATGGAATTAAAAGTTAATGAGGTGTCGATTCCTGAACAGATTACATTTAATTATGACGAGTTAAAACGTGATTTAATCGACAAAGTGTCTACATATGAAACACTGGTCTATACTGACGACCAAATCAAACAAGCAAAGGCAGACAAAGCTAATCTTAATAAATTAAAAAAAGCCCTTAATGATGAACGTATCAGAAGGGAAAAAGAATACATGAAGCCATTCAATGATTTCAAATCTAAGATTAACGAGATTATATGTATTATTGACAAGCCTGTTGCTGTAATTGATAGACAGGTTAAAGAATACGAAGATAAGAAGAAAACTGAAAAAATGGAAGTTATAAAGGAGTATTGGAATAACTGTGATGTTCCTGAAGGACTTTCGTTTGAAAAGATTTTTGATAATAAATGGCTTAATGCCTCGACTTCCATGAAAGCAATTCAGGATGCAATTAATGAAGCAGTTGAGAAGTTCAATAATGACATGAAAGTACTTGCTGATTTGCCTGAATACAGCTTTGAAGCACAGCAGACATATATTTCTACCCTTGACATAGGAAAAGCCCTAAATGAAGCTCACAGACTGTCAGATATGGCTAAGAAGAAGGCTGAAATGGAAGCAGAGCAGGCAAGACGCAAGGCAGAGGATGAAGCAAGGAAGGCTGCTGAACAGATGGTAACCGAAAAAGAATTTATCCCACCTGTAATTGATAAAAAACTTGATGCAGAAGCTTTTCCATCTGCACAGACAGTTGAACAGGCTGTTGTGAACGAATCCAAAAAGCAGTGGATAGCATTCCAGGCATTACTTTCAACAGAAGATGCTCTTGCACTGAAAGGATTCTTTAACAGCAGAAATATTGAATTTAAGTCAATTTAGAAAGGTGGGTAAACAGAATGATTCATGTAGAAAGAAAAACAATTGTGATTAATGGCAACGGAGCTGTTATTTGCTGTGAAATTGAAAGCATTTTAAGAGAATTTAGAAAGTCAGCTGAGGAAAAGCATGGTAAGGAAGCTGCAAAAGAATTGATTGATAAGATTGTGGAGAATTCCAAAAAAACAGATGAACAGAATGAAAAAGAGATAGAAGAACTAAAGAAGCAGGCTTCAGATATATTTCAGAATATTTTAAAGTTTATGGAAGGATCAGGTGAATAATATGAGCGTACAGAACAGTTTAGTTAAGAAGCAGAATCAGAGATTAGGACTTACAGCATACCTTACACAGGATGCTGTTAAGAATCAGATTAATAGCGTTATAGGTGGTAAGGATGGACAGAGATTCATTGCTTCAATTGTATCAGCAGTGAACACAAATCCTGCACTTTCAGAATGTACTAATCAGAGCATATTATCAGCAGCTCTTTTGGGTGAATCGTTAAAACTCTCACCTTCTCCGCAGCTTGGACATTATTATATGGTGCCGTTCAATGATAAAAACAAGGGTAAGGTGGCACAGTTTCAGCTTGGCTATAAAGGATATATTCAGCTTGCCATCAGAAGCGGACAGTATAAGAAGCTCAATGTTCTTGCCATCAAGGAAGGTGAGCTTGAGTATTTTGACCCAATGAACGAAGAAATACAGGTCAGCTTAATGGTTAATAAATGGAATGAGCGTGAAGCACTTCCAACAGTAGGATATTACGCAATGTTTGAGCTTACCAATGGATTTAGAAAGGCTATTTATTGGAGTAAAGAGCAGATGGAAGCTCACGCATTGACTTATTCGCCAGGATACAAGGCAAAAAAAGGTTATACATTTTGGGAAAAGAACTTTGATGCAATGGCTTATAAGACCATGTTAAGGCAATTAATCAGCAAATGGGGAATTATGTCAATTGATATGCAGGCTGCCTTTGATGGCGACATGGCGGTTATTAATGAGGATGGGACCAAGGAATATGTTGAAAATGATGATTCTGTCATTGATATGGAGCAGCCACAGGAAGTATCACAGCAGACGCAGTCAGAAATTTCTGAAACAATACAGCAGCCAACAGATGCACAGATGGCACTGTTTGGAAATAATTAATTCAAGGAAGGGGTAATTCATATGAATACAGTGGAATTGCAGAGCATCTTAGGCGGTGCATTACAGGAGAAGTTCAACAAGTCATTTGAAAAGGTTATTGATAATTTACAGGATGTCAACACATCTTTCAAGGTAAAAAGAAAGATAACCATTTCTTTAAATTTTGTGCAGAATGAAAATAGGGATGATGTGAAAGTTGACGTAAATGTTGTTGAAAAACTTGCACCACAAGCACCAATGGCAACGGCTTTTTCTATTGGCAAAGACTTGAAAACAGGTGAAATGTATGCAGAGGAATATGGCAAGCAGATTAAGGGTCAGATGTCGTTTAATGACTATGTACCACAGCAGGAAGATGAATCACAGAAATTAATTATAGACCAGGCAACAGGTGAGGTTATTAATGATGAGGCTGTTGTTGATTTTAGAAAAGCTAGTGTTATGTAAGAAAGGTTAAAAGGTTAAAAGGCGAATTTTATGATTAAAGAAGCATTACAGTACATAGTTGGTTTAAGTGAAGCAAAGGTTCAAGATATAACACTTCCTGATGGAACAGTTCAGACATATTCAGATAAATCATTATGTCTGTTAAGTAAGGATATTCCAAAGGCTGATTATATCACAATGCATACTCTTACAAGTCTTGTAGATTACATCAAGAGCAACATTGACACAATGGCAGATAAGATGATTGTTGAGGTTGCAAGCCCAACAAAAGTAAGGCTTTTCAGTCCGCTTGATGATAACAGAAAGCGTGAATATCTTGTTGAAGTAGATGCAAGAGTTCCTGAATTTAATTTCAATAATTTTATGGAACAGGAAAAATTCTGTATTAATTTACAGTCAAAATTTCAGGATGAATATGACAGGGCATTAGTATTAAAATTTGCGGGAACAGTTGAAGCAGGAACAGTTGCTGAATATGGTGATGATGGTGTAACACAGAAGGCTACAGTTAAGACAGGTATTGCATCAAAGAGTGATGCACTTGTGCCGAACCCTGTAAAACTTACGCCATACAGAACATTCTTAGAGGTAAAACAGCCTGCATCAGACTTTATTTTCAGAATGAAACAGGATAAATATGATGGAATTGTGTGTGCAATTTTTGAAGCAGATGGCGGTGCTTGGAAGATGGAAGCAGCACATAGAATTAAGGAATATTTGCAGAAAGAACTTATGGGATATCCACAATTTACAGTTATTTCTTAAAGCACTTCTGAAGGAAAATATATATCACACTATCAGCCTTCAAAAAATATAGGTGCAGACAGGGGCAGTTGGTCACTGTTCCCTGTCGGAAAGGAGAAATATGGTAAGAATTGATGATGATTATATTGTTGATATAGATGCAATGAGTTATACGGCCAAGAAAAATACACACAAGAAAGATAAGGAAGGTAATACAATTTATAGCACTATTGGCTATTATGGAAGTCTTGTTAATGCTGTTAAGGGCATATATGAGCATAAGGCAACGAATAAGCTGTCAGAAGGAGAAACTCCCATTAGTGAAGCTATTAAGATACTTGAAGAGCTTAAAGAGGAAATGAACATGAAATTAGAAGGGTTGAATATATGAAAATAGCAGAATTTACAATAAAGCTTCCACCAAGGACAAAGAAGAATAGTCAGCAGCTTATCACGATAGGCGGCAAGCCAAGGATTATACCAAGTAAGCTGTACAAGCAGTATGAAAAGGATTGTGCAGCATTTATGCCGCAGATTGAAACTATAGACAAACCTGTAAATGTTCAGGCTGTGTATTATATGCCAACAAGAAGAAGGGTTGACCTTTGTAATCTGCATGAAGCCTTATGTGATGTGCTTGTACATCATGGGATTGTTGCTGATGATAATTCTAAAATTATTGCAACAATGGATGGAAGTAAGGTTGAATATGATAAAGAAAATCCACGTACAGAAGTAATTATAAGTGAGGTATAGAGAATGGAGATAAAAGAATTAAAGACAATACATGATCTTGTTAAAGATATTCTTGAAGAACATCCGCAGGCAAGGGATAGCGATAACATTTTATATTATTATGTTTGCAAATACATAGGCACTAAACATGGATTTGATATTGATAAAATGTCACTGCCTAATTTTCTTCTGAACATGAAAAACTATAGGCTGCCATCCATTGAATCAGTTGGAAGAGCGAGGAGAAAGGTTGTTGAACAGCATTCTGAATTAAAGGGTACAGATGTAATACAGAAATATAGAAACAAAAACGAAGTGATATACAGAGAATATTCAAAGGAGTGTAGGGTATGAATAATTTAATAATTTTTGAAGAAAAGGAATTCGGACAAATACGAACGGCTGTATTAGATGGTGAGCCAATGTTCTGTCTGGCTGATGTATGCAAAGCGTTGGAAATAGGAAATGTAAGTCAGTTAAAGACTAGGCTTAATGAAGATGGGGTCATTACTAATGAGGTAGGGGTACAGACTGGTATTAAAGCTGATGGTACGCCAGCAATTCAGAGGGTAAAAATGAACTTTATCAACGAAGCCAACCTTTACAAGACAATTTTTCAGAGTAGAAAAGAAAGTGCTGAAAGATTTACAGAATGGGTTACATCAGAAGTTCTCCCCTCTATACGTAAGAATGGCGGTTACATCACAGGACAGGAAAAAATGTCTGATGATGAATTGCTTGCTAAAGCGTTACAGGTGGCACATAACAAGATAGCTGAAAGAGACAGAGTCATTGAACAGAAGCAGGCAAGAATCGAAAAAATGAAGCCAAAAGAAATATTTGCTGATGCGGTAGCAACAAGCACAACATCAATATTAATCGGTGATTTAGCAAAGCTGATTAAACAGAATGGTGTTGATATGGGACAGAAGAGGATGTTTTTATGGTTGCGTGAAAATGGATACTTAATAAAGCGGAATGGTTCAGATTATAATATGCCAACGCAAAAAAGCATGGATATGAACCTGTTTGAGGTTAAAGAAAGCACGGTAAATAATCCTGATGGTTCGGTCCGCATAAACAGAACGACTAAAGTAACTGGTAAAGGGCAGCAGTATTTTATAAATAAATTTTTATCATAAAAGGCGGAGCAGGGTTATGAGAGAATGGACAAGTGTTGAAGATGGACTTCCTGAACCTTATAAGGATTGTTGGATTACATATGAATTTGCAAGTGGTTCAAGAAATGTGACGGAAAGTTATGTCAATGATAAGGGCAGATGGAATCTTGCGGCATCCAAGGCATCAAGAAAAGTGATTGCATGGATGTATAGGGATGGTAAGCCTTTACCTTATGGAGAAAATAAGGATGAATTTGAAGAAGGGTGAATTATGGCAGAGAAACGTATGTTTACAATGAAAATTATTGATAGTGACGCTTTTCTTGATATGCCACTTAGTACGCAGGCCTTATATTTTCATTTGAATATGAGGGCTGATGATGACGGATTCATCAATAATCCTAAAAGAGTACAAAGAATGATAGGTGCTTCTGATGATGATTTAAGGCTGCTTATTGCAAAACGCTTTGTAATCTGCTTTGAAAATGGTGTAATAGTCATTAAACATTGGAGAATGCATAACACTTTAAGAAAAGACAGGTACAATCCAACACCTTATCAGGATGAATTGGCGACTTTAGAAATTAAAGACAATAATTCATACACGGAAAAGCCTGATGAACCCTTGAAAATAGAGGGCGGCAACCAAATGGCAACCAAATGGCAACCAAATGGCAACCAAGTGGCAACCCAGTGTAGTATAGTAAAGTGTAGTATAGATAAGTGTAGTGTAGTAGGAGACGGCAACCAAATGGCAACCAATATACAATCATATATACCAATGACAGATAATGAATACAATACATTGATTATAGATTATGGAAAAGAATTTGTAGATTCAAAAATTAAGAGGGCCAAGGAAAAATATCCTCATGCCACTTATAAAGATATATCTTCATGGTGTGAAGAAGATTTCAAGAAGCGACGTGTCAATAATAAATTTAACAATTTCCAACAACGTGATGTTGATGTTGATGCATTAGAGCCGCAGCTTATTAGCAACAACACACAAGCGGATGTATTAGAAAGTGAGGTTACATGAAAACAAAGATTAAAGAATGGATTTTAGTGTTGATATTTTTAGCGTTGATAGTTGTATTTTTACAGGCCTGTGACAACTTTGAATATAAAACGAACCGAAGCAGCAACAAGCAGATTGAACTTAAATTCATAAAAGGGAACAGGACCTTAAAAGAATATGTTGATACAGAAACAGGAGTTCACTACTTTTACACACTGTATGGAAGTCTTACACCTAGATACAACATAGACGGCACACTTTACAAGGATGGTGACAATTGATGAAAGAGAGTGAAGCAAAGGAAATATATAACAATGCTATTGAGGACTTTATGCAAGCTATTGACAAAGCAGATAGAGAAGGTGTTCTTGACTTTTCCACAATAGAGGGAATTGCAGAGCAGTTAAAGGGGAGTGAATAAATGCGTTGCAGAATAAATAATACAAGCTGCATGGGTTATGATAAAAAGAGAAGGGAATGTATAACAATAGAAAATTGTAAATATCAGGAAGAAAAACAGGTAAGAGCAAAGGAATATTTATCACAGATTGAAAAAATCAATATGATGATAAAAAACAAGGATGCCGAGATTGTCAAATGGAAAGAACTTGCGGACAATACATCAGCTCCTGCTCTTGGCGATAAGGTTAAGACTTCGGGAGTAAAAGATACAATGGCAACTTCTGTTGTGAATTATGTTGATATTGAAAATGAACTATTCAAACAGAAACAGGAGCTTATAAATAAGCATAAGGAGATTGTTCAGACAATAGAAAAACTTCCTGCACAGGAATATGATGTGCTACATATGATATATATCCAGCTTAGGTCACTTGAAGATGTTGCTGAATATAAGCATAAGTCATATAGATGGGTGACAGCAGTTCATGGACGAGCGTTGTCTAATGTTCAGAGAATACTAAATAAAAGACAAAATGATGACAAAAACAGAGTAGATTGCCTAGTTTTGCCTAATATTTCCTAAAATTGCCGAACATTTCCGAAAGTTGCCCTTGATTGTCATAAATTTGCTTGTTATACTCAAAGAGTAAAAATATATTTATTGGTTTTAAGGCATGATTCTTTTTTGAGAGTTGTGCCTTTTTCTATTGCCTGCCAGGGTTTAGACCTCCTTTACCTGGCGGGCTTTCTGAAGGGTGGTGATTGTGATGGCAAAACTGACAGCCAAACAGCAAAGGTTCTGTGATGAATACCTGATTGACTTGAATGCCACACAGGCAGCTATCAGGGCGGGGTATTCTCCTAAAACAGCAAGAATGATAGCAAATGAAAACCTTACAAAACCTTACATCAAAGAATATATAGAAAAACGGATGGCAGAAAAAGAGAAAGAATTAATAGCAGACCAAGATGAAGTTTTGAAATATCTTACATCAGTTCTTAGAGGTAAGAGCCAATCAACAGAGATTATTGTTGAAGGCGTAGGGGATGGATGCAGCGAAGCAAGAACAATACTGAAAGAGCCATCAGAGAAGGATAGACTGAAAGCTGCTGAACTACTTGGCAAGCGATATGGTCTTTATACAGATAAGGTTGAAGCTGATGTAGATATGGAACTGAATATTACGGTTGATTATGGAGATAAAAATGATTGATTCAGAGAAAGAGAAGCTAAAGGAAGCTGGTTATGAATTTATAGATGCATTAGCTAAATCATTGCATTTGTATAAATTACTTGATTGGTTTACTGAAAGGTTAAAAAAATATGAAAAAAATTAATGTTTTAGGAACTGAATACAGCATTGAAGTTGATGATACTCTTGAAAAGTTAGAACTTGATGGTTTATGCAAGGAATATGATAAGCAAATAAGTGTTAGAAGTGTTGGTTCAATGTTGAATGATAATGATTCTACAGATACAAAGAAAATAAGATTTGAAGAAGTATTAAGGCATGAGATAATTCATGCTTTTTTTTATGAAGCAGGTCTTGAAGATTATAGCGATAATGAACAGCTTGTTGATTGGATTGCAAAGCAATTTCCTAAGCTTGAAAAGGCATTTAAAGAAGCTGATTGCTTATGAATATAAATATTCAGATGAACCCTTGTTTCAGGGAGGTTGACAGAAGCCATAAACGATACATAGTTATGAAAGGCAGTGCCGGTTCAGGAAAGAGCGTTGACACAGCACAGAATTATATTTTGAGATTGATGCAGGATAAGGGTCGCAATCTTGTATGCATTCGCAAGTCGGACATAACAAATCGTGATAGCACTTATGCAGAGCTTACAGGTGCTATATATCGCATGTTTGGAGATAAAGCTAATAGATATTGGAGTATTAAACAAAGCCCTTTGCAGCTTACATGTTTTGCTAATGGTAATCAGATAATATTTAGAGGTGTAAATGATGAAAAGCAACGCGAAAAGCTAAAGTCAATCACATTTCAAAAAGGCAAGCTGACAGATGTGTGGATTGAAGAAGCTACTGAAATCACACAAGCTGACTTTGAGATAATAGACGATAGATTGAGAGGTGAACTTCCACCAGGGCAATTCTATCAGATAAGAATGACCTTTAATCCTGTGAATAAGAATCATTGGATTAAGAGGGTCTTTTTTGATATTCCCGATAGTAATGTACTTACACATCACAGTACATATCTTGGAAACAGGTTTATTGACAATGCCTACAGGCAGCGTATGGAAAGAAGAAAACTTGTAGATCCAGAAGGATATCAGATTTACGGATTGGGAAATTGGGGAGAGATTGGCGGTCTTATTCTTCACAATTGGGAAGTTGCGGATATATCACAGAATCTGAATGATTATGATGATATAGCCATAGGGCAAGACTTTGGATTTAACCATGCAAATGCAATTCTTCTTCTTGGTATCAAGGATGATAACATATACATTCTGAAAGAAGTGTATGTATTTGAGAAAGAAACATCAGAGATTATACCATTGGCACAGGAAGCTTGCATTCCAATGAGCAAGGATATGTGGTGTGACAGTGCTGAGCCTGACAGAATCAAAATGTGGAAAAGTGCAGGATATAGAGCAAAGGGTGTTGATAAAGGCGGTACTAATGGCTCTGTTAAGGCACAAATAGATTGGTTAAAGGGCGTCGTTCGCAAAGATAAAGTTATCAAGCGAATGATAAAGGTGCATCCTTCCTGTGTTAATACGATAAAGGAATTACAGCAGTGGAAATGGAAGAAGGATGAAAAGACAGGAGAATATCTTGATGAACCTGTTGCTTTTCAGGATGATGCCATGGCGGCTTTAAGGTATGGTATTGAAAGATGGAGAAAGAAAAAAATGGTGCTTATTTAAGCCAAGTTTTATTGATAGGCTTATAAATCTATAAACAAAGCAAAAAAGTGCCTGTATAGTCGCACAGAAGCCGTACAAGTATATAGATATAACAAAGGAGCAGGACAAATGTTATCAATTGATGAGATAAGACAATTTATACAGGATGATGCCGCTTCTGACAAGAAGATGTTTGCAAAAAAAGGACAGGCTTATTATGAAGCGGACCATGATATTAAGCAGTACAGATTATTTTATTACAATGCGGATGGAAATCTTGTTGAGGATACGACAAGAAGTAACATTAAGATAAGTCATCCGTTTTTTACTGAATTGGTAGACCAATGTACGCAGTATATTCTTTCAGGAAAAGACGGTTTCATTAAATCTGATATTCCAGAATTACAGACTGAACTTGATTCATATTTTAACGAAAATGAAGATTTTACAGCAGAATTATCAGAAGTGCTTACAGGCTGTCAGACAAAAGGGTTTGAATACATGTACGCATATAAGAACGCAGAAGGCAGGTTGTCGTTCATGTGTGCTGATTCAATCGGTGTTATAGAGATAAGAGCAAAGGATACTGATGATAATACTGAATATGTGATTTATTGGTATATTGACCGAATTGAAAAATGGCATAAGAAAATAAAAAGGATTCAGGTATGGGATAAAGAAAATACATATTTTTATGTTCAGGATGGTGAAGGAAAGATTGAGAGAGATATATCAGAGCCAATCAATCCTAAACCACATACATTATACAAGAAAGGGAATGATGATAAGACCTATTATGATGGTTTTGGCTTCATTCCTTTTTTCAGGCTTGATAATAACAAGAAGCTGTTCAGTTGTCTTAAAATCATCAAGGATTTGATAGATGATTACGACCTACATAGCTGTTCGTTGTCAAACAATCTGGTTGACTTTGATACACCAATTCATGTTGTTAAGGGTTTTGAGGGCGATAATCTTGATGAATTGCAGCAGAACATTAAAACCAAGAAAATAATAGGAATGGAAAGTACGGACGCAGGGGCAGGAGTTGATGTTAAAACTGTAAATATTCCGTATGAAGCAAGAAAGATAAAGCTTGAGCTTGATGAGAAAAATATATACAGGTTTGGCTTTGGCCTTAATACAGCGGGATTAAAAGATACCGCAGCCACAACAAATATTGCAATTAAGGCGGCTTATTCACTTCTTGATTTAAAGGCAAATAAATTAATTGTCAGATTGAAACAGTTTTTTAGAAAGCTGTTGAAGCCTGTTCTTACTGAAATTAATGAAATAAACGGCACTGATTATCAAATGAAAGATGTTTATTTCAACTTTGAACCTGAAGTGATGAGCAATGCACAGGAAAATGCACAGATAGCATTGACAGAAGCACAGACAAGGCAGATAGAAATCAATATAATCATGAGTCTTGCACAGACATTGGATGATGAAACTGAATTGAAGTTAATATGTGAACAGCTTGACATTGATTATCAGAATATTAAGGACAAGCTTCCCAAAAACGAAGAACAGAAAACATTGACAGCACAAAATGTATTAAGTGGGGTTGTAGTAGATGAACAGCAGACAGAGGGAAATCTTACAGGAACAGCTTAATAATGAAAAGCAAGTTATAAAAGAACTTCATCAGGTGTTTAAACAGGCCATAGCGGATTGCAGCTTAAATATATCCTTATTATCCGCAAGGACGGATATGGAGAATATACAGACCATAGTTTATCAGCAACAGTATCAGAACGCAATCAAGGCACAGCTTGAGGTGGCACTTGCACAGCTTCAATCAGGTGAGTATGCAACTATATCTGATTATCTTACAAGGTGTTATCAGAATGGTTATATGGGCGTAATGTATGATCTTACAGGTCAGGGAATTCCTTTAATTATTCCAATGGACCAGCAGGCAGTTGTTAAAGCTCTACAGATTGATAGCAAGATTTCAAAAGGTTTATATAATCGTTTAGGTGAAGATGTATCAGTCCTTAAAAAGAATATAAGGGCAGAGGTATCAAGAGGCATAGTAAATGGTTCTTCGTGGAATGAAATAGGCGAGAAGATAAGCTTGGGAATGAACAGCACTATTGACATGTTTGGATTCAATAAGGCAAAGAATAACTCTATCAGGATTGCAAGGACAGAAGGGCATAGGATTCAGAACCAATCTGCAATGGATGCACAGGAAGCTGCCAAGAAAAAGGGAGCTGATGTGTTGAAGCAGTGGTGTGCAGCCCTAGATGGTAACACAAGACCTGCACATGCACAGGCAGACGGGCAAATCAAGGAACTTGACGAATATTTCATTGTTGGCGGTGAAAAGATGAAAGCACCTGGTATTGGTGGTTCTGCTGCCAATGTATGTAATTGCCGTTGTGCTTTGCTGCAGAGGGCAAGATGGGCCTTAAATGATAAAGAACTTGATACCCAGAAGGAAAGGGCTGAATACTTTGGTTTGGATAAATCAAAGGATTTTGAGGAATATAAGGCTAAGTATTTGGGAATATCAGAAGAAGAAAAGAAACTTGAAAAAGATTCCAATAGTAGTAAAATAAAAAGAGGACAATTAGACACAGGGTATAATGGAAAGATACCTGATGATAAGCTTGATGAATATAATAAAAAAGCATTTGAACAGATTAAGTTAGATACTGGATATTCTGAGAAAGAAGCAACAGATTTTCATAATTCTTTATTACAGTATTTTGGAGGAGATTATGAAGCAATTCTTTTAGGAGAAACAGAAAGTGCTCAAATAATTAAGACAGGAATAGCAAAAATGCCAGCATATGACGGAAGTATTTATCGTGGTATGACTTTTTCTAACAAAGATATAAAACAATTTGCAGATTTAAGAAAAGGAGATATATTACCACGAAAGGGAATTATTGAGAGTTGGACGAGTAATGAAAGGGCTGCAATTTCGTTTGGAGGGGCACGAGAATATGAAAGAAGTACAGTAATACTTGAATGTATAGATAACCAAACAGGAGTTGGTGTTCAACATATTTCAAAGTATGGAAATAGAGAAGCAGAAGTGCTGTCAAGTGCAGATTATGAAGTGATTGAAGTTGTTATAGAAAATAAGTATGAATATTTATCAAAGCACAAAGAACTTTTATATTTTCCTGATGATTTGGAAGAAGAGGGAAAAGCCATGAAGGAGAATATTGTATGCAGAATCAGAGTAAAAGAGAAGAACTAATAATTAAGCTAAAGAAGCTGAGAACTGAAAGAAGAAATGAAGTGAATGAAGAAAAGAGAGAAATTTTATTACAACAAATTCTAGAAATAGAAGATGAAATTCGAATAGAAGAATTTGATGGAGATAAAAATATAGGACGATTTAATTGCACATGAAATGGCACATGTAATGACGTTTCAGGAATGTGAAACTTATGGGCAGTTTATAGAACTTGAGGAAGAGGTTAGAAGTAAATTTATTAAGGGAATGTCTTTATATGCAGATTCTACATGGGATGGAGCGGAAACAATAGCTGAAGCATTCGTAAGATATAGAAGGGGCGAAAAGCTTCCTGAAAATGTTATTGACTTGTTAAAAACTTATGTATTAAGAGAGGCAAAATAATGGTTATATTTTCACAATGTATAGATTGCAAAAATTATATAGGTAAAAATGATGATGGTAGGCAAATATGCAAAGCATTTTTGAATGGAATTCCAGAAGATGTATTTTGGAATAGAATTGACCATACTAAAAATATAGAGAATGATAATGGAATCAAATTTGAAAATATAGAAAAATATTAGGCACTTTGCAGGCAATAATGCAGGGTGCTTTTTTAATGCAATTAAATACTTATGTTAATTGGGCCATGTTTTTATCATGGTCTTTTTTAATGCAAAGAAAGAAGGTAAATGCAAATGACAGAAAAAGAAATTATCTTGAAACAGATTGATATTTTACAGGCAAGACAGGAAACAGAAGGCTTGAATGTTGATGAATTAATCAGATTATCAACACAGATAACAACCTTATTGAGCTTGCTTGATAAATACAATACAAATACTGATAATACGGAAACGGCTACCAATAATAATTAATATAAGGTATTAATGAAGGGAAGTGAGATTGAATGGCTTTAAGCGGCAGCGTAAGAGGAAGCGTTGTTGATGAACATTATTCGGCATGGGTTGATTGGTCAGCGTCGCAGGATATAGGCGGTAACACAAGTACAATTACGGCAACACTGTATTTTAGTTGTGATTGGGATATTGATATTGGCGAAAGAACACATACTATATGGATTGATGGTGAAGCTTTTGATATTTCAGATACACCGACAAGCGGAACAGGTACATGGAATCTTGGAAGTGTAAGCAAGACCATAGGACACAATTCAGACGGAACAAAAGCGTTTTCAATATCATTTTCGTATGATATGGGGGCCTGGATAAGAGGTGACTATTACGAAAGCATAACAGGAAGTGATTCATGGACTCTTGATACTATTGCAAGGGCAAGTAATCCATCACTTTCAGCTTCATTAGTTATTATGGGAAACAGCATAACTGTATATACGAACAGGCAGTCAACTTTATTCACACATACTATTAAATATGAATGGGGCAACAGCGGACAGGTTGAAATAGGAACGGGGATTGCAGACAGCTTTAAATGGACAGTTCCGTTAAATTTTGCAAATTCAATTCCAAATTCGACAAGTGGAACATGTACGTTTTATGTTAGTACATGGAGCAATGGTTCAGTAATTGGAACCAAGGCAGTGAGTTTTACTGTTACAGTTCCCACAAATATTGGTCCGTCATTATCATCAATAGCTTGCAGTGACCCTAATGGATATGCTTCAACATATGGAGCTTATGTTCAGAATAAGTCGAAGGTGAAGGTTACAGTAACTGCATCAGGCAGTTATTCAAGTACAATAAAAAGCTATAAGATAACAGCAAATGGAATGGATTATACATATAATGGTTTAACAACTGATGTTATTACAACTTCAGGAAGTAATACGATTAAGGTTGTTGTAACTGATTCAAGAGGAAGAACAGCAACAAAGACAACAACAATCAATGTTCTTGCTTATTCATCACCTGTTATCTCGGAATTATCGGTTTACAGATGCACATCCAATGGCACGGCTAATGATGAAGGTGCATATATGAGAGTGACATTTAAGGCTTCAATTACTGCTTTGAATAATAAAAACGGCAAGAAATTTGTTTTGCAATACAGAAAGCAGAATTTAGCAAGTTATACAACACATACAACATATACAGGTGCTTATACATGGAATTCAAGTGTAATCATAGCAGCTGATATTAATAGTGCATATGACATACAGCTTGTTGTCACGGATAATTTTGGAACTACTGCAATGGTTATCCAAGTGTCAACAGCTTTTACATTAATGGATTTCAGAAATACAGGAAGAGGAGTTGCTTTTGGTAAGGTATCTGAACAGGACGCTTTTGAATGTAAATTAAAAGCAGTTTTTTCAGGAATTGTTGAGGGAATATATCCTGTTGGTTCAATTTACATGACAACAGTAAACAAAAATCCGTCCGCATATTTCGGTGGAACGTGGGTTGCCTGGGGAAGTGGTCGTGTTCCTGTTGGGGTGAATATATCTGATACTAATTTCAACACAGTTGAAAAGACAGGCGGCAGTGCTGCTATACAGGCACATACTCACAGTATTCCTTCATTAAGTGGCAGTACAAACAGTGCAGGCAGTCACAGCCATAGTTTACTTGCAAGAATACAGCAGGTTGCAGATAATTGGGGATGCGTACAGGCAGACGGAAGCTACAGTAACAGTTCAACAGGTGAATCATATGGAGATACACAATCGGGCGGATTACATTCGCATACAGTAACAACAAAGGCATCAACATCAGGGTCAACAGGTTCAGGCAACAGTGGTAACCTACAGCCGTACATCACATGTTACATGTGGAAAAGAACAGCATAGATAAGTTAATCATGCACTCTTCAAAGGGTGCTTTTTTATATGCCCAAAAAAGCGTTAAGGCAAAAAAACTGTCCGCAAATATTCCCCTGCTATGGAATCAAAACTGGCACAGTGCTTCACATAGTTAGAAGCAGGAAAGGAAAAAACATGACATTAGAAGAATTGTTGGGAGCAGACCTGTATTCACAGGTTCAGGCAAAGATTGACGAAGTTAATAACAAAGAAACCGACAAATTAAAGCATGTAAGATATGCGGATTTGTCAGAGGGTAATTATGTCGGCAAGGGTAAATATGATGCTGACATTGAAAAGCTCAATACGCTTATCAGCACCAAGGATTCAGAGATTGCAAATGCAAATAAGCTTATTGATGATTTAAAGAAAACATCTAAAGGCAATGAAGATATGCAGGATAAATTCACACAGTATGAGCAGAAGAACGCACAGCTTCAGGCAGAGTTGCGGGAAACTAAGATTAAGTCGGCAATCAAGGTTGCACTTATGTCTGAAAAGGCTGTTGATGTTGATTATCTTACATATAAGCTGAATGAAAAGCTGAAAGAAAAGGGTGAAACCTTAGAACTTGATGAAAACGACAATATCAAAGGCTGGAATGATAAACTTTCGGGTTTAAAAACACAGTTCCCGACAATGTTTGAATCAGCTTCATCAGACGACAAGAACGATTATAAAGTTCTTGATGAGAACAAATTAAAACAGGGTGATGTTTCAGACACATTAACAAAAAGTGAGTTATTAAAAAAGCCATATGCGGAAAGGGCAAGAATCGCACAGGAAAACCCTGAAGCATATGCGGCGGCAATGAATTCTTAAAAAAGAAAGGTTAAAAAGGTGATATTTATGGGTACAGTTACAAAGTTGAATGATGTTATTAATCCACAGGTCATGGGTGACATGATTGAAGCAAAAATCACAGCACAGGCAAAGCTTACGCCTTATGCAAAGGTTGATACAAGTCTTGAAGGTGTTCCAGGAGATACAAAGACAGTTCCTTCATGGAATTATATCGGTGACGCACAGGATTTTGACCCTGAAAACAGAACAGGAGCAGAGATTGACACAACAAATCTTACAGCATCAAGCACGACATTCACAATCAAATGTGCGGGTAAATCGGTTGGAATTTTACAGACAGCTATTAATTCAGGTCTTGGCAATCCAATCGGACAGGCTGAATCACAGCTTGCAAAGTCTATTGTCGGTAAAGTTGACAATGATGTGCTTGAAGCAGCATACACAGCACCAATTACAGTAAATAAGTCAGACTCTCCAATCGGATATAATGCTGTTGTTGATGCGGTTACTAAATTTGAAGATGAAGAAGATGGAATTGATAAAGTTATGTTCATTCATCCGAAGCAGGAGACGACTCTTCTTAAAGATCCGAATTTCTTATCTGCTGATAAATTTCAGGCAGGTGTAGCAGTAAATGGAGCTATCGGCAAGATTGCAGGATGCTGGATTAAGAAGTCTAAGAAGGTCAAAGAGGTTGCGGCTGTAAATGCTGTTGCAGGAGTTTATACAATCAAGATTGATACAAAGGCGGCAACAGGTGACAAGATTATTGTAAATGGCGTTGCGTTTACAGCAGGAACAGACTTTTTATTAAGCACTGATACAGCAACAGGAAATGCCACAGCATTAACAACAGCTCTTAATGCATCAGAAAATGAAGCACTTTCATGCTATACATGGTCTTCATCAGGCACAACAATAACAGCAACAGAGGATTCAAGCAAAGAAGGTTCAGGACTTCCGACAGTGACAACAGAAGGTTCAATGTCAGTTACTGTGGCAACTACAACTATGGGTGTAGCGGCTGCTTCTGCGGCTTTCTTATGCCCTGTTATCAAAATGGAAGCTGATTCATCTGAAACAGAGTACACAGAAGATGAACTTCCTGCATTAACTATTTTCTTAAAGAAGAATACACAGGTAGACCATGAATGGTTTCCAAAGAAACAGCGTCATGACATTACAGCCACTAAATACTATGGTGTTGCACTTACAAATGCGGCAAAGGTTATTCTTGCTAAATTTGGCAAGTAATTGAAAGGGTGTGTTCCCTTATGATTATGAGCATTGATGAATTAAGGCAGTTTATAACAACAGATAAGACGGATTTAGTGCTTGATGCACAGCTTCAGGCACTAGAGCTGTTAATCAGGAAATACACAAATAACAATTTTCAGGATAGAAACAGACGGTTTAAGTGTGATGTATCATCCATAGGTTTACTGTATGCATCAACCTTATTCAAGGTTGGTGACACTGTACAGCTGTCTGAATCAGCCTTTAACAGTGGTTTATATACAATTGCAAGCATTGATTTGGAAAATGGCTGTATGGGATTAAATGAAGCCTTAACGGATGAATCAGATGTGCTTGTTACTAAGATATTCTATCCAATGGATGTAAAGATGGGTGTTGTGGATATAATCAGATGGAAATTGAAAAATGAGGACATAAACAGCGGCGACACGTCAAAGATGAATATTCAGTCAGAAACACTCAGCAGACATTCAGTGACATATGTACAGGATTCCTCTGAAACTGATATTGATGGTTCTTTTGGAGTTCCTAAAAAATATGTTGCGTTCTTAAATGCTTATAAGAAGGCTAGATTTTAATGGGGTGTTTGTATGAGAAAAAATAAAATAGGCGGTAATGTTACAGCTGTAATTCAGGTTAATACAGGCACAGCTAAAGATGCAACAGGTTCAAAGGTTAAGAATTGGGAGACTGCGGATACTCTCACAGGTTTTATAGACCTTCAGACAGGTGATTCAAGATATACAACTTACAATGTCAAGATTCAGGAATCAACACATGTTTTTGTGGCGGATTATAAAGAACTTGACAGCAGAATCAAGGCTGAAAACAGCAGAATTCTTATAGGTGGTAATATATATGATGTAAAGGTTATTGACGACCCCATGAATTTACATAAGCATCTTGAAATATACCTTTCTTACACAGGAGGGCAGTGATATGTCGGAAGTTGTGTTTATTGATAATAGCATGAATGTAAGGGAAGCCATATCGGATGCAGCACTTGCATTTTTAATTGAAGCATCAGGTGAGATTCAGTCAGAAACAATAAGAAATACACCTGTTGATACGGGTCAGCTTAAAGGCTCATGGAAATATAATATTAATGAATCAGAAGGTGAATCAACTATTGGCAGTGAACTTGAAAATGCAATATGGAATGAGTTGGGAACAGGTGAGTGGGCTGTTAATCATGATGGAAGAAAAACACCTTGGTATATTCCTGTAGACAGCTATAAAGGAAAAAAGAAGCCTACATTTAACGGAAAGGTTGTTATTGTATATGGCAAGAACGGAAAAGCTTTCTATAAAACAAATGGCAAGAAGCCGCATCACACGTTGCTGAAAGCTTTTGATGATAAAAAGACACAAATCATCAAGAGAGCGGAACAAATATTCAGCAATAAATTAAATGATTGAGGTGAAGATGTGACGATTGAAGTATTAGGCATCATAGATAATCTGCTTTCTGAAGCAGGCATCAATTATGAATATTTAGAATGGACTTCTGATATGGTTTATCCTTATTGGGTTGGAGATTATCAGGAAGTAGAGCCTTTAAGTGAAGATGGCATGTGTGAATCCACATTCATTATGTCAGGCTTTACAAGGAGTACTGCTTTGGAATTAGAGCAGGACAAAGAAAAAATAAAAAAATTGTTTGATGAGACATCAGGGAAATTGGTCACTACTGACAGCGGTTCAGTGGTGGCTATTTTTTATGCAAATGCTCTTCCTGTTAGGAATGAGAATATAGACTTAAAAAGCATGACAATTAATCTAAAAGTTAAAGAATGGAAGGGAGAAAAAAGACATGAGAAAATCAGGAATTAACAGCAATACACCTAATGACTTTTTACTTGGAGCAGGTGTTGTATTCAAGAATTTTAAATATGTATATAAAAAGGTGGAAGCTTCAGGTGGCGGTTCGGGAACACAGCCAGAGGGATCACTTAAAATTGTTGCAGACGGTACAACAGAAAAAGAAAATGAAATTCAAATTGGTAAATTAACGCCTGGCGTTTCATTTATTGGAATTGATACAAGTTATACAAAGCCTGCGGTTGGTGATTTTGTAGTGGGAGCCTGGACTGATGATGAGGAGCATGTTCTTGGTGCCACAAATGGTGGCAATAAGCTTTCAATTGTTCCTGAAATAACACCAATTGAGGTTGATGGGGCGACAGTTGAAATCAAAGGTCTTAATCAGAAAACAGGTGAAACAGGAACACTTGAAGTTAATCTTGCACAGCATACAGTTGAGTCCATTAAACGTGCAATTGTTGGAAAGGAAGCAGACAGCTTAATTAAGGGATATACACAGATTGAGACTAAGTCATTGATTGAGTTATCAGATTATCTTGATAACATTGCCTTTGTCGGAACAATGACAGATGGAACAGAGATTATTGCAATCTTAGAGAATGCAATATGTTCTTCAGGTCTTGAACTTGATAACAAGAACAAAGAAACATCTGTGTGTGCAACAACATTTAAGTCTACGGCAGATTTCAAAGGCGGTGTATTTGATAAGCTGCCTATTTACATTTTTTATCCTAATAAAACCACAGCAGCCTAAGAAGGGAAGTAATAAAGCATGATTGAAGTAACAGAAAAAGAAACAATGGAAGAAGCGACAGCGGTTATTATAGAAAAGCCATACATATTAAGACCTATTGAAGCAGATGATCTTGATTATCTTGCGGGAATTATTGACAAAATCGGAATTGATAAGATTGCGGAATGTTTTGACAAGAAGGAAATTAATAAGCTTATTGACAAGAAAGAAGATAGTGAGGACTTAATCAAGGAAGTCGGCATTGATTTAATGGTGAAGATTGCTTCAATTATAGTTAAGAATTACAGGGTTGCCAAGAGTGATATATATTCACTGCTGGCCTCTGTGTCAGGTCTTACAGTTGATAATATTGCACATTTGAAGCTTCCTGTGTATGTGCAGATGATTATTGATGTATTTAAGCAGGACGGCTTCATTGATTCTTTCAGGGTTGCTTCTTCATTACTCGGATAGGATATATTGAATTCATGGGCTTGTTGTATGAAAGATACACAAGCCCCAATGAATTGATTAACAGGATGCTTAAAACAGGGCGTTTCTGTGACTTTGTAAAGCATGTTATTAAGCGAAAAAATGAAGAAGCTGAAAAGGAAGAAGATAACAGATTGTGGCTGGCTTATCTGTCAAGCGGTTCAGGAAAGAGCTTTGCGGTATGGAAGAATGATTTGTTTGTCGAATCACGACCTGTATTACAACAGCATAACAGAAACAATCTGTCAATGACAGATGCAGAAGTAAAAGCAACATATAATAAAGCAAAAAACATATTAAAAGATTTCAAAATATAGTATGAGCAATGAAATTGAGGAGCATCCCTTAGGGGGTGCTTTTTTAATACATAAAGAAATGGGGTGAACCTTTGGAAATATTTAAACTGCTTGGAACAATCGCAATATCAGGTACTGAAAAAGCAAATCAGGATATTGATAAGACAAAACAACATGGTGAAAAATTAGCAACACAGTTTAATAAAGCGGCAGATGAGGTTGCACAATTTGGTGTGAAAGTCGCAACAACAGCGGCAACGGCTGCAACTGCGATTGGAACAATGGCAATTAGATCAGCGGCAGATTTTGAAACAAGCTTTGCAAAGGTAAGCACGCTTCTTGACACAACCTCACTTGATGTTGAAGCATACAAAAAGAAAATTATGCAGGTATCTTCTGATATGAATGTTTCAACTGATGAACTTTGTGAATCTATTTATCAGGCTATTTCGGCAAGCGTGGACCAGGCAGATGCAATTGAATTTACAACCAAGGCCATGAAACTTGCAAAAGGCGGTTTTACAGATACGGCCACAGCAGTGGATATTATGACAACAGCCATAAATGCTTATGGCATGAGTGCATCAGATGCAGAAAGCATATCTGATAAGCTGATAATGACACAGAACAAAGGTAAAACTACGGTTGGAGAATTGGCTGCGGCTATGGGTAGAGTTATACCCGCTGCCAATACGTTTGGCGTGTCTTTGGATGAACTGTGTGGATATTATGCAACAATGACAGCCAATGGTATTGCCACAGCAGAAACTACTACATACCTGAACAGTATGATTAAGGAGTTAGGCACAGGAAGTGACGTTCTTTATGGACAGATTGAAAATGCCACAGAGAGTATATTAGGCGAGAAGAAGAGTTTTCAGGAGCTTCAGAGTGAAGGCTATTCCGTACTTGATATAATCGGTCTTTTAGGTCAGTACAGTGAGCAGACAGGCGAAAGCATTATTGGAATGTTCAGCTCATCAGAGGGCGGCATGGCGGCACAGGTACTTGCAAATAATATTGATGGCGTAAGAGTAAATATTGACGCTATGAAGAATAGTGCAGGTGCAACGGAGCAGGCTTATGAAAAAATGGCTTCAACAGCCACGGCATCATTTAAAAAGATAAAAAATCAGGTATCTAATATGTTTACCGAACTTGGTAAAAAGCTGATGCCTACAGTTGAGAAGCTGCTTGATAAGGTAGAAAAAAATCTACCTAAAATTCAGAATCAAGTAGATAAATTAGGACCCACTATTGAGAAAGGTCTTAAAAAACTTGAACCTCTTCTTGACTGGCTTATAGATGATGCTCTTCCAGGAGCGGTGAAACTGCTGGGATTCTGTATTGATAATTTTGAGTCACTTGCGGTTGCAGTAGGACTGACAGTTGCGGCGTTGAAAACAATGTCTATAATCACAACAATAACAACGGCAATTAAGACATCCACAACAGCAATGGGAGCTTTTAATGCGGTTATGGCGGCCAATCCTATAGGATTAGTAGTTACAGCACTTGGTGCATTGGCAGTTGCGATTGGTGCAGTGGTATTAAAGGGAAAAGAAGAAACTGAGCAGGAAGATGAAAGAATTGTTAAATTCAGGGAAGAACAGGAAGAAAGACAGGCTAATATTGATAAGATAAATGATGAAATGAATGCCATAGACCAAAAGGCACAGGCAAGCCTTAACGAAATCGGCAATACTGAAAGGCTCTATAAAGAACTACAGACATTATGTGATGAACAGGGTAATGTTTCAGATGCTGACAAGGCAAGGGCTGACTTCATCCTTAATCAGTTAAATTCTGCACTTGGCACTGAATATACAATGACAGGCAATCAGATTGATAACTATAATGAATTGACTGATTCGATACATAAGGCAATTGAAGCAAAAAAAGCAGAAATTCTTTTATCTGCACAGGAAGAAAAATATAAACAGTCTTTACAGGAACTTAGTGATGCGGAGCAGGAAGCATATAGCCTTAAAAAAGAATTAAGTGAACAGAGGATTGCTTGTGATAAGGCAGAAGAAGAGTGGAACGAAGCACAAACAAAAGGCAGAATATACGGATATGAAAAACAGTATGATGCAGCCAAGGAAAAGTTTGAAAAAGAAAAGACTTTACTTGATGAAAAGCAGGCGGCATATGATAATTCGGAATCACAGCTGAAATCATATTACGATAATATCACTATGTACGAGGAGGCATCATCATTGATATTCCAAGGTAAAACAGATGAAGCCATTGCCCTGCTTGATAAAAAGAATCAGGCACTTAAAACAGCGGCAGATGTCGCAAACGAGACAGCGGAAGAACAGCGTCAGACATTGGAAGAACAGAAAAATGATGCACAGGGATATTATGAATATCTTAAATCACTATATGATAAATCATCTGATGACCAGAAGAAATCTATTAAATCGAGATTGGACGCTGCCGAAGAGTACGCGAAAAATGCGGCAGATGAATATGAAAAGGCGGGGGCGAGAGCCGTAGAAAGCTATGAAGAAGGTGTTGGAAACAAGCAGGATTCTTTATTTGATAAAATGCGAGATGTATCAAAGTTGGCTGTTGATGCCGCAAGGGATGAATCAGATACATCCTCAATAGGTGAAAGCATGGTTGAAGGTATTAATAATGGTGTTGAAAGGAAATCCCCTTCTTTATTCTCAAAACTGCGGTCACTCATGAAGAGAGGCATATCAGCGGCACAGGATGAAGCGGAGATTCATTCGCCTTCAAGGGCTTTTGCAAAAAAGGTTGGTGCATTTATTCCTTCAGGTATCGCAAAAGGTATTGAAGATAATGAAGAAGATGCTACAGAACCAATTGAAAAAATAGTTGATAAAATGGTTCTTGCAGGAAGCGGTTCGGTTAATACGAACAACTACATACACAATCCTGCACCGACAATTAACGCATCTTTCAGCAGTACTGCCATTATAGACAAGATTAATCAGCTTATAGATGCAGTGACACGCAAGGAGGACAGCAAGATATATCTTAATGGTGATGTTCTTGTCGGTGAACTTGCACCCGCAATGGATGCTGCACTTGGAGATATAAGCACAGCGAGTAGGAGAGGACAATAAGATATGAATGGTGTAACATTCGGAAGGTATCATTCCTATAATGATTTTAATTTAATACTGACGGGAAAAGAGATTGGAAGTGCAGTAGTTAAAACAAATTATGTTGATGTAGACGGAGCACACGGTCATATTGATTATACAGAGTATTTTGGGGAACCTAAATACAGCAGCAGATCATTGTCCTTTAAATTCAACACGATTGTTAATCAATTTGAGTTTCTTACTTTGTATTCAAAGATTCAGGACGCACTTCATGGAAAACGTATGAAGATAGTGCTTGATGATGATTCTGGTTATTATTACATGGGAAGAATTGAGGTATCAGCTTTCACTAATGATAAGAACATAGGACAGATAAGCATTGATTGCACATGTGAGCCTTGGAAGTACAGAAAAGATAAAACGGTTATAACAAAGGATGTCAGTAGTTCGGCAACAATTACCCTTGTTAATTCAAGGAAGAAGGTTGTTCCATCCATAACAACAACTGCTTCAATGACAATAGTTTATGATGGTATATCAACAACTGTTAATGCAGGAACTTTTACAATTCCTACATTGGAACTTGCAGAGGGGAACAATTCCGTAATGGTGACAGGAACGGGCAATATTACTTTCACTTATCAGGAAGGGGGATTGTGATGAGAATAACAGCTTTTAGTGATGATAAAAGAATATTAGATACATCCCTTGAACAGCTTAAACTTATTAATCCAAAGATAAGTCAGGAAGATAATAAGGTTGGATCATTCACATTTACAATCTATCCCGACCATCCATATTATAATTTCATAGACAAAATGAAGTCTATAATAACAGTGTATGAGGAAGGAATATCTGAACCGTTGTTCAGGGGCAGGGTGTATGATGAAAAAACAGGTTTTTATAATGAAAAGCAGGTTTCCTGTGAAGGGGAACTTGCTTTTTTATTGGATTCTATTCAAAGACCTTATACATTTCCTGATAAAGAAAAAGGGCAGAGCGGAACACCAGCGGAGCTGTTCATACAATATATAAACAACCATAATTCACAGGTTGATGAAACAAGGCAGTTCAAGATTGGAAATATCACAGTAACGGACCCGAACAATTATATAGTAAGGTCAAACAGTGATTATGTGAGTACATGGGATGAGTTAAATGCGAAGCTCATTGACCATCTTGGCGGCCATTTATGGGTGCGGCATGAATCAGACGGAGTTTATATTGATTACCTTGCAGATTTTGATGTATTGAGCAATCAGATGATAGAATTCGGCAAGAATCTTCTTGACTTGCAGAAGAATATTAAGGTTGACGGATTCGCAACAGCACTTATTCCACTAGGTGCAAAGCTTAAAGATGAAGAAGGAAACGAAACAGGTGAGAGATTAACAATCAAGTCTGTTAATAACAATGTGGATTATGTGTATAATGCGGAGGCAGTTGCCCAATATGGTTATATATTTACTACAAACACATGGGATGATGTAACACTCGCTTCCAATCTGAAGACTAAGGGGCAGACATATATTGACAATGTGGCACAGTTTGCGGCATCTATTGAAGTAAGTGCTGCTGATTTGAATGGTGCAACTATAGATGGAGAAGTGGCAAGTGTGAACAGCTTCAGGATTGGCAGATATGTAAAAGTCAATACAAAACCACATTCCATTGAAAATCAGAAATTTATTATAAGCAAGCTGACAAGGGAACTTTTAAAGCCTGAAAATACTAAGCTTACACTTGGAACAACATATAAGACACTTACAGAAAAACAGTTATCACAGGCAGAGCAGCTTAATCAATATGTGCAGACGGTAAGTGAACAGGTTAAAAAGAGCGGAAAAGGAATTAAGGAAATTGTTGAGTATTATCTTGTAACGGCATCCTCAAGCGGCGTGACGCATGATACGAGTGGATGGATAACAGACATTCCAACAATGACAACCACTAATAAATATCTGTGGAACTATGAGAAGATAACATATACAGATAATTCTGTTGATAAACAGACGCCAAAGGTTATAGGCGTATATGGAGACAGTGGAAAGAATGGCAGCAAGGGAGAAAATGGAAAAGACGGAGTAGACGGAAATGGCATAAAAAGCATAGTAAATTATTATCTTGCAACGGCATCTTCAAGCGGTGTGACAACCACGACAAGCGGCTGGAGCACCACTGTTCAAAATGTTACTTCAAGTAAAAAATATCTGTGGAATTATGAAGTTGTAACGTATACAAAAGGCAATCCGACAACCACAACACCTTGTATTATCGGGGCTTATGGAGATACAGGGGCAAAAGGAGACACAGGGAAGGGAATTTCTTCAATTACCGAACAATACTATCTGTCAACATCAAAAGATGCAACAACAGGTGGTAATTGGATTGAATCAGCACCTAAATGGGAGAATGGCAAGTATATATGGACAAGAAGCAAGATTATGTATACAGATAATACAACCGTTTATACAACGGCTGTGTGTGATTCTTCCTGGGAAGCTGTAAATAATTTGCAAATTGGTGGAAGAAATCTTTTGTTAAATACAGCAGATTTAACAAAATGGCATCGAGAAGGAAACGTTACCGTAATCAAAGATTCTAATGGTTACTTTAAAGTATCGACAACTAATACAAGTAGTTGGTGGAGTACGTATTGGTACATAACATCTGCTACAGCCGGTCAAACGTACACTCTTTCTGGATACAGTAAAAAAGGAACAAAGGTCGGACATGTTGTTGTCAGATATTATAAGAGTGGAGTCAATAATATTCTGCTACAGAAAGATGTATCCGAAGGATATTTTACTATTAAGTTTACAGTTCCATCAGGAGCTGAAACAATAACGGTATATTTAGGACTTAGTCCAACAGCAAGCGGAGATTATACGTACTTCAAATTGCCAAAGCTCGAACTCGGCGACAAGGCAACGGACTGGACGCCAGCACCTGAAGATGTAAATTCTGCAATAGGTTTAAATGTTAGTGCTGTTGATATTTATTATTATTTGTCAACGTCTGCAACAGGACTTGCTGGTGGAAGTTGGAACACAAAAGCACCTACATGGGTAAATGGTAAATATATATGGCAAAAAACTGTAACAACGCTTGCAAATGGAATTAAAACTGAAACAACACCTGTATGTATTACAGGGGCAAATAACACAGCAATTCAGAGCAACACAGAGCCTGTGGATAAAACCCTTATGTGGCTTGATACATCAGCAGAGCCGCCTATATTAAAACGCTGGAACGGTACGGCATGGGTTGTGGTGAATGATATAACAAATACAATCAATCTTCTTGAACAGAGGTTCACAGCGGATATAAGCACGTCTGAAAAGAATATCAAGCAGACATTAACTGAAAGCTATTATACAAAGGATGCGACAGACAGTCTTGTAAGTTCAGTGAGTTCTTCTTGGGAACATACAGCAAAAGGCTTTGAGATGCAGTTTGACAATATCAGCAAGAATCTTGGTGATGTATCAAACAATGCGGATACAAGATTTCAGGAAATCAGCAAATATATAAGGTTTGTTGACGGAAATATTGTTCTCGGTGAAGCTGGAAGTGAATTAATTTTGAAGATTGCAAATGACAGAATATCGTTTTTGCAGAACAATACAGAAGTTGCATATTTCAGCAACAGAAAGCTATATGTTACAGATGGCGAATACACAAACAGCTTACAGCTTGGCAAGTTTGCTTTTATCCCGAGAAGTAATGGAAACTTATCATTCAAAAAGATTGTGGATTAAATATATTAAATGGCATCTGAAGGGATGCCATTTTCTAATATAAAATTTTGCGACACACTTTATAAAAATTTTATATTTTTTGAATGCCTTTAATGTAAAACGTAATGCGTATCTTGTAAAAATAAAATTCAACAGCATTATAATTAAATGTTATAAAACTTTACAAAACGTAGGAAACAACAGGGTTTACAAGCTTTTAATAAAGTGATAAGGTGAGCATACGATATATCGAAAAATAATTTTAAAAACCTCTTGATTTTTGCCCGACATAATATATAATACAATTATGCCCGACAAAAGTGAGGTGAGAATATGAGTCCAAGGACAGGCAGACCAACTAACAATCCGAGACCTAATAAATTAAGCATACGAATAAGTGATGAAGATAAAAAGATATTAGAAGATTATTGTGAAAGGGAAAATATAAATAGAACTGAAGCAATTAGTCGGGGAATTAAGAAGTTGGATAAAAAATAAGAACAATCGTTGCACCTACCACAGCACTAACGATTGTTCAGGTTAGAAGTTACCTTCTGTAAATATTATAATGCAGATGGAAACTTCTTTCAAGTAGAATGAAGGGAGTATTTTTATGCAGTCACCACAAACAATAGAAATCAAAGGAATTAAAGTATTAACTACAAAACAGATTGCAGAAGCGTATGGAGTAAAGCCTGATATAATCGGTTATAATTTTAGGTATAATAAAGAGAGATATGTAGAGGGAAAGCATTATATTAAACTTGAAGGTGAGGAATTAAGGCTTTTCAAAGCCAGTCGTGAAATTCAAGACAGCTATAAAGTTTCAAATTTCAAAAAAATAAAAGCATCCTCATCAGGATGCTTGTTGTTTTCGTAGCGGGACTCGAACCCGCATCTGATTGTTAGTTAGACAATTGCTTTATCCATTAAGCTATACGCTCATTAGAGATTGTACTCAAGTACATATTTAACATATCATAAGATAATGGAAATGTCAATAAAACGCTTGACTTTTTGTACGCACATCAATATAATAAAAGTGCGTACAAAAAGTGAGGTGATGAAATGAATTCACGCACAGGAAGACCGAAGTCTGATAATCCTATGAATGAGAGATTGTATATTCGTGTAACAAAAGAGGAAAAAGAGGAAATAAATCATTTTTCTAAAGAAAATGGATATACATTACTTGAATTAATCAGAATGGGTATTAAGAAGGCTAAGGAAATAAAAAAATAGAGATTTGTCGCACGACCAAGCACAAACAAATCTCTAAAAGACCAGAGGTTTCCCACTGATAAATATATCATATCATTTTGGGAAACTTCTTTCAAGCAAATTTGAAAGGGGTATTTTTATGCAGTTACCACAAATTACAGAAGTAAGAGGAATGAGAGTATTAACTACTAAACAATTATCAGAAATGTATGGGGTTGACCCAAAGATAATTCAATATAATTTTAGATACAATAAAGATAAATATAGTTGTAATAAACATTATATTGAAGTTACAGGAGAGGAATTAAGGCAGTTAAAAACGAGGAGTGAATTTCAATCCTCCCTTAAATATGCTAAATCGTTATATCTTTGGACAGAAAAAGGAGCACTCCTTCACGCCAAATCACTTAACACAGATAAAGCGTGGCAAGTATATGATTATCTGGTAGACTTTTATTTCAGAGCAAAGGAAAAGAGTACAGAGATAATAAAACCGCAGAAACCATTAAACAAGGTTACAATGAAAAATCCAATCTTAATATTCAAGGTTCTTATACAGCTTGCAGAACAGAATAATATGAAAATAAAGAGTTATGATTTTAAGGCTTCTCCAAGTTATATCAAGGGAAATAAGATAGGAATGAAAAGCAATATGTCATTGGAAGAGGTTGATTATGAATTGGCTTACATTCTTGCACATACTTTCATTCACAAAGGAGAGGGTGATTTAATACATAATCCTAATTATGAAATATACAATGCAAGAGCAGAAAGAGCCGCAGATATGATTATAAAAATGTTGGATATAGCTTTAGCATAAGATAGTTATTAAGGACGTTCAGAAATGGACGTCCTTTTTATATTATAAAAAATACAGGAGGTAATGCCTATGTATAATGATTCATCATAAGACGCACAGAAGCGTCTTTTTTTAATGCACAACAATGAATACAGAATATTAATATTAGGAGATCATAGAATTTATGGCAGAAGCAGTTATTACGGCAGCAGTAACATTGATTGTTTGCTTAGTAAACAATTATGTAATGCACAATAAAACGATTACACTGATTGATTACAAGCTGTCTGAATTAACCAAAAGAGTTGATAAACATAACAATGTAATCGAACGCACATTTAAACTTGAAGAACTGACCGCTCTTCAAGAGGAAAAAATCAAGGTTGCAAATCACAGAATTGAGGATTTAGAAAAGAAAGGTTAAAAAGGTGATTTATTATGGATATTACACAGATGGGAACAGTTCTTGCAATCGTTGTTATAACATATTTAATCGGGATTGCGGCAAAGCAGATTGAACAGGTTAAGGATGAGACAATTCCTGTGATTGTAGGCGTTGCTGGTGGTATTTTGGGAGCTGTAGGAATGTTTGTTATTCCTGATTTTCCTGCAAATGACATTATGAATGCAATCGCAGTTGGTATTGTATCAGGTCTTGCATCAACAGGTGTTAATCAGGCATACAAGCAGATAGCAAAAAAGTGATACTTAAAGTAAGAATATTTAATACTTATTATTTTTAAGGAAGGTGTAACAGCCTTCCTTTTTTGAATCAAAATTTAAAGAAAGAAGGATAAATAATATGAGTGAAAAGACAATAAATTTTATTAATACAATCGGTGTATTGGCAAGAAATGAGTATTTAAGCAGAGACAGGTGGGTACTTCCGTCAGTGTGTATTGCACAGGCGGCACTTGAATCAGGCTGGAATTTGGAAGCAAGTACATTGTTTGGAATTAAGGGCGAGGGTTTCACTGCAACAACAAGCGAATATTATAACGATCATTATGTTGAAATACAGGATTCATTCAGAAGTTATCCAAATGCCGCAAGTGCTGTAGTAGGATATTATGACTTTATTACAGAAACACCAAGGTATGCAGGTGTTGTGAATAATGCAGATTACAAAGATGCGGTTGATAAGCTTATTCATACAACAGATGGTGCACCTTATGCAACAAGTCCGACTTATATTGACAACATAATTTTAATTATTGAACAGTTTGATTTGACTTCATGGGATACAAGAGATGAAGATTTGGGACCTGTGCCCGAACAGCCCGACGATAATACAGATACAATGTACCACGAAGGTGATATTGTGGAATATGACAGGATATATGAATCTTCAACATCAGAAGAAGCCTATACGCCTTTGGCAGGTTTTACAAGTGGAACAATTACAAAGGTTATTCCTGACGCTTCAAATCCGTATCTTATCAATGATGGAACAGGCTGGATTAATGACAGTTGTATTATTTCATCAGGAGACGGCAACAGCCAGCAGTCGGAAGCTGATAACAGTTCTATAAAAGTAGGTGATAAGGTCAGAGTGCTTGTTAATGCAACTTATGACGGCGGTTCATTTATTATGTATTACGATACATATGATGTACTTGAGGTTAATGGAGACAGGGCTGTAATCGGTATTGGAGATACGGTTACATGTGCTATAAACACTTGCAACATTGAAAGAGTATAAGTCTATGGGTAAAGGAGTAAAAGCGGATGTATAAGCCGTAAACAATGCCACACAGGACATAGTTAAGGGGAAGGTTTTAAGTCTTCCCCTTTTTCTTTTTTAATATCCGTTTTGAGCTGCATCATAAACAGCTTGTTCATGGGTAAAACCCTAATATTCCAATTGTGCAATTAAACTTTTGTTTGAATATTTATGTATACATATAAGGATAAAAAGTTAATTGAAAATAGGTTGAAAATCTCTCTGAATTAACAGAGCTGTATTTATATAACATACACGTAACATACAAAAAAGCCGTTAAACCCCGAAAAAACGGGGGTTAAAGTTAGTTATACGATAAACTGCCGCGGGATTTTTGTGTTGCATTGGGGGTATGGAAAAATGTGTTAGAATCAGATATATATTACATATAAATATGTTATAATATTAAATATTAACAGTAGTTTGCATTAAATGTTTATAAGGTATTATTGCTGATATAAATTGGCCAGCTAATTGTTAATAATTCAATAGCAAATCAATAACAGAAAATAAACGAACTTATAGAATCGATAGGAGAGATAGGATGAAGTGGGGAATTTTGGCTACAGGTAATATTGCAAAAAAATTTGCATCAACCATAAATCAGATGGGTAAAGAAAATGAACAGCTGATAGCAGTCGGTTCACGTCACATTGAAAGTGCAAAAGCATTTGCTATGGAGCATGATATTCCAAGATATTATGAATCGTATGAAGCACTGGTTAAAGATCAGGATGTTGAGGCTGTTTATGTTGCGACACCAAATACTTTACATTATGAGAATTGCAGGTTATGTCTTGAGCATGGCAAGCATGTATTGTGTGAAAAGCCGTTTACAATAAATGAGAAACAGGCACAGGAGCTGTATAGTATGGCAAGGGATAGGCATTTATTTATTATGGAGGGATTATGGATATGGTTTCTTCCATTGTATGCTCGTTTGCACAGTATCATACAACAAGGAACAATAGGCGAAATAAAACATATTTCATGCCAGTATGGGTTTGTTGCAACAGGTGCTAGAAAAGACCGTAAATTTAATTCGGGTCTTGGTGGAGGTGCTCTGTTAGATATTGGAATATACAATCTGGGATTTTTGCGTATTATATGCGGACAGGATCCGCAAAATGTTGAAACTCTGAAAGTGAATCTCAATGAGTATGGAACAGATGATTATAGCTGTTTGAAATTTAAATACAGCGATGGCTTAACTGCTGAATCAGTTCAGACAATAGGACAGGAATTGAAACGTAATGCCAGAATTGAGGGAACAAAGGGAAGCATATTTTTGCCGGATTTTCAACACGCTGAGACTATGATACTTGAGGTGGAAGGAAAAGAATCAGAAACAATAGATTGTCCGGTTGATATAAATGGCTTTGAATATGAAATCAGGGAAGCAAGCAGATGTGTAAAACATGGATATTGCAGTAGTGATGTATATACAGCTAAAGATAGTATAGCACTTACACGGTTGATGTATGATATCCGTATGAGCTGGAATATGATATTTGATGGCGAGACACAGGTTTAAACAAAATAAATAGATTATTCTAAATAAATTGATATTGCATGATAATAAATAATATACTTTATAAAGTGGTAGGAAATAGGCTATAGAATAATGAGGAAGATATATGGGAGAGTATTTTAGTTGGATTAATCTTGATAAAAAAGAATACATAAGTCCGGGTGATTTTGATATTGGATATAAAGGATACGAGTCAGTATATATAAATAATGCTCTGCTTTGTGCATTAAAAGAGTTAATGGGCAATGAATGGAAGGGTAGTAAAATCATATTCTTAGGTGATGAATATGACCAATCCAGTATAAACATACCGGACATGTTAAATGTCATATTACTGGACGATAAATTTGAAGGCAATTTTATAGATTACACATATGAATATTTCAAAAATGTATCATGCAAGTTTGAGGCAGCAAGGAATGATGTGACAGAAGAAATTTCAATTTTTATGGAAAGAATCAGGCGAGGGGAAAAAGATTTAGTAAATGAATATGGTGTTGACGTTAATAATCCATTTGCAGGAATGTTTGGCAGAAAAGGGAAATCATATAAATATACGATTAATTACAGCAAAGGCGTGGCATATTGTCTTGATACAACAAAGATTATTACATTGGATGACAGCGTAACTGATAATATAGCTCCTCTGCCTGTTTTATTAGGGTGTGGAAGAACAATGCAGCCTGGGGAATGGTTGGGCGATTCTGTGGGAGTTAGTGATTCGTTAGATACAGGAATTACACTATTGGATAAAATAAGGATTCTGTGGTGAGGCGGTGAGTTTCTTTAAGGAAAGAGGCATAAAAACCAGACTGATGTAAGTCTGCCGCAAAAAGAGCGGTTTTACAAATTAACATCTGAAATCTTTAAAACCGCAGGTTCTTGAGAACGACAGTCGAAAAATCCATTGCAGCCACAGCACTTACGTAAAATCCCTGCTGTCTAGCACAATTGTGAACGGACCGTCATTTTCAAGGCGTACTTTCATATCAGCACCGAAAATGCCTGTTTCAACTTTTGGTATGCGTTCGCGGCATAATTCAATAAATTTTTCATACAATTCGCTGGCTGCGTCAGGTGAACCGGCATGTACAAAGCTTGGGCGGTTTCCTTTGCGGCAGTCAGCATATAATGTGAACTGGCTTACGATGAGCAGTTCTCCGCCAACATCAGTGATTGAAAGATTGGTTTTACCATTTTCATCTGCAAAAATTCTTAACTTTACTATTTTGTCAACAAATTTTGGGAGCATGTCAGCTGTATCGGTCTCACATGCACCAAAAAGAATAAGAAAACCTTTTCCTATTGAACCGACAATTTTATTATCAACAGTTACATCTGCATTATTTACGCGTTGTATTACAAATTTCATTATAAATTTCCTCTTAAAATATTTTAATTGATTTTATTATTCTATCATTGCAAGCGGTATACTGCAATTATTATTTGACGTGTGGAATGGATGCACAGTAAGTAATATAGCTATAAGGTATTTTAAATGATAGTATATAAATATTTGCCAAGAGTGTAAATACGGAGTAAAATAAATAAAGATTATGAAAGGTGAAAATGGTGATTTTATGGAAAATGTATTTACAAGTGAAAAAAAACTTGGCTTTGGACTTATGAGACTGCCGCTTCTTAATCCGAATGATGGAAGCAGTATTGATATTGAACTTACAAAGAAAATGGTTGATACATTTTTGGAAAAAGGATTTACATATTTTGATACAGCGTGGATGTACTGCGGATTTAAAAGTGAGAATGCAGCTAAGGAGGCTCTTGTATCACGTCATCCGAGAGAAAGCTATACGCTTGCAACAAAACTGCATGCTGGCTTTATAAAGACACTTGAGGACAGAGATAAGGTTTTCAACGAACAGAGAGAAAAAACAGGCGTTACATATTTTGATTATTATCTTCTTCATGATGTCGGTGTTGACCATTATGAGGTATACAAGAAGCTTGACTGTTTTAACTGGCTTGCTGATAAGAAGAAACAGGGACTTGTAAAACATATGGGATTTTCGTTCCATGATAATGCAGAATTGCTTGATAAGGTACTTACAGAGCATCCAGAGATGGAATTTGTCCAGCTTCAGATTAATTATCTTGATTGGGACAGTGAGGCAATTCAGTCAAGAAAATGTTATGAAGTTGCGACAAAGCATGGCAAGCCTGTTATAGTTATGGAGCCGGTAAAGGGCGGAACGCTTGCTAATGTTCCAAAGAAAGTTGAAGAGGCATTCAAAGCATATAATAAAGAAATGTCAATACCTTCATGGGCTATAAGGTTTGTTGCAAGCCTTCCTAATGTGAAGATGGTTCTTAGTGGAATGAGCAATATGGAGCAGCTTCTTGACAATACAGGATATATGCAGGATTTCAAACCTCTTAATGATGAGGAACAAAAAATAGTGAAGGATGCTGTTAAGACAATTAATGAGAGTATTGAAATTCCTTGTACAGGATGTTCATACTGCACGGACGGCTGTCCTAAGCATATTGCTATTCCAAAGTATTTTTCTCTTTATAATGCTGACAAGCAGGAAGCAGAGGGAAAGGGATGGACACCGCAGGGTGAATATTATGACAGGCTTACTAATAATTTTGGAAAAGCGAGCGATTGTATTGCATGCGGTCAGTGTGAGCGTGTCTGTCCACAGCATCTTCCGATTATTAATAATCTTAAAAAAGTTGCCGCTTATTTTGGAAAATAAAATGTTTTACAAAACGTGATTTTGTGATATAAAATACAAGGCAATATTTGTTTGATATAAGATTCAATGTAATATCTATAAGAAATGGAGATATATTATGAAAGTTTTAATGTTAAACGGCAGCTGTAAGAAAGAAGGCAATACTTACAATGCTCTTCTTGAAATTGGAAAGCAGCTTGAAAAAGAAGGAATAGATTATGAGATTTTCCAGACAGGAAGTGAGCCTGTAAGAGATTGTATAGGCTGTGGCGGATGTGCAAGTGGTAAGTGTGTATATACGGATGATGCTGTAAATGAATTTGTTGAAAAAGCAAGAACAGCAGACGGATTTGTTTTTGGTACCCCTGTATATTATGCACATCCAAGTGGACGTGTATTGTCATTTCTTGACAGAGCGTTTTACAGTGGTTCCGGAGCATTTAAGTTTAAGCCGGGTGCATCTGTTGCTGTTGCAAGGCGTGGCGGAACATCAGCTTCATTTGATGTAATGAATAAATATTTTGGTATTTCACAGATGCCTGTTGCAGGTTCTACATATTGGAATATTGCACACGGACGCACTCCGGGCGAAGTGGTAAAAGATGCCGAGGGAATGCAGACAATGCGTAATCTTGCAAAGAATCTTGCATGGATGATGAAATGTTTCGAGGCAGGAAAAAATGCCGGTATTGAACTTCCGGATACAGAGTCTGGCAACAGAACAAATTTTGTAAGAGAAGATTTATAAAATAATACATATCGGGAATTATATATGAGTAAGAAAAAGTTATTTAATATAGACAAAAATGACCTTATGTTTAACAACAAGGTTTTATTTGCATTGCTTATACCAATAGTAATTGAGCAGCTGCTCAATTCATTTATGGGAATGGTTGATACTATGATGGTAAGCAATCTGGGGAGTCAGGCAATATCAGGGGTGTCACTTGTCGATTCGGTAAATAATCTTATTGTTCAGTTGTTTTCGGCAATGGCGACAGGTGCGGCAATTATCTGTTCGCATTATATAGGTATGAAGGACAAAAAAGGGGCAAATAAGGCAGCAAGACAGGTTGTTCTTACGGTTGCGGTTATAGCAATTGTCATAACAATTATAGGACTTTTGTTTAGAAGACCGATTCTTAGTTTTATATTTGGTAAAGTAGAGCAGGAGGTTATGGATAATGCAGTTACATATTTCTTGTATACAGCACTGAGTTATCCGTTTCTTGCTTTGTTTAGTGCCGGTTCGGCGATTTTCAGGTCATGCGGTAATTCGAGATATCCGATGGTTGTCTCAATTATTTCCAATCTGATTAATGTAACCGGTAATGCAATACTTATGTTTGGGCTTAATATGGGTGTTGCAGGAGCTGCGATTTCAACACTTGTATCAAGAATTTTTTGTATGGTTGTTATTTTCATTGCACTTTCTAAGCCTAAACTTGAGATTGTGGTTTCACAGTATTATACAATCAGACCAGATTTTAAACTTATTGCATCAATTCTTGCGATTGGTGTTCCGTCGGGAATTGAAAACAGCATGTTTCAGTTCGGTAAGCTTGCGATACAGTCAACAGTTTCTACGATGGGAACTGCAGCTATAGCAGCACAGGCTATGACGAATATTCTTGAAAATGTCAATGGTATTTTCGGTATCGGAGTAGGAATGTGTCTTATGACTGTGGTCGGGCAGTGTATGGGTGCCGGACGGAAGGAAGAGGCAAAGTATTATATCGTAAAACTTGCAGGAATTGCAGAGGTTGGAATTATAGTATCATGTCTTCTTGTTTTTGCACTTGTAAAGCCTATTACGATGCTTGGCGGCATGGAACCTGAGAGTGCAAAAATGTGTATAGAAATGGTTGGTGCAATTACAATAGCAAAACCTCTCGTATGGGTACTTTCGTTTGTTCCGGCATACGGAATGAGAGCGGCAGGCGACGTGAAGTTTTCAATGATAACGTCGATTATCACTATGTGGGGCTGCCGTGTTGCATTGTGTATTGCTCTTGTAAGGATTTTTAACATGGGACCGATGGCGGTATGGTACGGAATGTTTGCTGATTGGACAATCAGAGGAATTATATTTACTACAAGATATTTCAGTGGTAAATGGATGAAAAAAGTTATTGCGTAGAAAAATAGTATATAGAAGGAAAAGGACTTGTACATAATGGATATGCAAATATCACATAGTATTTGCACTAAAGTTCAGAAGAAAGGTTATATACAAGCAAATAAGAGCAGATATAGGTCACATATTGAGTGAATTATGTAAAAGAAAAGGTGTAGAAATAATAGCAGCAGAGTGTATGCCAGATTATGTTCATATGTTTGTGGGTATACCACCGAAGTACAGTGTATCGGAAATAATGGGATATTTGAAAAGAAAGAGTTCTTTGATGATATTCGATAGACATGCAAATTTGAAGTATAAGTATAGCAATAGACATTTCCGGTGCAGAGGATATTATGTCGACACATTAGGTAAGAATGCAAAGAAAATTGAAGAGTATGTAAAAAATTAGATGCAGGAAGATTTGGAATATGATCAGATGTCACTGAAGGAATACATCGACCCGTTTACTGGTGAGCCGGTAAATAAGGCATAATCTAAAGCCCTTTAGGGCTTGCCAGTGGTAGCTATGCACATGGCAAATCTTCAATGGCTCTTTAGAGCCGGCTAGTACCACAGGCTTGTAGCCGCAGAGTAAACCACCAGCTGAGCTGGTGGTCATGATTTTTTAGTGTGTTATAATATGAAAAAATATTTTGAGGTGAAAATATATGAGTAATATAGATATTAATTCTGAAATTCGGACACAGCAACAGATTACAGACTCTGGAAATCCGAGAAAGCCAACAGGTGATGACGGCCAAAAAATGCTGGAACGCATGAATGAGAGTCATTATGCAGTCACGGGCTGGGCGTTGGAACATTGGAATATAAATGAAAGTGACATAATACTTGACATTGGCTGTGGCGGAGGTGCCACATTAAAAAGAATGAGTGACAGTGTCGTGTCAGGTCATTTAACTGGTGTTGATTATTCGTCTACATCGGTTGAAATGTCAAAGGAAACTAATTATGATTCTGTAAAAAACGGAAAAACAGACATAATTGAAGCGTCTGTTGAGTGCCTTCCATTTTTGGATAATTCATTTGATAAAATAATTACGGTTGAAAGTTTTTATTTCTGGCCACATCCGCAGGAAAATTTAAAAGAGGTGTACAGAGTTCTGAAAACAGATGGAACTTTTTTGCTTGTGGCTGATATTTATGGCAAAGATGGATTAGATGTGCAGATTTTGGAAAATATAAAAAAATTTAATCTGTATAATCCAACACCTGACGAATATAAAAAATTATTTGAAAATGCTGGATTTATAGATGTTAAAGTGCATATAAAGGAAGATGATAACTGGATATGTATTGAAGGTCATAAATAAGAAGTGTAATGTGAAAGTCTGGGAATATTGGTGAGATGTTCTCAGGCTTTCACTTGTATAACATAATTGATATAAAAAATATCATAAAAGTATTGACAAAGCATATGACATGTAATAATATATTAACGCAATAATAAATATATAAGGAGGACTGCCTATTGATCAATGAACCATTACTAAACCGGAACCATAAAGACGTCCTGTTTCGGTTTATCTTTAAAAATCCTAAGGATTTACTATCTTTGTATAATGCGTTGAACGATACTGACTATACGGATGTATCTGATTTAACCGTTACTACTCTTGAAGATATTGTCTATATGTCTTATAAGAATGACATATCTTTTATTCTTGGAAGTGAGATGTCACTTTTTGAGCATCAGAGTACGTTCAATCCAAACATGCCGCTACGTGGATTGTTTTATTTTTCAAGTCTTTATAAAAAGTATGTGGCTGAAAATAATATCGACATCTATTCATCAAAACGGGCACAGATTCCAATACCACGATACATAATATTTTATAACGGTCGTCAGGAGATGCCGGAAAGATGCGCGCTGAGGCTGTCGGATGCGTTTGTGAAAAAATCGGATAATTATAATTCAAATCAAGTCACTGCCAGCGATACATCCAGCAACTGTAATTCGTCAAAATTCCAACCGGCAATGGAAATCACCGCTCATATGATTAACATAAATATTGGTAATAACGCTGAATTGATGGAAAAATGCAGGCTGCTCCACGATTATGCAGTATTTATCGGGCTAATACGTGACTATATATCACAGGAAAATGATATTAACACAGCCGTAACACTTGCAATTAACCAAGCCATAAGCCATAATATTCTAAAAGAAGTATTATCAGTGCATACAGCGGAGGTGCGTGACATGATTCTGACAGAATATAACGAAGAACAGCATATAAAAAATGAGAAAAATATCAGTTATGACGATGGTTTTAATGATGGAGTCGAATGTGGAATTGAGCGAGGTATTATACAAGGCGTTGAACAAGGAACACAAATGGCAAATACTGAAGCAATAAAAAACATGATTAAACTTAATGTCCCAAAGGATAAGATACTGGAATGTTATTCGGAAGCGGAGTATAATGCTGCAATAAAAGATGATAGAAATTAGAAATACAATGATTATTACAAGGAGGACTGCCAATTGACCAATGAACCATTACTGAACCGGAATCACAAGGACGCTCTGTTTCGGTTTATCTTTAATAATCCTAAGGATTTACTATCTTTGTATAATGCGTTGAACGGTACTGACTATACGGATGTATCTGATTTAACCGTTACTACTCTTGAAGATATTGTCTATATGTCTTATAAGAATGACATATCTTTTATTCTTGGAAAATTCGTCAAAATTTCAACCGGCAATGGAAATCACCGCTCATATGATTAACATAAATATTGGTAATAACGCTGAATTGATGGAAAAATGCAGGCTGCTCCACGATTATGCAGTATTTATCGGGCTAATACGTGACTATATATCACAGGAAAATGATATTAACACAGCCGTAACACTTGCAATTAACCAAGCCATAAGCCATAATATTCTAAAAGAAGTATTATCAGTGCATACAGCGGAGGTGCGTGACATGATTCTGACAGAATATAACGAAGAACAGCATATTAAAAATGAGAAAAATATCAGCTATGACGATGGGTTTAATGATGGAAAAATAGAAGCAATAAAAAACATGATTAAACTTAATGTCCCAAAAGATAAGATTCTAGAGTGTTATTCAGAAGCGGAATATAATTTAGCAGTTGATAATATTAATGATTAAAGCTATTGATTTGTACAGTAGGAGAATATAACAACTGTACATGTTTACATGAAAATATATTGACTGCCATGAACTTACAAAATTCACGGCAGTTGATTTATTTGTATAGATTACATCAGAAATTTCCTTTTTTCCCATATAAATGATTTTAGTGTTTCATATATTATGCCATAAATTAAAAATATGAGTGTTTCTTTTGCAATTATTATAAATTCTCCACAATTTGATATTTGGCAAATTGATGTGAAATTTTCAATTGGCGGAAATACAAAAAATAAGTAATGAAGTACAGGTTGTGAATTTAAAATATTTGTTTTACATGCACATAATGTGCTTATTAATATTAAAAAAACAGTAGAAAACTTCCTGTCATTTATAATAGCTGGGTGAAACATCTGACCCATTGCACCACCACAGAATCCGACACTTACGGCAGAAATGTACCAAAGAATGATTGTGAGGGCGTTTTTATTGCCGATGCTGAAAAGACATGCAGATATAAACAAAACTAAATTTAAAACAATACTGAATATTAATACTCATATAACTTTATATAAATAGTAATTTATTTTATTGCGGAAACAATTCAAATTCGTATCGGAGTATTTATCAAATATTATTTTTTCCATTTCACACCACAAAATAAAAATATTGAATGATATACATTAATAAAAAGGGGATGTCGTCTCAACGATTTTTAATTGTTAAAGCGACATCTCTTAGTTTCCAATTTTTGAATCCAACAGCATTAAATTCTGTTGTTTTAATCTAATTGCGATTTTTTAACAAAATCTTTAATTGCCTGAAAACTTTCTTTACTTAAAACATGTTCAATTTTACATGCATCTTCAGTTGCAGTTTCCGCAGGAACACCGAGGCTTATGAGCCATTTTGAAAGGAATTCGTGGCGTTCATAAATCATTTCGGCTATTTCACGACCCGACTGTGTAAGGTTGATAAAACCGGCATCAGATACTGTTATGTGATTCTTCTCACGAAGATTTTTCATTGCTACGCTGACACTTGATTTTTTAAATCCTAATTCATTACTTATATCTACTGAACGAACAACCGGAAGTCGTTTACTGAGCATGAGTATTGTTTCCAGATAATTTTCTGCTGATTCGTTTGTATTCATGACAACTTCACTCCAATTCTATAATACTACAAATTTAAGATTCATAAATTTAACAATAGTTTAACACGAAATGGCGACAAAGACAAATGAATAAATGATTTTTTGTTTCAAATATATGAATAAATGAATTTTTATTTCAAATATTAAATGTTTATGATTTATAACCATGAGTAGATACAACTAAAAAAAATTAGAAAAATTCAATATTTGTTCTTGACATCTAAGACATGTTAGCATATACTAACCTTGCTGGAAATGAAATTAATTATCAATAATCAAAAGAAAGAAGGAATAAAATGATGCCGTTAAGTATGGCAAATCAGGGCGAACCTAATATTATTAAAAAAGTCGGAGGAAAAGACGACGTTAGAAGCTTTTTGGAGAAGCTGGGATTTGTAGTTGGCGGTACCGTTACGGTTATTTCTGAGACAAATGGCAATCTGATTGTTAATGTCAAAGATTCCCGCGTGGCTATTGGTAAAGAGATGGCTAACAAGATTATGGTTTAGTGCAAATCCGGCTGGCGTGAATATAATATGAAAGAAGGAGAAAAAGAGATGACACTTAAAGACGTTGCCTGTGGTCAGACGGTAAAGGTTACAAAACTTACCGGAGAAGGACCGGTTAAACGACGCATCATGGATATGGGTATCACTAAGGGCGTTGAAATTTATGTAAGAAAGGTTGCACCTCTCGGCGACCCTATTGAAGTTACAGTAAGAGGTTATGAACTTTCTATAAGAAAAGCTGATGCACAGATGATTGAAGTGGCATAGGGTGTTTTTTTTTACATAATGGTTAGCAAGAACGAACGAAAGATAGTGAGGCTAACAAAAGATAGAAAGACTAACATTAATTAGGAGGATAGAAATGTCTTTGAAAATTGCATTAGCAGGTAATCCAAACTGCGGTAAAACAACATTGTTTAATGCTTTGACAGGTTCTAATCAGTTTGTCGGAAACTGGCCGGGCGTTACAGTAGAAAAAAAGGAAGGTAAATTCAAAGGTAATAAAGATGTTACAATCATGGATTTACCAGGTATTTATTCTTTATCACCTTATACTCTTGAAGAGGTGGTTGCAAGAAATTATCTTATAGGTGAGAGACCGGATGCCATTATCAACATTATTGATGGTACTAACATTGAAAGAAATCTTTACCTTTCAACTCAGATTATGGAACTTGGTATTCCGGTTGTTATGGCTGTCAATATGATGGATCTGGTTAAGAAGAGCGGAGATGTTATTAACACTGATAAGCTCAGCAAGAAACTCGGCTGTGAAGTGGTTGAGATTTCAGCCCTTAAAGGCACCGGCATCATGGAAGCAGCAAACAAGGCTATTGAGATTGCAAGTAAGAAAGCAGAAGCACCTGTTCATGAATTTGCAGCAAGTGTTGAGTCAGCAATTACTTCTGTTGAAAATAAGCTTGGCACAGATGTCAAAGAAGAACAGAAGCGATTTTTTGCAATAAAGCTCATTGAAAAAGATGATAAAATTGGACAGCAGCTTACAACAATTCCTGATGTTTCAGATGAAATCAAGGCACTTGAAGATGAATTTGATGATGATACAGAAAGTATTATTACAAATGAGAGATATACATATATTTCTTCAATTATTGGTGATTGTGTAAAGAAAGCACAGAAGAAAGATAAGCTTACAACATCAGATAAAATTGATAAAGTTGTAACAAACAGAATTCTTGCACTTCCAATATTTGCTGCAATTATGTTTCTTGTTTACTATATTTCAATGGTAACAGTTGGTTCGGCAGCTACAGACTGGGCCAATGATGGTTTATTTGGTGATGGCTTCCATCTTTTTGGAATCGGTACATCAGCATATGAAGAAGCATCAGATGAATACGGTGATTCAGACGAAATCATTGCTGCATATGTAGAAAGTCTCGGAACAAAGGCTGATGATATTGCAGAAGCAATCGACACAGAGTCAGATGATTATGATTCAGAAGCGGCAGTTGCAGCACTTAAAAGCTTAAAGGCTATGGTTAAGTCAACAGATTCTGTCGATTATACTGTAGAAGATGAAGAAACACTTGCAACAGAAGATGAAACAGCAGATGCTGATGACATTAAAGAAGCAATTGATTTGGCAATCAAGTATGAAGGTGCAGCACCTGACCCTGCAAATTACGGGGTATGGGTTCCTGGTATTCCTGTACTTATTGGTGATGGACTTGATGCAATCGGTTGTGCAGACTGGCTGGAGGGACTTATCCTTGATGGTATTGTAGCCGGTGTAGGTGCTGTACTTGGTTTCGTACCTCAGATGTTAGTATTATTCTTATTACTTGCTATTTTGGAAGCATGCGGATACATGGCACGTATTGCATTCATCATGGATAGAATTTTCAGAAGATTTGGTCTTTCAGGAAAATCATTTATTCCGATTCTTGTAGGTACAGGTTGTGGTGTTCCAGGTATCATGGCTTCTCGTACAATCGAGAATGAAAGAGACCGTCGTATGACAATTATGACAACAACATTTATACCTTGTGGAGCAAAAGTTCCATTTATTGCAATGATTGCAGGTGCTATTTTCGGTGGTTCACCATGGGTAGCAACATCAGCGTACTTTATCGGTATGGCTTCAATCATTGTTTCAGGTATCATTCTTAAAAAGACAAAGTTATTCGAGGGAGATCCGGCTCCATTCGTTATGGAACTTCCTGCTTATCACCTTCCAACAGTTGGTAACGTATTAAGAAGCATGTGGGAGCGTGGATGGTCATTTATCAAGAAGGCCGGTACAATCATTCTTCTTTCAACAATCGTTGTTTGGTTTACAACATACTTTGGATTTACAGATGATGGATTCCGTATGTTAGCAGAAGATGAAATTAATATGAGTATTTTAGCTAAGATTGGTAGTGCAATTGCATGGATTTTCCATCCACTCGGATGGGGTAACTGGCAGGCAGCCGTTGCATCAATTACAGGCCTTGTGGCTAAGGAAAATATCGTAGGTACAATGGGTATCCTTTATGGCGGTGGTGAACTTCCTGTATACGGAGAACTTGCACTTCAGTTCACGAAACTTGCAGGATTTTCCTTCCTTACATTCAATCTTCTCTGTGCTCCTTGTTTCGCAGCAATCGGTGCTATTAAGAGAGAGATGAACAGCCCTAAATGGACTTGGGCAGCAATTGGATATCAGTGTGGATTTGCTTATGTAGTTTCACTTTGCATTTACAATATCGGTAACCTTATTGCACATGGTACAGTTAATTTCTGGACAATAGTAGCATTTGCACTTGTAATCGGATTCCTTTATCTCTTATTCAGACCATATAAGGAAAGTAATACATTAAAAGTAAATGTAAAAAAGAGTGCTAAGGCATAATTGATAATAAGTTATTTGTTATTGAAAGGGGCAGCTTTATGGGAACAGTAGTCGTTGCAGCAGTGCTTGTCTGCGTAGTAGGATTAATATTAAAAGGAATGCATAAGGACAAGAAAAATGGCAGGTCATCTTGCGGAGGTGATTGCAGCAGCTGTGGCGGCCGCTGTCACAGATAAACGAGAGGGGAACTTATGAGCAAAGAATGTGTTATTCAAAAATTAAAAGACAATGGATGCCGGATAACAAAACAGAGGCTGATATTGCTTGATATTATACTTGAAGGCAATTGCAACAGCTGTAAGGAGATTTATTATAAGGCAGCCAAAAAAGACAGCAGCATAGGCACCGCAACAGTTTACCGCATGATTAACACGCTCGAGGATATAGGCGTGATAAGCAGAAGAAGCATATATGAGATTGCGGTTGACGATAAGCCGCTTATAAAAAAGTGATTTAAGCAGACAGGCAGGATAATGATTGGATAAATCCATCATTGTCCTGCTTTTTGTTATGTGATATTATTAACAAGGATAAATTGGAGGAAATAGTATGGTTTATAAAGAAAGGTATAGAATAGGAATAGAAGATGTTGCACATAACAGTCAGGCAACTAATAAGGCTCTTCTTTCTATTATGGAAGATATTGCATGTGCCCATTCTGCTAACGTTGGATACGGAGTGCTTGAAGTTGAGACAAAACACAGGGCATGGGTATTGCTTGACTGGAAAATCAAGGTTATAAAGCGTCCTGTATATGGCTGTATAATTGATGCATCAACATGGTCGAGAAAGATTGACAGACTGTGTGCATACAGAGATTTTGAATTAAAAGACGAAGATGGGGAAATACTTGCAATAGGAAGCTCAAGATGGATTCTTACTGATACAGAAAGACGAAGACCGGTAAGGCTTACAGAAGATATAGCTGCATTGTATGAATCAGAAGATAGGGCTGTTTTTGAAGATGAGATTTCAGAACCGGAATATTCAAAAGAAATGTTTGAAAATGCAGAAGAAATGATTTATAACATTCAAAGAAGAGATATTGATATCAATATGCATATGCATAATATCAATTATCTTGATGCTGCATATGAGATGCTTCCTGAAGATGTATATAATAATGAGAACTTCAATCAGGTAAGAATCTGGTACAAACGGGAAATCCGTCCACAGGATGAAGTTAAGTGCAGATATTTATATGAAGATAATATACATTATATAATAATGACAGTTGAAGGAAAAATTCATTCGGTGATTGCACTGTCTTAATAATAGTTTATCATATATTTTTTTTGTAGTTTTATAGAAAGAAGGAAATTAGAAAATGGAAAGTAATGAGTTAAAAAAGAAAAATATCCAGACAAGCAGAGAAGAAATTGACTATGGTAGTGTCAACCTCAGAAAAGTTGCAGTAATAGGCTGTGGTTTTGTGGGTTCTGCATCAGCATTTGCACTTATGCAGAGTGGTATGTTTTCTGAGATGGTACTTATTGATGCAGACCATGATAAAGCAGAAGGTGAAGCTCTTGATATCAGTCATGGAACACCATTTGCCAGACCTATGAAAATATATGCAGGTGGTTATGACGATATTGTTGATGCGTCAATTATTGTTATAACAGCCGGGGCAAACCAAAAGCCTGGCGAGACAAGACTTGATCTTGTAAAGAAAAATATAGGAATATTCAAAACTATTATTCCTGAAATTAAGAAAAGAGACTGCAAGGGTATTCTTCTTATAGTGGCAAATCCTGTTGACATTCTCACATATACAGCGGTAAAACTCAGCGGATTCCCTGAAAACAGGGTAATCGGTTCAGGTACAGTGCTTGATACAGCCAGATTAAAAGAGGCACTGGGTTCACATCTTCAGGTTGACAGCCGAAGTGTTCATGCATTTATAATCGGTGAACATGGTGACAGCGAGATTGCCGCATGGAGCAGTGCAAATGTATCTGGTATTGATTTGAATGATTTCTGTGAGATGAGAGGTCACTATAATCATCATGAAGCTATGGAAAAGATTGCTAATGATGTTAAAAACAGTGCGTATGAAATTATTGCAAAAAAACATGCAACATATTATGGAATTGCAATGTCTGTAAAGCGTATATGTGAAGCGATTGTACGTGATGAAAAGTCAATAATGCCAATTTCAAGCATGATGCATGGTGAATATGGAATTGAGGATGTGGCACTTTCAATGCCGGCTATTGTAGGTAAGAATGGTGCACAGGGAAAAGTTCCAATTTCTCTAAACTATGATGAGATTACTAAATTACAGGAATCTGCTAAAGCTTTGAAAAAGGTTATTGAAGATAATAAACCTTTTGAATAAATATAAAGCTGAATGGAGTTAAAATCTAATGAAAAGAATTTGGATGTATTTAAAAATGTATAAAAAAGAGTGTGTGCTTGCACCTCTTTTTAAAATGCTGGAAGCGACATTTGAACTGTTTGTTCCACTTGTAGTTTCAGCAATTATTGATGTAGGTATTGCAGGTGCAGACAAGGGATATATTGTAAAGATGTGTTTTGTGCTTGTTGCACTTGCAATAATAGGACTTACATCTTCCATTACAGCACAGTATTTTGCAGCGAAAGCAGCTGTAGGATGTTCTACACAGATGAGACATCATTTGTTTAAACATATACAGAGTCTTTCATTTACTGAGATGGATACAATCGGAACATCCACTCTTATAACAAGAATGACAAGTGATATTAATCAGGTGCAGAATGGTGTAAACCTTGTTTTAAGACTGTTTTTACGTTCGCCATTTATTGTATTTGGTGCAATGATTATGGCTTTTACAATAGATGTTAAGGCTGCACTTGTATTTGTAGGTGCAATTCCTATACTTGCGGTAATTGTATTCGGTATAATGCTTTCGACAAGGCCTTTATACAAGAAAGTTCAGGCTGGTCTTGATAAGATTCTTGGAATAACAAGAGAAAACCTTACTGGTGTGCGTGTAATAAGAGCATTTAATAAGGAAAATGAAGAAGTATACAGATTCAAAAAGTCTAACGAAGAGCTCAATCATCTGCAGAAGTTTGTAGGTAAGATTTCAGGACTTATGAATCCTTTGACATATGCTGTTGTAAATATTTCTATAATCCTGCTTATATGGATTGGTGCTGTACGTGTTAATTCCGGCACACTTACACAGGGACAGGTAGTTGCTCTTTACAACTATATGTCACAGATTCTTGTAGAGCTTATTAAGCTTGCTAATCTTGTTATTAATATCACAAAGGCTCTTGCATGTGCAAACAGGATTGATGGCGTATTTGCAGTTAAATCAAGTATGGCAGATGGAAAACTTGATATATCTGAAACAGGGAAAAATACACAGGTTCCGGCTGTTGAATTTAAAAATGTATGTTTGAAATATGCCGGTGGTGGAGAGGAAGCTCTTACAGATATTAACTTTTCAGTTATGCCGGGAGAGACAGTCGGTGTCATTGGTGGTACCGGTTCTGGTAAGTCTTCACTTGTAAATATGATTGCACGTTTTTATGATGCAACAGAGGGCGAAGTAAAGATTAATGGCAGAAATGTAAAAGAGTATAATATAGAGTCGCTTAGAAATCATGTTGCTGTTGTTATGCAGAAAGCACTTTTATTTAAAGGCTCAATTCGTGACAATATGAAATGGGGCAAAAAAGATGCGACAGATGATGAGATAATGGAAGCTCTTGATATTTCGCAGTCAAGGGAATTTGTTGAGAAAAAGGACGGAAAACTTGATGCGTTTATCGACCAGGGAGGAAAGAACCTTTCTGGTGGTCAGAGACAGCGTCTTACTATTGCCCGTGCAATGGTGAGAAAACCTGATATATTAATTCTTGATGACAGTGCATCGGCACTTGATTTTGCAACAGATGCTGCATTAAGAAAAGCAATACGCGGGATGAAGTCATCGCCGACACTTTTCATAGTATCTCAGAGAGCAGCTTCACTTATGCATGCAGATAAAATTATTGTTCTTGATGATGGCAAAGTTGCAGGAATTGGTACGCATGATGAACTTCTTGCAGGATGTGAAGTTTATCAGGAAATCTATTACTCACAGTTTAAAAAGGAGGCAATGTAATAATGAAAAAAGATTCACAAAAAACCTCCAGCCAGACAGTTAAAAAAGTAATAATAAGGATAAAAAAATATTGGGTATTTTTGATATTATCAATTATTATGGCGACAATAACAGTAGCATCGTCACTGTATGTGCCCATACTTGTCGGTAATGCAATTGATTATATTATTGGACCATCTAATGTTAATTTCAGGCTGATTGCACAGATTCTTGCTGAAATTGGTGTTGTTATAGGAATAACAGCACTTTCACAGTGGATTATGAATATATGTAATAATAAGATTACATATCATGTAACAAGAGATATAAGAGATGAAGCTATAGAAAAGATAGAACATCTGCCATTAAAATATATAGATGGACATTCATACGGTGAGATTGTCAGCCGTGTTATTGCCGATGTAGACCAGTTCGCTGATGGCTTATTAATGGGATTTACACAGTTTTTCTCAGGTGTTATGACAATACTTGGAACACTCGGATTTATGTTATCAATAAATGTTAAAATTACACTTGTTGTAGTTCTTATTACACCGGTTTCATTTTTTGTTGCCAGTTTTATTGCAAAGAGAACATATAAAATGTTTAAGCTTCAGTCAGAGACTCGTGGAGAGCAGACAGCTCTCATTGATGAAATGATTGGAGGTCAGAAAGTTGTAAGTGCTTATTGTCATGAAGAAGAGGCAGTAAGACAGTTTGATGAAATCAATGACAGACTTCAGAAATATTCGCTTAACGCGATATTTTTCTCATCAATAACAAATCCTTCAACAAGATTTGTAAACAGCCTTGTATATGCCGGAGTTGCAGTTACAGGTGCTATATCAGCTATATATGGAAGACTTACTGTAGGACAGCTTTCATGTTTTTTAAGTTATGCGAACCAGTATACAAAACCGTTCAATGAAATTTCAGGTGTTGTAACGGAACTTCAGAATGCTATAGCATGTGCTTCAAGAGTATTTGAACTTATAGAGGAAGAGCCGGAAGCTGCAGAGAGCAGTAATGCGGTTAATCTTGAAAATGTTGACGGACGAGTTGATTTAAATGATGTAGAATTTTCATATGTCCCTGATAAAAAGCTTATTGAAGATTTTAATCTTCATGTAAAAAAAGGTCAGAAAATTGCCATTGTAGGACCTACAGGATGTGGTAAAACAACAATTATCAACCTCCTTATGAGATTTTATGATGTAAACAGCGGCTCAATAGATGTGTCGGGTGTTGATATAAGGGAGCTTACAAGACGTTCACTCAGGGCGGGCTATGGAATGGTTCTGCAGGATACGTGGCTTAAAAGTGGTACAATCCGTGAAAATATTATAATGGGTAAGCCTGATGCAACAGAGGAAGAAATAATCGAAGCGGCAAAGGCAGCTCATTCACACGGATTCATAAAACGACTTCCAAATGGTTATGATACAGTAATAGGTGAAGATGGCGGCAGCCTTTCACAGGGACAGAAACAGCTTTTGTGTATAACAAGAGTTATGCTTTGTCATCCACCTATGCTTATTCTTGATGAGGCGACATCGTCTATTGATACGAGAACTGAAATCAAGATACAGAATGCATTTAATAAGCTTATGGAAGGAAGAACAAGTTTTATTGTTGCACACAGACTTTCTACAATCCAGTCAGCAGACGTGATTCTGGTAATGAAAGACGGTCATATTATTGAACAGGGTAATCATGAAGAATTACTTGCTAAGAATGGATTTTATAAGAAACTTTATGAAAGCCAGTTTGCACAATAGAGTAAGAAGGAGTGTGACATTCATGACAATGATTAATAAGGAAAAAGTCCTTAAAGGCGTTGGTAAAGCTGTGGATGCTGCCAATAATGCAGCAGATAAAGCGGCAGCATTTGCAAAGGAAAAAGAACTTGATAAAAAAGCAAAAAACATGGCTCATACACTTGAAGACGGAATAAAGTCAGCAGGCGAGTCGCTTGAAAATCTTTTTAAAAATTAAAAAAATCCTGCTCACCGGTGATGATTGGTGGGCAGGATTTTCTGATATATCCCAGATTGATGTTGACTTATAGGATAAAATGCCTGCCTATGCAACATGCTTATTTATTTTCTTTCATAGCTTTTTTGAATTCAAATGCGAACAGGATTGCTGTGAAGCAGACAGCTATAAAATCCGCAACAGGTTCAGCCATGTATACCGCATTGGTCTGATTTGCCTTAAAAATTGCAGGCATAATATATATAAGCGGAATAAGCAGTATAAATTTTCGCATAACAGCAACAATAATTGAATCTTTTGCTTTGCCAAGAGCATTAAATGCCATCTGGCATGCAATCTGAATTCCGAACATAAACATTGAAGCCATGTATATTCTTAAAGCCTGTGATGTAAAACTTAAAAGTGCGTTATCAGATGTGAACATCATCGCAAACATCTGTGGGAACAGCATAACGATTGCCCATAAAACTATAGAATAGCCAAAACTTACCTTTAAGAGCAGCCGGAAAGTTTTACGTACACGGTCATTATTTTTGGCACCGTAATTATAACTCATAATAGGCTGAGCTCCCTGACCAAGTCCCTGAAGCGGAAGCATTGCGAACTGCATTACACTTGTAAGGATTGTCATGGCACCAACGGCAATATCTCCGCCGTATTTTAAGAGTGATGAATTAAAACATACTGATATAATACTTTCGCTTGCCTGCATGATAAAAAGTGAAGAACCAAGAGCAACGCAAGGAAGAATAATCTTTGCATGCAGTCTCAGATTTTCCGGCTTTATTTTAAGGAAAGTCTTTTTGCCAAATAAAAAGCTTAAAACCCATATACATGACAAAGTCTGTGAAATAATTGTTGCGAGTGCGGCACCACGGACACCCATATTCATTCCAAATATAAATACAGGGTCAAGAACTATATTTGCAACGGCACCAATTAAGACAGATAACATGCCGGTTTTTGCAAATCCCTGTGCCGTTATAAATGCATTCATGCCAAGTGTAAGCTGTACAAATATAGTTCCGATGGCATAAATGTTCATATAATTGACAGCGTAGGAAATTGTATTTTCACTTGCACCAAATGCGAGCAGGAAAGTTTTATTTCCTATAAGTAGAATAATTGTAAGAATTATTGATAGTATAATCTGAAGAGAAAAGCAGTTACCGAGAATTTTCTGAGCGGTATCTGTGTCTTTCTTTCCCATGTAAATAGATGCACGAGGGGCACCACCATTTCCGACAAGTGCCGCAAATGCCGATATTATCATAATAAGCGGCATACACACACCGACTCCGGTAAGGGCAAGAGCACCAACATCTTTTATATGTCCGATATACATTCGGTCAACTATGTTATAAAGCATGTTGATAAGCTGGGCGGCAACAGTAGGAAGAGCGAGCTTTAATAAAAGTCTGCCTATAGGCTGTGTGCCGAGGAAATCTTTATTATTATCCATATTTTTTCTCCTTTTTATGAAAATGCAATTGTAGCGGACGTTCTAAAGTCTATTTTAAAAAGCAAAGTAACTGTACTATACACTTTTTACATAAAATTTACAAGTATTACCAAACTGACCATATAAAATAAATGTAGTTTGGCACTATGAATAATATCAGATATAGAGTAATCTTCGTGGAAAGGAATTCAAAAGATAATAATTCCTCAAAAGAATAGAAATAGAAAAGGGAGAATCATTATGGAAAAATCAAAGGATTATGTAAAGGTCCTTGCACAGGCAGCTTTATGTGCAGCATTATGTTATGTCGGAGCAACATTTATAAAGATTGATATTCCTGTTGGAACAGAAAAGACAATGTTCCACTTTGGTAATACTTTCTGTGTGCTTGCAGCTCTTCTTGTTGGCGGTCCATGGGGAGGGCTTGCTGGAGCAGTCGGAATGACAATCAGTGATTTGACAACATCATACGTTACAAGTGCACCTAAGACATTTGTTCTTAAACTTTGTATCGGTCTTATTGTAGGTCTTGTTGCACACAAAGGCTTTAAACTTTCAAAAGAACATTCAGCAAAATATGTAACTATGGCAACAATCGTATCAAGTGCGGCAGGAATGGTATTTAATATATTTGCAGATCCAATTGTTGGATATTTTTACAAGACATATATTCTTGGAGTTCCACAGGATTTATCTAAGGCACTTGCAAAAATCGGTGCGTTGACAACTTCTGTTAATGCAGTGATAGCTGTAATATTTGCATCAGTTATTTATCTTATTTTAAGACCTGTTCTTAAAAAGAGCGGTATGTTAAGAGAAATGTAATTTATATATAAGTTTATGTGAGACTGTAAAAGTCAATATGGGAATGCCGGTTCAGTTAAAAGTGACCGGCATTTTTTACTTTATAGGAAATTGCATTTCCTATAAAGTAAAAACGCTCCGCGCTGATGCGACCCATGTGGAGATGAAGATGCACTTGCGTGCCCACATGGGTGCACAAAGAGTCACAAAGTGACTCTTTGTTATGCCCGGAATGCAGCCGGAAAAGAGTGTTATTTTTATATCAGGTTTGTTAAAAATTTAATTAATAAATTTTTTGTGACAGATTGAAATAATTATGATAGAGTGTATAAGGTTAATTAATGTGCGTAAGGGTTACGCGGGAATGGAGTAAAAATTGAGCAGATTAACGATTATAACAAAAGACAAGGCTCAGGTTACAATGGAGTCTTTGTATCAGGATTTGGAGAGAAGGATAGTTGCCAGTCCTCCGGGATTATGTACTATTGACCTTACAAGGTCATTTATAAAAATGTGTCTTGCACAGTCATGTGGTAAATGTGTTCCGTGCAGGGTGGGTCTGAGACAGCTTGCAAGACTTTTTGATGATGTTCTTGATGGAAATGCAACAGATGAGACACTTGATGTTATAAGACTTACAGCAGAAGGAATCTATCTGTCTGCTGACTGTGCAATCGGATATGAAGCAGCTAAGCTTGTTTTAAAATGTATAGATGGATGCGAGGACGATTTCCGTTCACACATCGAAAGAGGATTTTGTTCATGTAACAGCAGCCAGCCTGTTGCATGTGTTAAATCATGTCCTGCCGGAGTTGATATACCGGGATATATTGCACTTGTGCATGACAAAAGATATGCAGATGCAGTGCGTCTTATCAGAAGAGATAATCCGCTTCCTGTTACATGTGCATATATATGTGAACATCCATGTGAAAACAGATGTAAGAGAACACTTATAGATGCACCTGTTAATATTCGTGGATTAAAGAAAATGGCAGTTGATAATGCAGGCGTTGTTGATGTTCCTGAATGTGGTGAGCCGACAGGAAAGAAAGTTGCCATTATCGGTGGAGGTCCAGGTGGACTTAGTGCGGCTTATTATCTGTCACTTATGGGCCATAAGGTTACTATTTTTGAACAGAGAAAACAGCTTGGTGGTATGTTAAGATACGGAATTCCGAACTACAGACTTCCAAGAACAAAACTTGATGAGGATATTAATGCAATACTTTCTACAGGGATAGAGGTTAAGAAAAATATAAGTGTAGGAACAGATATTACTCTTGAAGACATTAATAAAGAATATGATGCAATTTATATTTCAATAGGTGCCCATGCCGATAAGAAAATCGGTATTGATGGTGAAGATGCAAAAATAGGCGTGACATCGGCAGTTGAGATGCTTCGTGCGATTGGTGATGATGAAATACCTGATTATACAGGAAAGAAAGTTGTAGTAATCGGCGGAGGTAATGTTGCAATGGACGTTGCACGTTCATCAGTAAGGCTTGGTGCAGAAAAAGTCAGCATTGTATACAGAAGACGTAAAGAAGATATGACTGCACTTGAAGAAGAGGTTGCAGGAGCAGAGGCAGAAGGATGCGATATTCTCGAACTTATGTCACCTGTGAGAATTGAAAAAGATAAAAATGACAAGGTTGTAGGTCTCTGGGTACAGCCGCAGATGATAAGTAAAATCAAGGGTGGAAGACCATCACCTAAGACAGCAGCAAAAGATGAGGTTCTTATACCTTGCGATTTGATTGTTGTGGCAATCGGACAGGGTATCGAGACAAGATATTTTGAGGAACATGGTGTTACAGTTAAGCGAGGAACTATTGAAGCACTTGCAACAAGCGAAATCAAAGAACATAAGGGTATATTTGCTGGAGGTGACTGTGTTACAGGTCCGGCGACAGTAATAAGAGCTATTGCAGCCGGTAAGGTAGCAGCAGCCAATATTGATGATTATCTTGGATTCCATCACGAAATTACATGTGATGTGGAAATTCCATATGCAGGTTATGAGGACAAGATTCCTTGTGGCAGGGTTGAGGTAGCAGTGCGTGATGCCGCAGACCGTAAGAAAGACTTTGAGCCTATTGAGTATGGTTTCTCATGTGAGGAAGCATGTCAGGAGTCAGGAAGATGTTTAAGATGCGACCATTTTGGTTTTGGCTCATTTAGAGGAGGAAGAGAAGAACAATGGTAAATTTAACAATAAATGGTACAAAAGTATCAGTAAAAGAAGGAACCACTATTCTTGATGCGGCAAAGAGTATCGGTGAGACAATACCTACATTATGTTACCTTAAAGAGATAAATGAAATCGGTGCGTGCAGAGTGTGTGTTGTTGAGGTTGAAGGAACAGAACGCTGTGTTACTGCATGTAATAACTTTGTAGAAGAAGGAATGGTTGTATATACTAACTCACGTAAGGTTCGTACAACAAGAAAAACTAATGTAAAACTTATACTTTCACAGCATGATTATAAATGTGGTACATGTGTAAGAAGTGGTAATTGTACACTTCAGTCACTTGCAAATGAATTAAATATTTCAGAGATGCCATATGATTCTATTCTTGAAAAGGATAACTGGGATATGACATTTCCACTTATCCGTAATGCACAGAAATGTATAAAATGTATGAGATGTGTGCAGATTTGTGACAATATTCAGGAAATGCATATATGGGATGTAGTTAATACAGGTTCAAGAACAACTGTAAATGTGCGTGGCAACCAGAATATCAGGGAGACAGCATGTACACTTTGTGGACAGTGCGTGGTAAATTGTCCTGTAGGTGCATTAAGAGAACGTGATGACGTAGGCATGGTTCTTGATGCTGTTGAAGATGATGAAGTTATCACAGTTGTTCAGGTAGCACCTGCTGTAAGAACAGCATGGGGTGAAAGCTTCGGACTGTCAAAGGAATTTGCAACAGCAAAGAGACTTGTTGGCGGTTTGAGAAAAATAGGTTTTGATTACATATTTGATACGACATTTGCAGCAGATATGACAATTATGGAAGAGGGAAGCGAATTTCTTGAAAGACTTCCTGAAATAAAGGAGTCAGGGCTTCCGATGTTTACATCATGTTGTCCTGGCTGGGTAAAGTTTATCAAGAGCCAGTATCCTGATATGGCAGACAGACTTTCTTCAGCAAAATCACCTCAGCAGATGTTTGGTGCAATTACAAAGTCATATTATGCACAGAAGCTTGGAGTAGACCCTGAAAAGATTTTCTGCGTTTCGATCATGCCTTGTCTTGCAAAGAAAGATGAGTACACATGGGATGGTGCAAAAGATGTTGATGCTGTCCTTACAACAAGAGAAGTTGAGAGATTATTCAAGGCATTTTTCATTAAGACAGATGAACTTGAAGAAGATGAATTCGATAATCCGCTTGGCGAAAGCACAGGTGCAGGTGTTATCTTCGGTGCAACAGGTGGTGTTATGGAAGCAGCTTTAAGAAGTGCATATTATCTTGTGACGAAGAAAAATCCTGAACCGGATGCATTTAAGGCTGTAAGAGGACTTGATGGATGGAAAGAAGCTGAATTTGATCTTGATGGAACAGATATTAAAGTTGCTGTGGCAAGCGGACTTGGAAATACAAGACGCCTTATGAATGCGATCAAAAAAGGAGAAGTCCATTATGATTTTGTAGAAATTATGTCATGTCCGGGCGGATGTATCAATGGTGGAGGACAACCATTTAAAGATGATGCATCAATGGTAGAGGAAAGAAGAAATGTTCTCTATGGACTTGATAAGCATAATAATATCAGATTTTCACACGAAAATCCGTCAGTTATAAAGTGCTATGAAGAGTATTTTGAAAAGCCTTTATCGCATAAATCACATGAAATCCTGCATGTTAAACATGTGTAAAAAAATAACAGAATATAATTGACACTAATGGGCAGAATAATTATAATAGCCCTAGGAAGTTTATTTTATGAAGCAAAGGTGCTTGTATCTGTGGGTATAGGTGCCTTTGTTTCTTTTGTTATTAAGTGTTATGAAGAAATGAGGCAAAGATATGAATATTTTTGATATTATAGGGCCGGTAATGGTAGGTCCATCAAGCTCGCATACCGCAGGGGCTGTAAAAATTGGGTATATAGCTAGAAAACTTATGGGAGAGGAGATTGCAGAGGCAGAGATTCTTCTGTATGGTTCATTTCTTGCAACAGGAAAAGGACATGGAACAAATATGGCACTTGTGGCAGGACTTATGGGAATGAAACCTGATGATAACAGAATTCCTGACAGTCTGAATATTGCAAAGGAACGTGGCATGCAAGTGACGTTTGGCGTATCAGATTTAAAAGAAGCACATCCTAACACGGCACAGCTTCGACTTACGGGAGTTACAGGAAGAAAACTTGAAGTAGTAGGTGAATCTATAGGAGGTTCAAGAATCAATATTGCAAAAATTGATGGAATTGATACAAACTTTTCGGGAGATTATCCGACACTTGTTGTTCATAACATAGATCAGCCTGGACATGTAAGCGAAGTAACATCAATGCTTGCACATAAGTCAGTCAATATTGCAGCAATGCAGCTTTACCGTTCAAACAGGGGTGGAGAAGCTGTTATGGTTGTCGAGTGTGACCAGGAAGTACCACAGGAAGGCATAAAATGGCTTGAGAAAGCCGAGGGAGTAGTCAAGGTAACATACCTTAGTCTGGAGGATTAATATGATTAGTTATCATTCGATTGAAGATATAGTGAATTTATGCAATGAAAATAATATGTCATTCTGGCAGGTGATACTACGTGCAGATGCATCTGAGAGGATGGCTGCGGAGGATGCTTCATTTGCGACAATGCGTGATATGTACAGGGCAATGAAGAGAGCTGATGCCGAGTATGATAAGACACTGAAGTCACCGAGCGGTCTTTCAGGCGGCGATGGTGAAAAGATGAGAAAATATAATAAAGATGGAAAAAATCTTTGCGGTCCGTTTATGGGACTTGCTATGGAAAAAGCGATAAAAATGGGTGAATCTAATGCGTGTATGAAAAGGATAGTTGCAGCACCTACAGCAGGCTCATGCGGCGTAATACCGGCTGTTTTTCTTGCTTATGAGGAATGTTTTAATGTGCCTGAAGATAAAATGGTAAAAGCAATGTTTGTGTCGGCAGGGGTTGGAGCAGTCATAGCAGAAAATGCGAGCATAGCGGGAGCATCCGGTGGATGTCAGGCTGAAATCGGTTCTGCGAGTGCAATGGCAGCGGCAGGACTTGCATATCTTGAGGGAGGCGATGCAGAGTGTATTTCAAATGCGATGGCATTTGCATTAAAAAACATGCTCGGTCTGACATGTGACCCTGTCTGCGGTCTTGTTGAAGTTCCGTGTATTAAGAGAAACTCCGCCGGTGCTGTAAACGCCATTTCTTCGGCACAGATGGCAATGGCAGGAATAAGAAGTGCAATTACTCCTGACGAAGTTATAGACAGTATGAGACGGATAGGAAATGAACTTCCGGCATGCCTTAAAGAGACGGGCGAGGGCGGACTTGCAGTTACACCTTCAGCACTTAAAATAAAAGAAAGATTAAATTAGAGCAGCTTAATATTATTGCTTAATCTCCTTAAAAAAGTTATAATTTAATAAATATTATGTCGTGATTGTAAAAATGTATATGATACAAAGCATTTTGGCAGTGACTGCATTTTGAACCTGAATAATATGGAGATTAAAGATGACAAGAAAAGAAATAAATGAAATAAAATCACAGTATACACTTGAAGACTGTGCAATTGCAAGAATGAGCGGATGTTATGTTGACGGAGAAAAAAATAAAGTTACAAAAATTAACGAAATATTTTTGAATCTTCCCGAAGAAGAAAAGCATAAGTATTTTGATATTTTCAAGAAAACACTGTCAGGAACACCGGGTAAGAATCTCTTGGATATGCAGTTTACAATGGATTCATACGCTGATGGGGGAATAAGGGATGCACTTTATAAGGTGCGTGACAGTGAATTAAAAGATGAATCTGTGCTTGATGAATTTTATGACAAGATAATACAGAATTATTATTATCCGGGTAACTATCTTATACTTTTAATACATCAGGTATATGATATTCCGGGAAAAACAAGTGACGGAATTGATATGGAAGATGCATCTGATGAAGTATATAATTATATACTTTGCAGCATCTGTCCGGTAACACTTTCAAAGCCTGGACTTGGATATGTTGAAGAAAGCCATGAATTTCATAATCAGGAGCAGTTCCATATGGTCGATGTACCTGATATAGGCTTTCTTTTTCCTGCGTTTAATGACAGAAGCGAGGATGGGGATAAACTTTTATTTTATACAAAAAATGCAAATGATTTTCCGCAGATGTTTTTGGAGACAGTTTTAGGTTGTGAAATTCCGCTTCCTGCCGGAGACCAGAAAGAGACATTCCAGACACTTGTGACAGAGACACTGGGCGAAGACTGCGATTATGAGACTGTTAAAAATATTCATGAAAATCTCAATGAAATGATAGCAGAAAATAAAGGAAATCCTGAGCCGGCTGTGCTTGATAAGACAAGTGCGAGGCAGCTTCTTGAAAAGAGCGGTGTAAGCGATGAAAAGCTTGAAACTTTTGAAGAACACTTTGAACAGACAGCAGGAGAAAACGGAAAGCTTCTTGCAGCAAATGTTGCCGAGACACGTAAATTTGAAGTGAAAACACCTGATGTTGTAATTAAAGTTAATCCTGAGAGAACAGATTTAGTGGAAACAATGATGATTGAAGGCCGTCAATGCCTTGTAATACAGATTGATGAACATCTTGAAGTCAATGGAATTACTGTTAATCCTAATACAGGCGAAGTTATAATGAATGATACATACTAATCCGTGGAACAATAAAAGTGATTATGCAATATAATCTGTCTGGAAAAGGAGAGCAGTTATGGAAAGTGTGACAGAAAAGTTTTTAAGATATGTAAAAGTTGATACACAGTCTGATGAGTTATCAGAGACATTTCCAAGTACAAAAAAACAGTTCAATCTGGCGGGAATGCTTGTAGAAGAACTCAAAAATATGGGAGTATCTGATGTTTATTTTGATGAAAAATATTGTTATGTATATGCAAAAATACCCGCAAATACAGAGAGAACAAATTATACAGGCAATGCAGACAGTACATGCGTACCAGAAACCACAGGTATAGGATTTATTTCTCATATGGATACTTCTCCTGAGGTGAGCGGTGAAGGCGTTAATCCAAAGATTGTAAAAAATTATGATGGCAAAGATATTTTCTTAGGTGAAAAAAATGACAGAAAATATGTACTTTCGCCGGCAGTTTTTCCGGAATTAAAAGATTATATTGGAAAAGATTTGGTTACAACTGATGGTAAAACACTTCTTGGAGCAGATGATAAAGCAGGCGTTGCAGAGATTATGGCAATGGCGGAATATTTTCTTGATAATCCGCAGATTAAGCACCCTGACATATATATAGCATTTACACCTGATGAGGAAGTTGGCGGAGGAATGGACCACTTTGACGTTAAGCGTTTCGGTGCAAAATATGCTTATACAGTAGACGGAGGCGGAATTGGTGAACTCGAATATGAAAATTTTAATGCTGCATCGGCTGTAATTGAACTTACTGGACAGAGTGTGCATCCGGGTGAGGCAAAAGACAAGATGGTCAACGCATCACGTCTTGCAATAGAATTTGATGCACAGATTCCTGAAAATGAAAGACCGGAATATACAAGCGGTTATGAGGGATTTTATCATCTTACTGATATGCAGGGGAGCGTTGAACATGCAGTTTTAAAATATATTCTGCGTGACCATGACAGGGATTTATTTGAAAAGAAAAAAGATATTATAAAAAAAGCAGCAGAGTCAATCAATATGGAATATGGTGAAGGTACAGCGTCATATGTGATAAAAGACCAATATTATAATATGAAAGAAAAGCTTGAGGATGCAATGTTTCTTATTGAAGATGCAAAGAATGCAATGGAAGAGCTTGGAATTGTGCCAAAAATCAATCCAATAAGAGGTGGTACTGATGGTGCAAGACTTTCATACATGGGAGTGCCTTGCCCGAATATATGCACGGGTGGACACAACTATCATGGAAGGTATGAGTATTGTTGTATACAATCAATGGAAAAAATAACGGAATTATTAATAAAGCTTGCAAAAAGAGGAGAATAGGTATGGTAAAGATTATATCGGACAGCACATGTGATTTATCAAAAGAAATTGTGGACAGATACAATATTGATATTGTGCCGCTGCATGTCTTAATGGATGATAATGAATATGAAGACGGAGTTAATATTACGCCGGATGAGATTTTTGCATGGTCTGATGCCAACAAGACAACACCAAAAACTTCTGCACCATCAATGGAAAGTGTTATTAAAACTTTTAAACCATGTATTGAAAAAGGATATGATATAGTTGCATTTGCAATATCAGAAGATATGTCGACTTCGGCAAATGTTATGAGACTTGCAGCACAGGAGCTTAATGCAGAGGATAAAATAAAAGTAATTGATTCAGCAAATCTTTCAACAGGAATAGGACATCAGGTTGTGGAAGCAGCAATTATGGCACAGCATGGAAAGAATGCAGATGAGATTGTATCATATATAGAACAGATAAAACCGAAAGTAAGAGCAAGCTTTGTGGTTGATACTCTTGTATATCTCTACAGGGGTGGAAGGTGTAGCGGACTTGCAGCAATGGCAGGTGGTGTGTTGAAGCTTCATCCGAGAATCGGAGTAGCACAAGGAAAGATGAGCCCCGGAAAAAAATACCGCGGAAAAATCAGCAAAGTTGTTATGGATTATGTAAAAGATATGGAAGCAGATTTAATGGCAGCCAAAAAAGACAGAGTATTTATTACACATTCAGGGTGTGATAAAGAAATCGTTGACAATGTGAAAGAGTATCTTAAAAGTCTTAACAGGTTTGATGAGATTATTGAAACGCGTGCAGGTGGTGTTATTTCATCACACTGTGGACCGGGAACGCTTGGAGTTTTATTTATAGACGGAAAAAACTAATGTTTTTTGTGACATAAAATGTAAAAATATTTTACATGAATTTTACATAAATATGATAGTGGATTTTACATTCATTTAATAAAATGATTACAGTACGATTAAAAGAATGTACTACCGCAAATATCAGGAAAGGCGGAATGATTATGTTGAGAGTAGGAATGCTTACCAGCGGAGGGGATTGCCAGGCACTTAATGCGGCTATGAGAGGCGTTGCAAAGAGCCTTTTTAACCAGTGCAGTGAAGTTGAGATATATGGATTTACGGATGGTTATAAAGGTCTTATTTATGGTGAATACAGGTTGTTAAAAAATGATGATTTTTCAGGAATTTTAAACATTGGCGGAACAATCCTTGGAAGTTCAAGAATGCCTTTTAAATATATCGGTGTTCCGCTTGAGGATGGTTCTGATAAAATAGAGAGAATGATTGATACATATAAAAAATTGAATCTTGACTGTCTGGTTGTTCTTGGTGGCAATGGTTCACATAAGACTGCTAATCTTTTAAGAGAAAAAGGACTGAATGTTCTTACTCTTCCAAAGACAATTGATAATGATCTTGCTGAGACTGAGATAAGCTTTGGATTCCAGTCAGCTGTCGATATAGCAACAAATGCGATTGATTGTATACATACAACAGCAGCATCACACAGCAGAGTTTTTATTGTTGAACTTATGGGACACAAAACAGGCTGGCTTACACTTCATGCAGGTATAGCCGGCGGTGCAGATATAATTCTTATTCCTGAGATACCTTATTCAATTGAGGCAATATCACAGGCAATTGCAAAACGTACTGCAAGCGGTAAGAGATTTACGATTATTGCAGCCGCAGAAGGAGCAATATCTAAAGAAGAAGCTGCAATGAGCAAGAAAGAGTTAAAGTTGTTAAGAAAACAGGAAAATTATGCAAGTACAGCATACAGAATTGGTGCTGCTATTGAAGAAAAGACAGGTCAGGAAGTAAGAGTTACGGTTCCGGGTCATGTACAGAGGGGCGGACAGCCGGTTGCATATGACCGTGTTCTTGCAACAAGACTTGGTGTCAGGGCAGCAGAACTTATTTTAAATCATGAATATGGTTATATGGTAGGTGTAAAGGATAATAAAATAGTAAAAATATCACTTTGCGATGTCGCCGGAAAGACCAAAATGGTTGACCCCGGCAATGAGTTAATAACACAGGCAAGACAGCTGGGAATATGTCTTGGGGAATGATAAATATTGAGATAGGGAGTATTAAGATATGGGTGGTAATATAGCAAAAAATAAAAAAGAGGAGATTCCAAAGTACAGGGAGAAGACACCTTGCTATGAAAATCGTGAACTTTCATGGCTCAAATTTAATGAGCGTGTTCTCGATGAAGCGAGTGATAAGGATGTCCCGCTCTGTGAAAGATTATCATTTGCATCTATTTTCCAGAGTAACCTGGACGAATTTTTTATGGTGCGTGTAGGTTCATTACATGACCAGATGCTTTTTTCAGAGACAAAACGTGAGAGTAAGACAAATATGACAGCTGGGGAGCAGCTCAGTCATATTTTTAAGGCAGCAAGGGACCTGACAAGAAAAAAAGATCATACGTATCGTCATCTTATGAATGAATTAAAAGAGTATGGCGTTGAACTTTTAAATTTTAGTGACATTGAATATGATGATGCCGTTTATCTTGAAAATTATTTCAAAGAGCAGATTATGCCTATATTATCACCGCAGGTTGTCGGAAAAAAGCAGCCGTTCCCGTTTATTAAGAATAAGGAAATATATGCGGTGGCTCTTCTTGGTTCAAAAAGTAACGAAAAAGTGGGGCTTGTTCCATGCAGTAACGGAATTTTAAAAAGACTTATTTCAATTCCGTCTGAAAGAAATAAATATATGCTTGTAGAAGAGCTTATTCTTCATTTTATGCCGATAATATTTGAAAAATATCAGATTAAGAGCAAGTCTTTAATAAGAATAATAAGGAATGCAGATATTGATGTTGATGAAGCTGTTGATGATGAAGATACAGATTACCGTGATATGATGGAGAAGCTTATCCGCCAGAGAAAAAAGCTTTGTCCTGTAAAAATGGAATATTCGCGTGTACTTGATGAGAAAATCATACATAATCTGTGTAAAGAGCTTAATCTTAATCATGAGCAGATATATTATTCAGAATCTCCGCTTGAATTGTCATTTGTGTTTGGACTTCAGGATGCATTGAGAAATAATAAGAATCTTTTTTATGAGAGACATATTCAGAAAAATCCATCATGGTATGTATCAGGTAAGCCGGTTATTTCGCAGGTTGAAGAGGCAGACAGATTTATAAGTTATCCATATGAGTCAATGCAGCCATTTATAAGGATGTTACAGGAAGCCGGAGAAGACGAAAAAGTTGTTTCAATAAAGATGACACTTTATCGTGTTGCGAAAAATTCACAGATTGTAGAATCTCTTATAAGTGCAGCAGAAAACGGTAAGGAAGTTGTTGTTCTTGTTGAATTGAGAGCAAGATTTGATGAAGAAAATAATATTGAATGGTCAAGAAGACTTGAAGACGCAGGCTGCAGAATTATCTATGGACTGGATTATACAAAAGTACATTCTAAACTTTGTCTTATAACATACCGCGAAGAAGGACAGATAAAATATGTAACACAGATTGGAACAGGCAATTATAACGAAAAGACATCAAAGCTATATACGGATCTTTCGATTATTACAGCAAATAAACAGATAGGAATGGAAGCTGCATATGTATTTACAAGGCTCTGCATGGGAGAGTTTGTTGATGAGACTAATTATCTTTTAGTTGCACCAAAATGCATGAAGAGCAAAATCCTTAATTATATGGATAAAGAGATTGAAATTGCCAGAAACGGCGGTAAAGCATATGTGGGAGCAAAGATTAATTCATTGACAGATAAAGAGATTATTGATAAATTAATCGAGTGTTCAAAAGCAGGCGTAAGAGTTGAAATGATAGTAAGAGGTATATGTTGTCTTATTCCGGGGGTTAAAGGACATACAGAGAATATTTCAGTTATAAGTATAGTAGGAAGGTATCTGGAACATTCAAGAGTATATATATTCGGAACACCTGACAGGGATAATATTTACATTTCGTCAGCTGATTTTATGACAAGAAATATGGAGAGACGTGTTGAAATAGCGGCTCCTATCTATGATGACAGCATAAAAACCAGAATAAGAAATATGTTCCATATTATGGAATGTGACACGGTAAAAGCACGCCAGCTCTGTTCTGACGGCAATTATGTCCACAGAACTATTGCGGATATTAAAGATTTTACTGATGAAGAATGGGAACAGGCATCAGAAGGCTTACGCATTAATTCTCAGGAATATTTTGCGGCACGTTAAAATTAATTAAATAATAAAATAGACATTGTATGTCAAAGAAATGAGGATTTATGTTAATTGAAATTTTAAAGGCAGTTCTTTTCGGAATTGTTGAAGGTATAACAGAGTGGCTTCCTATAAGCAGCACAGGTCATATGATTCTTGTTGACCAGTTTGTTCACCTTAATGTTTCGGCTGATTTTTATAAAATGTTTGAAGTTGTAATTCAGCTTGGTGCTATTATGGCGGTTGTTGTTCTTTTCTGGAATAAGCTGTGGCCATTTCATATGAAAAATGAGAAACCGGCATGGAAAGATGGTGCACTTAGTATGTGGCTCAAAATTATTGTTGCAGTAATTCCGGCGGCAATAATAGGTGTGCTTTTTGATGACAAGATTGATGAACTTTTTTATCATCCCGTACCGGTTGCAATTGCACTTATAGTTGTAGGTGTTTTATTTATAGTTGTTGAAACAATAATGAAAGGCAAAAAGCCTTCAATAAGAAATATCGGACAGATTACTTACAAAGCCGCTGTGATAATTGGTTTATTTCAGGTTCTTGCAGCAGTATTTCCGGGAACATCTCGTTCAGGTGCAACAATCATTGGTGCATTACTTATCGGTGTTTCCAGGGCAACAGCAGCAGAATTTACTTTTTTCCTTGCTGTACCTGTAATGTTCGGTGCCAGTCTTCTTAAAGTAATTAAATATATTGCAGCAGGCGTTGCAATGACTGGAAGCGAGCTTGTTATTCTGGTTATCGGTACACTGGTTGCATTTATTGTTTCGGTATTTGTAATTAAGTTTCTTATGTCATATATCAAGAAGCATGATTTCAAAGTATTTGGCTGGTACAGAATTGTACTTGGCATACTTGTACTTTTAATACTCAGATAAATTTGGAACTTAATAGTTTTAACATATTTTATAAAGGAATGGCTTTGTATGACATTGGCAAATGAAAAACACGGAAGTCTTTATATTATGAGGCACGGAAAGACAGATTGGAATGAAAAACATAAAATACAGGGGCGGACAGATATACCATTGAATGATGAAGGACGTAAAATGGCAGCTGCGGCGGCAGAAGAATATAAAGATATACATTTTGATATATGTTTCTGCTCTCCTCTGATACGTGCAAAAGAGACGGCACAGATATTTCTTTCCGCCAGAAATATTCCGATTATCTATGATGACAGAATTATGGAAATGTGTTTTGGAACATATGAAGGAATAGAAAATTCATTTGAAATACCGGATTGTCCTATAAATGTATTATTTAAAGACCCGGTAAATTATATTCCGGTTGAAAATGGAGAAAGTTTTGAGCAATTGTTTGCAAGAACAGGCGAATTTCTGGAGCAGGCTGTAAGACCGCAGCTTGAAGATGGCAAAGATGTGCTTATAGTAGGCCATGGTGCCATGAATTCAAGCATAGTATGCCAGATTAAGAATGAACCGCTTGAAAATTTCTGGAAAGCCGGAATTAAGAATTGTAAGTTGATGAAGCTTATATAAAATATATAAGGCGACCGGTATATTAATTACAGGAGTAAAAATAACATGAAGATATATCTTGCGGGCGACTCGATAGTCCAGAATTACGAAAAAGAAGAATTTATTGCAGGCTGGGGACAGTTTCTGCCTTTTTTTATAAAAGATGGTGTTGAAGTTGTAAACGATGCAAAAGGTGGCAGAAGTTCAAGGCTTTTTATTAACGAGGGCAGATTTGACAATATTGAAAAAAATATCAGTGCAGGTGATTATTTGTTAATAGAGTTCTGTCACAATGATGATGCAAGTAAAGAATATAAGACAATGTTTAACAGGCTGACACCACTCGGAGAGCCTGACAGTGACGGACGATTTCCTATTATACCGGGTGAGGCCATGCCCAAGGATTATATACCGCCTGAATATATTGATGCATTAAGAAAAGATGTAAATGTTAAGGATAAGCAGGCTGTTTTAGATAGTGTATACAAAATTCTTGAAAGCTATCCGCATGATACATATTATCCATATTCAGCAGACGGTTCAAAGGGAACGTATCTTTGGTTTTTAAAACAATTTGTCGATATGGCAAGAGAAAAAGGTGCAGTTCCTGTATTTGTGACAGCTCCTGCAAGAACAGTATATGATGCAAATGGCAATATAAAAGACGGAGCAGGGCTTCATGGCGGCAATAATTTCGCGTATATAAGAGCAATGAAGCAGTTAGGAGAAGAGGCAAAAGTTCCGGTGATTGATTTATTTGCATATTCATGCGGACTTTATAAACAAATCGGAAAAGAAAAAATTCATTGGATAACTTCTATAAAAAAGGGTTGTAATAAAGGTATATGGCCTGACGATTTTAACAGTGAAATGCAGAAGAAAGAAACAGTATCAGAAGATACTCATTTTAATAAATATGGAGCAATGCTTATAACACAGGGGCTTGTAAAGCTTATAAAAGAATCAGACAGCAGTCAGCTTGACGGCTTAAAAGGCATGCTTAAAAATCCAGATGGGATTGATATAGAAAAATATGTGAAAAAGCCGCTTGTATTTGAGGAGTTTTAGTGATATTATTCGGGTTAGAATATACTAACCGGATATATGATACCATGTCCGTAGAAATGAGGAAAATATGGGTACTATTATTATAATAGCAGTTTTAATTGTTATTGTTGCTGCAGCAGTGATTTCGTCAAAGAAACATTTCAAGGGTGAAGGTGGATGCTGTGGCGGCGGTTCGGACAGTGTACCATCACAGGATAAGAAGCTTACTGAGCCAAAGATAGGCGAAAAGCATGTTTATATTGAGGGAATGCATTGCAACAATTGTAAGAACAGTATAGAGAACGCGATAAATAAATATGATGGTGTTGCATGTCATGTCTTCCTTAAAAAGAAAATGGCAGTTGTTGAGTACAGCACTGAAATTTCAGATGACAAAATCAGAAATGCAATAGAATTTCTTGATTTTAAAGTTACAAAGATAGAAACAGTAAATGATTAATACTAACAAATGAAAATGTTCCCCTTTTTTATATCGGTTATATATGATACAATTATTTTTAGGTTTTAATATGAAATATGAGGAGACCGTATATGATGGTATGTAGAAATTGTGGGGCTGAAATTGATGATAAAGCCACATCATGTCCATATTGTAATGCTATGCAGTATGATGCTTCAGAAGCTGAATATATGAATAATCTTTATAAGATGAATTCGCAGATGGATAATCTGGATGATGAGGCTAATAAATATGTTTTTTCAAGTGTATTAAAGAGTGCCGCAATCATAATTATATGTATTGCGGCAGCTGTTTTAATTGGAATTTTTTGGGGATTTATGAGGTACCGGGCTGATAATAATTCTTCGGCAGAGCGAAAAAAGATTCACCAGTCAATTGAGTGGTATGACAATAATGCTTCTAAGCTGGATGAAGCTTATGCAAAAGCTGATTACAATACTGTAAGTGAATTGGTAGATGGTTATAAGGGGAACAGCAGTGTTATCCGGAAATGGAATCATTATTCGTTTATAACATTGTATGGCAGTTACTACAGGCGTGTGAATGATATATATAATAAAAATGATATGCTGAGCGAATATGAATTCGATTCTGGTTTCAGAAGGTCGCTGGATTTGGTTTATTTTTCAAAAAATATTAAATCAGACTATATGGGCAGATATTATCTTGCATGCAGTGACGATGAAAAAAAGATTGTAGACGGATGGGTCGAATCGGCATATGATTTTCTGGAAAATAAAGCAGGAATTACACAGGAAGAAATAGACTCCTTTATGATATCACTTTACCCTGATGGTTATTATGATTACAAAGCAGGAAAAGATTACGAAGATAAATATTATAAAAATTATCAGGAGCGTTAAGGTATATGAAATGTAGTAAATGTGGGGCACCGATACAATTAAACCAGAAATATTGTCCAAATTGTGGTTCGCTTAATGAGGAAAATGCCAAACATGTCTCAGACATGGAAAATTATGACAGTAAGTTTAATAAAACAAGAAAACAGGTAGTAAGCAATAGCAAGTGGTTTGTAAAATATATGGCACCGATTACTGCCATGGTTATAGCTATAATAGCGATAGCGGCCGCTATAGTCTGGAATCAGGCACTTGGCGGATATGACCTGGCTCATGCCATTAACAGAAAAGAAAATAAAAAAAATAACAAAATAATACAGTTACAGCTTAATAAGATGCTCGATGATGAAAATTATACGGGACTTTATCTTTTAGACAGAGATGCCGAGCGTACTCTTGACAGCAATGAGAGATATGGCTGGTCAGATTTTTATAATATGGCATATTATTACAGGGATTTGAGAGTAAGCATCTGTTCGTTGTATGACCCGGGACAGGAAAATTCGTATTATACAGAGACTGCACTGTCAAATGCGTCAAGGGCAATAAGAAATGCAGAAGACATAATAAATAACACCAGCAGATACAGAAACAGGGCTGAAGAGTCAGTTCCATATATTGATGACATAACAGATAAGATATATATGTTTTTAAAAGCATACTGTAATTTTACGGATGATGATATAACAGGTTTGCCAGAAAAATCACAGACAGATATTATAACGCTTCTTTCAAGGAGGATGTTTGATGATGAACAAAAAAATTAAAAAAAGCAAAAGACCGCTTCAAGTAAAATTAATGATTGCCGTTACGGTTATAGCAGTTCTTGTCATTATTCCACTCACATCAAATATCATGGAGGATGTGTTCAGAATTACCGGACGGCAGAAAGGTTATAGCGAAGAAACACTTTTCCAGTGCTTTATAGATAATGAATACGGAATGTTGACTGACAAGATAGAGTACAACAAGGGTGTGGGAAGAAAGATAACTAAAGAAGAAGAAAATTATTATGCATTTTCGGATTGTTATAATGCTGCAGTTGACTATAAAATGTATATAAAAAATAATGAAATGACAAAGGCAGAAGAAATGCTTGATAAATTCAGGAAAAATGAGGAAAAAATAACAGGAAGAATTTTTATTGATGCACTTGTTTCAATAAAAGAAGTGTATGGAATTAATTAAAGGAGAAGATAATGGAAAACAGAGTTATTAATGCGGCAATTTTGGGAGCAGGAACAGTCGGAGGCGGTGTATACAAACTCGCACAGGCAATGGAGGAAGACATTTTTCACAAGACAGGTGCCAGACTTGTCATTAAAAAGATGCTTGTAAGAAATGTAAATAAAGAGCGTAAGGGTATACCGTCAGAGATTCTTACGGATGACTGGAATTCAATAATAAATGATCCTGAAATAGATATTATAGTTGAACTTATGGGTGGAATTACACCGGCAAAAAAATATGTTATCGAAGCATTAAATGCCGGAAAGCAGGTAGTTACAGCTAATAAGGATTTACTTGCTGAATATGGGGAAGAGGTTATGTCTGCGGCTGAAAAGTCAGGTAATGACCTTCAGTTTGAAGCGGCTGTAGCAGGTGCAATTCCGATTATTCGCCCATTAAAACAGAGTATGGCGGGCAATCATATAACTGAAGTTATGGGAATTGTCAACGGAACGACTAATTATATTCTTACGAAGATGACAGAAAAAGGAATGGATTATGCAGATGCACTTGCAGAAGCCACAGAACTTGGCTATGCAGAGGCAGACCCAACGGCTGATGTAGAAGGTTATGATGCCGGAAGAAAGATTGCAATTATGGCATCAATAGCATTTAATTCAAGAGTGACATTTTCACAGGTGTATACAGAGGGAATCACAAAAATTTCCGCTGATGATATAAGATATGCAAAAGAATTCGGATATGTAATCAAACTTCTGGGTGTTGCAAGAAATGTAGACGGTCAGATAGAGGTGAAAGTTCATCCTATGCTTATAGATGAAAATCATCCTCTTGCAACAGTTAAAGATGCATTTAATGCCGTATTTGTACATGGTGATGCGATGGACGATGCTATGTTTATGGGACGCGGAGCCGGTGAGATGCCAACAGCAAGTGCCGTTATGGGTGACATAATCGATGTTATGAGAGATATTGTATGTGATTGTTGCGGAAGAATCGGATGCAGCTGTTATAAAAAGTTATACGTTAAGAAAATTGAGGAGACAAAGAGCAAGTTCTTTTTAAGAATTAAAGCTAAGGACAAAACGGGTGTTCTTGCCAACATTGCGAGCGTACTTGGCAATAATGATGTAAGTATAGCACAGGTTGTGCAGAAGAGAAGAAACAGCGGTGTTGCAGAACTTGTAATTATAACCGATGAAGTTGAAGAAAAGAATTTTAATGATGCAATGGCAATATTTGAAGGAATGTCTGTCATATCAGAAATTGCAGGTGTAATCAGGGTTCATTAATTTATATAGATTCCTGTCGTTTTTTCATAATTTACGTGTATTTTACAAAAACATGATAGCAGATTTTACATTCCGTTGTTAGTATATGCACAGTCATATATAATGGAATGGAGATTTATTATGAGAAACAGATTTGACAGGGAACTTGTAAGACTTAATAATGAGCTTATTGAGATGGGCAGCATGATTGAAAAGTCAATTGAGACAGCAGTCAAAGCAATGGTAAATCAGGATGTTGAACTTGCAAACCGGGTTATTGAGTCTGATGATGAAATTGACCAGCAGGAAAGACAGATTGAGGATTTGTGTCTGAAACTCCTTTTACAGCAGCAGCCGGTTGCAAAAGATTTACGGCTTATATCGTCTGCATTAAAGATGGTTACTGATATGGAGAGAATAGGTGACCATGCGACAGATATTTCTGAGATAACAATTGCACTTGCAGATAAATCATATATTAAAAAGCTTGAACACATACAGCAGATGGCAAAAGAGACAATGATTATGCTTGTAAAGAGCATTGAAGCATTTGTAAATAAAGATATCGAAGAGGCAGACTCTGTAATTGAAAGAGATGATGTTGTGGATGACCTGTTTTCAAAAGTAAAAACAGAGCTTGTACAGATGATTCATGAAAATGTCGATGTTGGGGAGCAGGCAACAGATTTGCTGATGGTTGCAAAATATCTTGAAAGGATAGGAGACCATGCAACCAATATTTCTGAATGGGTAATATTTTCAATAACCGGAACTCATCCCAGAGAAAAAGGAAAGTAAAATCCATATGAAATTTTACATAGATTTTACATAAATTTGATATGGATTTCAGATGGCTGAATTATACTCCAAAATGTAAAAAATAAGTAAAGCATTTAAGGTGATTTTCACCTGTATGGAGGAAACATATGAGTATTTTTAATGCAATAGCATTGATTGGCGGTCTGGCACTTTTCCTGTATGGAATGAATCTGCTTGGTGATGGACTTTCTAAAACATCGGGAGGAAAGCTCGAGTCAATTCTTGAAAAGCTTACTTCAAATCCGATTAAGGGTGTACTTCTCGGAGCCGGAGTTACTGCCGTTATCCAGTCATCATCTGCAACAACAGTTATGGTTGTTGGTTTTGTTAATTCCGGAATAATGAAGCTGCATCAGGCAGTCGGAATTATTATGGGTGCCAATATTGGTACAACAGCTACATCATGGCTGTTAAGTCTTACAGGAATACAAGGGGACAGTTTTTTTATAAACATGTTGAAACCAATGTCATTTTCTCCGATTCTTGCAATTATCGGTGTTATTATGATTATGTTCTGTAAAAAAGAAAAAAAGCATGACATCGGAAAAATACTTGTAGGTTTTGCAATTCTTATGTATGGAATGGAAGCAATGAGTTCGGCTGTAAAACCGCTCGCAGATGTGCCGGAATTTACACATATACTTACCATGTTTTCAAATCCGGTGCTTGGTATGCTTGCGGGACTTGTACTTACAGCAATAATCCAGAGCTCATCGGCTTCTGTCGGTATTCTTCAGGCATTGTGTGCAACAGGAAGCGTTACATTTGCAACAGCACTTCCTATTATTATGGGTCAGAATATCGGTACATGTGTCACAGCGATGATTTCAGCTATCGGAGCTAAGAAAAATGCAAAGAGGGCAGCACTTGTTCATCTTTATTTCAATATAATTGGTACACTTGTTTTTATGTGTCTGTTTTATCTTATTAATGCATTTATACATTTTGAATTTTTGTCACAGGGAGCTACACCTGTAGGAATTGCAACGATTCACAGTGTATTTAATATATTTGCAACAATAATTCTTTTACCGTTTGGCAAGGGACTTGAGAAACTTGCATGTCTTTCGGTCAGGGATGATAAGGAAAGAGAAGAAACAATTGATGCCAACAGGGATTTTGACCTTCTTGATGAGCGTTTTCTTGATAAGACAAGCCTTGCGATGGAACATTGCAGAATGGTAACTAATAATATGGCGGATTTGTCAAGAGAAGCATTGTTTAAATCACTAGATTTGTTTTCAGATTTTAGTGAAGAAAAAGCCGGTGATGTCTGTGATATAGAAGAACGTGTTGATAAATATGAAGATGTACTTGGGACATATCTTATGAAATTAAGCAGCCGTGATTTGACAGAGCAGGATTCAGAGACGCTTAACATGCTTCTGCATTGCATAGGAAATTTTGAGAGAATATCAGATCATGCATGCAATCTTGTAAATGCAGCAAGGGAAATGTTTGATAAAAACATGCATTTTTCAGAAAAAGCGGCACTTGAACTAAGAATTTTTACAGAGGCAGTAAGAGATATTGTAAATATGGCTTTTGATGCTTTTAAGGCAGAAGATATCAATGAAGCGACAAAAGTTGAGCCACTTGAAGAAGTTATAGATGATTTGAACATGGAATTAAAAGCACGTCACATACGAAGGCTCAGAGAAGGCAAATGTACAATTGAACTTGGTTTTGTACATTCGGACATAATTACTAATTATGAAAGAATAGCAGACCATTGCTCTAATATCGGCGTCTGCATAATTGAGATAAGGCAGGAAGGTTTTGAGACACATGAGTATCTTGGAATCATGAAACGTGAAGATAATGAGCAATTCAGAAAACAGTATGCTTTATATAAGGAAAAATATAAGTTACCTGAGACAAGAAAATTTACTGAAAATGATATGCAGCCTGCAGCAGTCAAAGCTTGATGATTAATTGGCAGGTATGCGGAATGGAGGAGTTATGGCACTCATATATGTAGTCGAAGATGATAAGAATATTAGCGAAATAGAAAGCTTTGCATTGAAGAATGCAGGGCACCAGATTGTAGAGTGTGCAAGTGGAAAGGAATTTCATAAGCAAGTGATTGAGCGTATACCTGACCTTATTCTTCTTGATATTATGCTCCCTGATGAGGATGGGCTTCAGATTCTTACAAAAATGCGTGCCACACCGGAGACAAGAAGAGTTCCAGTAATACTTGTCACAGCCAAAACTACAGAGATAGATAAAGTAAAAGGGCTTGATATGGGAGCTGATGATTATCTTACAAAACCATTTGGTGTAATGGAGCTTATATCAAGAGTCAAGGCACTTCTCCGTCGTGTGGGTGGAATGGAAGAAGAAAAGTTTATAAGAATAGGCCTGCTTTTTATAGATGATGAAAAGCATGTTGCATATGTGGATGATAAGCCGGTAGAGCTTACCTTTAAGGAGTATGAACTTCTTAGGTATCTTGCAATAAATCAGGGAATTGTTCTTTCAAGAGATAATCTTATGGAAAAAGTTTGGAGTTTAGATTATGAGGGTGAGTCGCGTACTTTGGATGTCCATATTAAGACACTCAGACAAAAGCTGGGCGTTGTAGGGTGTTATATTAAAACAGTAAGAAATGTAGGATATTACCTTGATGTAGATGACAGAGGCTGATTATGGGTTTAAAAAAAAGAATTAATATTCAATATATGCTTCTTACACTGCTCGCAATAATTGCAACTGTAGCAATATCAAGTGTTGTGTTTTATGAACTTATAAAAAAGGAAGTCGTCGGAGATTTAAAGACATATACTGATTTGATGGTTGATTCTGATGCATGGAAGATAGTGACTGACCCCGATAACAACAGTATGGAATCGGCATTACAAAATAATAATTCACATCTTCGTATAACGTTTGTGGATGCATCAGGAAAAGCTTTATATGATACAAATGCAGATGTCGGTTATATGGAAAATCACAGGGAGCGTCCAGAGATTGCGAAAGCATTTGAAGATGGCAGTGGTGAGGCAATAAGAAAATCAGAGACAATGGGGAAAAGTGCTTTTTATTATGCGGTAAGGCTTGATAATGGCTGTGTTTTGCGTGTTTCAAAGGAAGTGAGCAGTCTTACGAGTGTTATAGCAAAGGCGGTTCCTGTTATGCTTGTTCTCTGTGTGAACTTGTTTATTTTGTGTGTGATTTTATCAAATTTCCTTACTAAGAGCATAGTAGGACCGATAGAGAGACTTGCGGGAAATCTTGATGCCTCGGATTCTATAAAAGTTTATAAGGAGCTTGTTCCTTTTGTGACTACAATCAGAAAACAACATGAAGACATTATGCGGAATGCCAATATGAGACAGGAATTTACTGCAAATGTATCACATGAGTTAAAGACTCCGCTGACTTCAATTTCGGGATATTCTGAGCTTATAGAGAGTGGTATGGCAAGCGATGGTGATGTTGTCCGTTTTGCAGCAGAAATACATAAAAGCTCTAACAGGCTTCTCACACTTATCAATGATATAATAAGATTATCAGAACTTGATGTTACGGTAAGAGAGGATATATTTGAGAATGTTAATCTGTATGAAATTGCAGAAAGCTGTGTAGATATGCTTCAGATGAGTGCGGATAAACATAATGTGACTCTTTCAATTAAAGGAAGCAACCGGACAGTTAAGGCAAACAGACAGATGATGGACGAACTTATATATAATCTTTGCGATAATGCTATAAGATATAATAATCCAGGCGGAAAAGTTGAAGTTACGGTTGATGAAGATAATGGTAAAACATTTGTTGAAGTTAAGGATAACGGAATAGGAATTCCAAAAGAACATCAGGAACGCATATTTGAACGTTTCTACAGAGTTGATAAGAGCCGTTCAAAATCAACAGGCGGAACAGGTCTTGGCCTTGCTATTGTAAAGCATATTGTTGCAAAACATCCTAATGCTGAACTGAAACTTGAAAGCGAAGTCGGTAAGGGTACAACTATAAGAGTTGTATTTAATTAATAATTGTATAAATATGTATAAAATTATCCAAAATTGTATTAAATGCGAAAAACCCCTTGAATTAAGCGGATTTATGGTGTAGTATGTCAGATATAGCGAGTATATAAAATATACTAACTGTAAAATAATTATATGCTAATGCAGATTATTGCTATATATGCAGGTTTCTGCTGAGGGGAAAAGAGGTTTTATTTTGAAAAATTGGCTGGCACAGGCAGTAAGTAAGCTGGCACTTACAGGAAAGAAATTTACGGGATTTTGTAAAATTATGGCGGTCACACATGCGAAGGCATGTATAATAGCGGGCTGCGTCGTTACTGTTGGAACTACAGGAACAGTTGCAACGGCGGTTTACGTTAATCACGCAAATAATAACAGACAGATTGTTGTTGCAGAGACAGTTCCTACAGAGACTGAACCTGCTACATTAAAGGCGGTTGTTACAGAAACAACAACTGAGCACACTGAGGAAGTAACAGAAGAGCAAACAGAAGAGCATACAGAAGAGGAAGTTGCACCTCAGGATATGAACGAAGAACAGATTACAGATATGATTGAATCAGGCGATATTGAGATTATTCCAATTGAAGAATTGGAAATAGTTGATGATAATTCGACTGAACCAGAGCGTAATGAAGACGAAGTTATAGAAGACCCGCCTGCTCCAGAAGCACCAAAGTCTGATCAGATATATGAAGTCGGACAGCTTGTTCATGGTATAGATGTATCAAGATGGCAGGGTGATATCGATTGGACAAGGGTTGCCAATTCAGGAATTACATTTGCCATGATAAAGTGCGGCGGCGGTGACGACGGACTTTATGAAGATAGAAAATTCCAGCAGAATATCCAGGGTGCTCTGGCTAATGGAATTCAGGTCGGCATATATTTTTATTCAGGAGCAAGAGACGTTGAGACTGCATACAGGGAGGCAAGTTTCTGTGTAAATCTTATAAGAGGATATCAGATTACATATCCGGTTGCATTTGACTGGGAATTAGCATATGGCGATGGCAGCTATGATACTATTACAAAAGTATGTGAGACATTCTGTGATGTAATAGCAGCTTCAGGTTATAAACCAATGGTATATTCTAATAAATACCGCTGGTATGATGGATTTAACGGTGCACAGATTTCTAATAAGTATAAAGTATGGATGGCTGCATACCTTGGCGATTATTACTATACATCAAGACGCTGGCAGTATGGTGATGTGCTTCCGAACTTTGACTATCACTTTGATATGTGGCAGTACGGCGTAACTAATACTGTAGACGGCATTGATGGTTATGTAGATATGAATATCGCATTTTTCGGATATGCAAATTATCAGGTAAACGGGCTTCAGAAACCTAAGATAGAAGTTCCGTCAGATAATGTGACTGTTACAGAATCGGAAGGTGCTTTTGACATATGGAACGGTGTTAAGGCAACGAACTCTATAGGTTACGATGAAGATTTGGATTATGTAATAAAAAATGCCAATGGTGATGAAGTTACTATTGAAGACGCTAATGTGACACCTGGCGTGTATACAATAGAGTATAGTTTCATTGATCCGAAAGAAGGTTATACAAGCAGGAAGGTTACTCTTACTGTATTAAAGAAAGAGGAAGAGACTGAAAAGCCGACAGAGGGCGAGACCGGAACAGGTGAGAATCCCACAACAAAAGCATCGGAGGAATCATCATCCGGGACGACGGCAGGAGCTGAAAACAAAAATTAATATCATTCGTGTTGAAAAAATGTCATTTCGTGCAAATGGCATTTTTTTTATGCTGTTTAATGTATAATACTGTTAAGATATATTATCTTCTCGTGATACTTTTATTGTACGTTTGATATTAATAATATTTATATACAAAGGAGGGACTTGTATGAGATTAATTAAAAAAATCAAAAAAGGAACGGCAGTTATACTGTCAACTGCATTAATGGCGGGACTTGTTCCGTTTATGCCACATAGTGTGAGCAAGGTGCAGGCGGCAGCAGGAAGCAAGAAACCGAGCGTAACGGCGTATGCGACAAAGGAACAGTTGATGGATAAGACATTTACACCGAATTATAAAGGAATATCGGATAATGTCGGTAAGCTGGCATTTGGTAATAATGAAGACGGAAATATACAGGAATGGTATATTCTTGGAAAGGATTGGGGTGTAAATAATGTAAAGGATAATACAATTATTTTTGCAGCCGATTCCATAAAAAAAGAACAGATATTTGAGGACATATCTTCAGGTTCGAAAACAAAAACATATAAGGAGGAGTACGGAAATTATGGAAATAATGCTCCGCAAGAAGTATATGCAAGTCACTATGGTGCAAGTGAGTTAAGGAAAGTTCTTCAGGATATGGTAAGAGATGACAATGATACATACTTTTCCGATGCAGAGAAGGCTATAATGAATGAGGTGGAAGTAACAACAGAGGATTCAGACTATAAAAGGTATACTACATCGGATAAGTTATATGCTCCGGGTTGTGATTTTTATAGGTATCTTAGTAATGACGAACTGCTGATAGCAGTAAGCACTAATGCAAAAAAAATAGCAAGCAGCGTATACTGGGCTGTCGGAGAACCTTTTTGGACACGTACACCCCGATATGGTGGTTCAATTAGCGAACTTGCTGCGAATCCCTATGAAATACAGAATTCGTATCGAATAGAAGGTCATGATGTGAACGAAAAATTAGCAGTACGTCCGCTTGCGAATCTGAATCTGGCAACAGTTCTTTTTGCGTCTTCAGCCACGCCAGCTACTTCTGATTCTGCAGTGTATGGCACAATCGCAGAGGGTACAGCGATGAGACTGCGGATTAACGGAAAGAATAAGGATATAGGGTCTGTGTACTATAACTTTGAGAACGGATATATTAGGGCAACAAAGGGAAGCATTTCTGATACGGTGTCACTTGTGATACAAGGAAACGATGGAACGAATGACTGGTATTACAGTAAAAAAATAGATAAAACGGATACGGTTAAAGTTTCAGATATTCAGAGAGCATTAAATATTTCTGATGATATTGATTGGAGAAATTGTCAGATATGGCTTGAGACAACAGATGAGGACAGAATGACTTATGCTGTACCGGCAGAAATCAGTACGGTTTTTGCAACAAAAGACCAATTGATGGATTCGGTTTTACATTATGATGGAACACCTGATTGTATCGGAAAGCTGGAATTAGGTAAAAATGAAGACGGTGCATATTCTTGGTACATATTGGGAAAAGATAACAATATAGATGGTGATAATACAGTTATTTTTACCGTGAGTCCTTTGGCAACGGGAATCAAGTTTAATCCTGATAATAATGATGTAACATTTCAAGAAGGTATGGGAACATATACATACTATGATTATGTTCCTACGACAGTAAGTTCTGATCATTACGGTGCATGTGAACTCAGACAAAATTTGTTGAGTATAGCTGACAGCAGCAGATTTACCGCGACAGAAAAATCCCTGATGCAGGCTACAACTCTTAATATGTGGGATACATTGAATTCCGATTCATATACTGTTTCCGATAAATTATATGTACCTGGGGGCGGTTATGGTGATTTAGATATAAAGATAGGAACTTTTGACAAAATAATATTGCCAATGAGGACATTTTGGAATAACAGTCAAGACAGTGCATTTTGGCTGCGTACGGCAGATACAGATCATGCACTTATAGCTGTTTGCGGTGATAAAGTCGGCTCAAGGTACTTTGAAAGTGCCGAGAATGTTTGTGCAGTACGTGCGGCTTCCAATCTGAATCTTTCATCGGTTCTTTTTGCATCATCAGCAACAGCATTTTACTCTCAGACCGATGAGGCAAAGGGGACTGTTTACGATGGAACAGCTATGACATTGCGACTTGACGGAGGTAATAAAGATATTGGTTTTGCAGCTTATGATGCCGGAGAAGGAAAGATTATTGCTAAAAAAGGAAAATGCTCAGGTCGTGTGGTTCTTATGGTTCAGGGAAATGACGGAGGAAGTAACTGGTTTTATTGCAGCCCAGAGTTGGATTCAGCAGAGTATGTATGTACATCTTCATATATTAAAGAGGCATTGAATTTATCTGAAGATATTGACCTGTCAAAATGCCACATCTGGCTGGAAACAAAAGAAGATGATATGGCATATGCGGTAAATGCGATAAGTGGCAAGGTTATAGACAGGATTGATGCGACAATCAATGCTCCAAAAGGAGAAGAAAAGTTTGATACAGATATAAAATGTAATACAGAGGGAATTGCAGATGCAGCAATCACATGGACGGATATACAGGGAAACGCTGTAAGTTCAACGGTGGATTACTACCCGGCTAAGTATAAGGCACATTTAACATTTTCACCTGCCGAGGGTTATGTATTGGCACCATATACGAAGATTTTTATAAACGGAAGAGAATTTGTGGATGAAAAGGTTGTTGATAAAAATGGAATTATTAGTGTAACAGGAGGCTTTGAATCAGGTAAACGTAAGATTACAACCATAAAAAAACCTGTAGTTCCTGCTGATAATACATTTACGCAATATTATACAGATGACAGTATTTTAGATAATAATGATGAACTTGGAAACACGGCAGGTCTTTCATTTGACGGAAGCATGGAACCTGTTACGGGTGAAATTGATGTTACATGGACTTTAGAGGGAGCTTATAATGATAGTCCTTCGGCAGAAAATACTTTCAGATGGAGCTTTGATGTTAGCAAATTAGAAGATTATGAAATAGCTGTAGGATGTGAGACAACAGGTATAGCGGTAATTAAAAATAAAGCGGCTACACCTGTCAGTATTACGGGAACAGATACAGGACTTGAGTATGATGAGTCGGATATTGATGTGTCACAATACTTTACAATCGACAGTAATGCAGGTACAGCGGTCTATTCTCTGGTTTCAAAAGAGACTGACGGTTCGGTTACCGGTGAGGGTACACTTGACGGAAGTATTTTAAATATTAAAAATACAGGAATTTTTAAAGTAAAAGTTATAACGGCGGCAAACGGAAATTATGCGGCTGGTGAAGCTGTAATTACGCTTACTGTGGAAAACGGCACGATATTGTATAACGCTGCGGATTACAGCGGCACATATGACGGCAAGCAGCATAGTATAAGCGTTGATGTTACGAGTCCGTCTTCGACAAATGTAACTTACAGTACGGACGGAAAAACTTACAGTACAAATAATCCTGTATTTACCGATGTGGGTGAATATACCGTCTGCTATAAGATTGAAAAGTCAAACTATGATACGGTTACAGGTGAAAAGAAAGTAGTTATTGCGAAAAAAGATCTTGAAGTTAAAGCTGATGACCAGAAGATAGTATGGGGAAATGATATTGATAACACAAAATATAATGTAAGCGGTTTGACAGAAGGCGATGGTATTTCGGAGATTACACTTAAAGCAGGTACAACGGCACTTACAGATAACGGAACAATCAGCGTAAGCAGTATAGCAATTACAAACGGTTCAAAGGATGTGACATCAAATTATGACATTGCTTTGTCTGACGGAAAGCTTGTTATTGAACATAATACATCTCTTGCTCCGACAAGGCTTGATGCCCACAAGAAAAAAACTGCTTATGAAGCAGGAGAAATTTTGAATGTTGATGATATTACGGTAACTGCATATTATGAAGACGGTTATAGTGAGCAGATTACAGGATATACAACAAATGCAGACGAATTGGATATGAATACGGTAGGTGAAAAGATTCTTGCGGTATCATATACAAAAAACGGTGATACAAAGACATGTAGATTTAAAATTATCGTTACTCATACACATGGATTCGATAATGCAGTATGGCACAGTGATAGCATAAATCACTGGAAAGAATGTACAAAATCTTATTGTGACAAGAGTGACGGTTATAAAATCCAGGAGATATCCCATACATGTGAATATACTTATACATGGTCGGATGATTATAAGACATGTACTGCAGTAAGAAAATGCAGTATATGTGAGTATACTGATTCAGAGACAGCCGCTTCTGATATTGTGGTAGTACAAAACAGAGATTGTACAAATCCTGAAATTATAGAATATGTTGCTAGATTTAAGAATTCTTTATATAACGATTTTGAGACACAAATAAAAGGAAATTTTGAGACAGCACCAGCAACAGGACACAATATGTCAGAATGGACATCAAACAGAGACAATACACACAGCAGGATTTGTACGAATTCAGGCTGCACGTATAAGGAAACAGAAAAATGTTCCGGTGGAACAGCTACATATTTCAAAAAGGCAATATGTGATGACTGTAAAGCGGAACACGGAGATTTTAAGGCAGATACGATTAAGCCGACAGGTGAGATTAATTTAAGTGATAATACATGGAATACACTTCTTAACAAAATAACTTTCGGACGTTTTTTCAGTGCGACACAGAAAGTAACAATTGCAGGAACAGATGACAGTTATAGCAGTGATGGTTTTAATTTATCTGAAGATGCTGTTAAGATTTCATATCTGCTTGCAAGCGGAGACGAAGCAAAGGCTTATACAACAGATGAACTTGATAAGAGATTCACAGCGGGAGAATTTAAGAATTACAAAGCATCATTTAATGTTAATCCCGATAACAAGTATGTTGTTTTTGCAAGAATTGAAGACCACGCAGGAAATGCAACATATATTTCATCAGATGGTGTGGTAATTGATTCAACTACACCTGTTATAGATGGTGTTGCAGAAGGTGAAATCTACTGTGAAAAGGTAGAATTTACTGTATCAGATTATAATTTTGACAAGGTGACTGATATAATCGGTGATGATGTGCAAACGCTGACATCAATTAATGGCAGATATATTTTATCAGATGGAATGCATAAGGTAATCGCTTATGATAAAGCAGGTAACAGCACAGAGGTTAATTTTGTTGTAAACGCAAATCATACCGTAAGTGAATGGATGACAGATAAAGAGGCAACAATTGAAGAGACAGGAAGCAGACACAAAGAATGTAAGGTTTGCGGAACAATTCTTGAAAAAGCTGATATTGAAAAACTTGTGCCGTTGGAATATAAGATTATTGCCGGTGCAGACAGTTCATGGTCACAGAATACTGATATGAATCTTGTGATAAAAGGAAATGGTGATTTTGCCAAGTTCATAAGAATTAAAGTGGATGGTGTGAGCGTTGATGCCACGAATTATACAGTTGCAGAGGGCTCAACAATAATCACATTAAAGCCGGATTATATTAAGACATTGTCTGTAGGAAGCCATGTATTTGAAATTATATGGAAAGATGGTATAGCATCTACAAGTTTTACAATTGTCAATAATGAAGTTGCAGATACAAATAATAATCAGGGTACAGATATTACACAGACGGGAGATACAGCAAAGCCGGTTCTTTGGTCAATGCTTTTCATGGTATCGTTTGCTGGATTTGCAGTAATGTCTGGAAGAAGAAAAAAGAAGAACTGTAAATAATAATAATAAGTAATTGTAAATCAAGGCTCCGCTGGCACTTATGTGTTGGCGGAGCCTGTTTATTAACCTTGTAATCCGGCAGTCTGACGAATCATATCCTCTACGACAATATCATAAATTTCACCGACAGTGTTGCAATATTCAAGGATTTTCCATGGTTCATTTGTATGAAAATGAATCTTTACTAAATCTTCATCTCCGGCAGCGATAAGGCTGTTGCCTTCAAAATGTTCTGTTATGTAATCGGAAATTTCATCTTCATCCAAATCTTTGTCTCTTTTGTCAATTAAAAGCTGGGTGTCATAACGATATGCGAACTGATCGTCCTCCGCATCTATACTGTGAATTTCTGACATAAAAAATCCGCCTTTCTTTGTATATGTATTCTTAATCTACGCTATTATGACATAAATTTTGCATATATTCAAGAAATTTAATTCTCAGTATCATTAAGGGCAGAATTATATTCTTCTTCCGAATAACATTCCAGTATCTTATCCTTTGGGACATTAAGTTTAATCATGTTTTTTATTGCTTCAGTATTTGCCATTTGTGTTCCTTGTTCAACGCCTTGTATAATACCTCGCTCAATTCCACATTCGACTCCATCATTAAAACCATCGTCATAACTGATATTTTTCTCATTTTTTATATGCTGTTCTTCGTTATATTCTGTCAGAATCATGTCACGCACCTCCGCTGTATGCACTGATAATACTTCTTTTAAAATATTATGGCTTATGGCATGGTTAATTGCAAGTGTAACGGCTGTGTTAATATCATTTTCCTGTGATATATAGTTACGGATTAGCCCGATAAATACTGCATAATCGTGAAGCAGCCTGCATTTTTCCATCAATTCAGCATTATTACCAATATTTATGTTAATCATATGAGCGGTGATTTCCATTGCCGGTTGGAATTTTGACGAATTACAGTTGCTGGATGTATCGCTGGCAGTGACTTGATTTGAATTATAATTATCCGATTTTTTCACAAACGCATCCGACAGCCTCAGCGTACACCTTTCCGGCATCTCCTGACGACCGTTGTAAAATATTATATAGCGTGGTATTGGAATCTGTGCCCGTTTTGATGAGTAGATGTCGATATTATTTTCAGCCACATACTTTTTATAAAGAGTTGAAAAATAAAACAATCCACGGAGCGGCATGTTTGGGTTAAATGTACTCTGATGCTCAAAAAGTGACATCTCACTTCCAAGAATAAAAGATATGTCATTCTTATAAGACATATAGACAATATCTTCAAGAGTAGTAACGGTTAAATCAGATACATCCGTATAGTCAGTATCGTTCAACGCATTATACAAAGATAGTAAATCCTTAGGATTTTTAAAGATAAACCGAAACAGGGCATCCTTATGGTTCCGGTTTAGTAATGGTTCATTGGTCAATAGGCAGTCCTCCTTATAATGATCATTGTATTTCTAATTTCTATCATCTTTTATTGCAGCATTATACTCCGCTTCTGAATAGCACTCTAGAATCTTATCCTTTGGGACATTAAGCTTAATCATGTTTTTTATTGCTTTGGTATTTGCTATTTGTGTTCCTTGGCTAATACCTCGCTCGACTCCATCATTAAACCCATCATCATAACTGATATTTTTCTCATTTTTTATATGCTGTTCTTCGTTATATTCTGTCAGAATCATGTCACGCACCTCCGCTATATGCACTGATAATACTTCTTTTAGAATATTATGGCTTATGGCATGGTTAATTGCAAGTGTAACAGCTGTGTTAATATCATTTTCCTGAGATATATAGTCACGGATTAGCCCGATAAATACTGCATAATCGTGGAGCAGCCTGCATTTTTTCATCAATTCAGCATTATTACCAATATTTATGTTAATCATATGAGCGGTGATTTCCATTGCCGGTTGGAAAATAAATTGAGACGTTTTATCTTCCGTAGTGTCGCAGACTTTAGAAAACGCATCCGACAGCCTCAGCGTGCACTTTTCCGGCATCTCCTGACGACCGTTGTAAAATATTATGTATCGTGGTATTGGAATCTGTGCCCGTTTTGATGAGTAGATGTCGATATTATTTTCAGCCACATACTTTTTATAAAGAGTTGAAAAATAAAACAATCCACGGAGCGGCATGTTTGGGTTAAATGTACTCTGATGCTCAAAAAGTGACATCTCACTTCCAAGAATAAAAGATATGTC